>ERZ842401.4288-NODE-4288-length-16755-cov-7.554371_pt1 | contig 16755 bp, 19 predicted proteins | sample MGYA00521270_ERZ842401 | MGnify/ENA primary metagenome ERZ842401 (study PRJEB31892, sample SAMEA3878208) | bioreactor metagenome | biome: Moose rumen | place: Sweden | collected 2011-10 | study: EMG produced TPA metagenomics assembly of the PRJEB12797 data set...
GCCCGGCGCTGGTGCGAAGAAAACAAGATACCCTTTGAAGCATAAAAAGGACAGCCTGCTGTGACGAACAGGCTGCCCCTGGGCTTGTTACTCATATACGATTTCTGCAAGGATGATCTCTTCCGCACTGTGCTGGATTTCATTCATCCGACCTACCCAACCAAGCTGATCCGTGGCTTTCAGTTTCTCTGTGACGCCTTGCTCTTTTGCCATCTGTGGGATCATGGTCTCCAGCCGCTCTTGGCAGGTGCGTTCAACCTCGGCTAAGTGCGCATACAGCTTTCCCGACAGGATCAGGTGGCTATATAGTCCCGGATGATGTTCCTTCAAATACGCATGGCGCAGCCGGCCATACTTGCCGATTGGCTCATGTACCTCATCTGGCAAAGATAGGTCTGGGATCAGGTAATCGCCCACCTGTCTATAGGTTCCTCCCATTTGTTCAAAGATACTATTCATTTTTCGACCCTCCTGTGGTATAATCGGCCTACCAAGGCTATGCTTTGGGTTTCGCATAGCTGCGAAGCCATCCGCCACAGATGAGCCATTCCAGCTATGCTATGATTAGGTGACATCTTAAATCACCCTTCATAGCATAACAGTTAACATGAGAATAGTATAAGATGAGAAATCTTAAGGGTGAAGAAAGACAGAAAAAAGGAGACGCTGGGTTCCACTCCAGGCCTCACCAGGGTGCGGAACTGGGGTAGATAGCTCTAGCGTGCCCCTCCCCGTCAGATTTCAGTTTTCAGAAATAAACTGATCAACCGGAAACGGTTTCCAGCCGTGCCAGGCGCTCGGAGAGCGCGCCGCAGAAAGAAGAAAGCTGCTGCGTGCGGTTCTCAGGATCGCCACCCAGGAATTCCTTGCACACCCGGATTACGTCCTTGGCGGCCAGCTGCAGGTCCTCGATCTGCATGAGCAGCAGGTCGCGCTGCACCCGGAGCCGGTCGTTTTCCGGCAGCTCATTGCTTTCCGCGCGGTGCACCAGGGATGAAATAGCGCGCCAAGCCATAAGGGCGTCGGGATCAGTGGGTTCATAGGACGCGGAGGGATGGGCCTCCGGCGCGGCCTGAACGGCGACAGTGAGGGAAGGGCAGGGAAGCCCCTCCTGCTCCAATTCCCGGCACACCTGCTCTACCAGACGGGGCTTTTTCCTCAGCACGGCCCGATATTTGTTCTGATAGCGCAGCATCAGCGTTTTATCACCCCCGGACATTTCCATCACGCAGGCGCGCACGGATCGGCCCTGGCCCCGGGCGGCGAGAATGCGGCGGAGCAAATCGTGAATTTCCTGATCGGTAAAGGTTTCAAAGGGCGCGGCCCGTTTGAGCGTATCATCGTTTTGATCCCGAAGCTGCATATAATAATAATTTCTCACGCTGTTGGGCTTGCGGCCCAGGGTTTGGCCCATGCGCTCAAACACGCCCCGAAGCGGTTCCCCGTCCTCCGCGGCGGCGCGGATTTCCTTCCATAACAGATCTGTTTCTTCCTGACTCCAGCCATTGTGTGATTTCAGCAAAGCTTGTTCCATCCTTTTATCCTCCCGTTTTCCTGTTTGCTTCCATATTATGCGCGGGGAGGAAAAAGAATATGCGTAAGCGGCGGTAAAACGCTATCCAGAGCAGATATTTGCGGCATATAAAAATTTTTTCGTATTTCATGGAACAAGTGCGCTCGTTCATTCGTCTAAATATATGAGGTGACGATGAAATGAGTACCATGCTTTCGATTTATCCCCAGGAGGACAATCCCACCTTATTGGCGATCGACGAGGATGAGAAGGTAGTTTATGTGGACGGCGAGCCCTGCGAGCTGACCCAGCAGGAATTTTCTCTTTTGCAGGAATTGGCCCAGAATATTGATCGTCCCGTATCCAGGGAAGAATTGCTGCGGGACGCTTGGGGCTACGTTTGCCCGGGGGAGACCCGGACGGTAGACGTGCATATCCAGCGCCTTAGGAAAAAGCTGGGCTTCTTCTGCATTGAAACGGTGTACCGCCGGGGGTACAAGCTGCGGGCGCAGGAAGTCTATTGATCGTGAAACGGTTCTGATTGGCTGAATGGTTCTTTGAGCAGAAAAAAGAGTACAGAGTTCAGAGTACAGATTATTTAGCGATTGCAATATAACGTTATTAGCACTGACTAATTTAATCTGTACTCTGCACTCTGTACTCTGTTCACTTCCAATAGTGGCAAGCGCATATTTCGCAAACTCTACTTTCGGTAGGTTGCGCTGGGCACTCCAATCTGGTATGCTGTTCCCGAAAGGAGTGATTCGGGATGGATCATTATGTAACGGGAGCGGCGATCAAGGCCCTGCGGGAAAAGCAGGGGATGACCCAGGCCCAATTGGCGGAAAAGCTTTGCGTGACGGACAAGGCGGTATCCAAATGGGAAACGGGAGTAGCCCATAGTTAAAGGTACTATGACTATATCGACAACCCACGCTTATACCTGTTTTCCGATTGAATGGAGAAGATAAGGAGTGCAGAAAATAGTTGAAGAACGATTGTAAGAACGATTATTTATTATGCACTTTCCCGCTTGCAATAAGATAAATGCCCACACACTCGTGAAATAGCAGAAACCAGCATGCCCAAGGAGGCAGCATTTGCTACACTATTCTGGTTGTATTGTAAGACTAGAAACAAAGCCAACAGACACAATAGAAGCGAGATAAGTTTTGATTTTCTTTTGAGTTTGGGGAGATTCTTAACAAGATATTTTTTATTGGGATGCAGTTCAACAGGATAAATCCAGAGTGCAATCAGAGAAAGAAGCAACGATGTAATGTGGATGGCGACACGAAATGGCACGCTTAAAATGCTTATACAGACCAGAAGTCCTACAGACATCATGGAAAAGCATCGCAAATGAGATGAGGCATGGAACCCTCCTCCAACAGTTTGATTGGAATAATAGAAGAAAATTATAATGATAGCATCAACAAGACGATTGAAAACCCATCCGATCAACAAGAGCCCACAAGTGCTGAAGATAGTGTACAATGCTAATTCAATGCCATACGCGCATACGGCAAATGCGTCCTCGCGATTGTCATCTTGAAGTATGAATGCGGCACATTTTTCAGAAATCGTTGTCAGCAAATTTATCCCTCCATCGGCAGCATAATTTCTACATCAAACATTTGCTGTTGTACGTTGAAAAAGACCCAGCCATCCGCCTCTTCAACAATTTTGCGAATACTTTGTGTCCCAAACCCATGGATTTCCCCATGAGGTTTAGATGATATAAATTGACCATTTTTTTGATTGATGGTACTAACATCAATATCATTTTTGCATGAGATCGAAAACATATTCCAAGATCTTGAAAAACTCAACTGAATCTCTCTGGAAGAAGCGCCTGCTGGCAAACGCATAACACCTTCAATGGCGTTATCTAACAAATTGGACATGAGAATGCAAAACTGCTCTTCAGCAATGGGCAACTCCTGTAAAGGATAAGGAAAAAAACTAAAAGCAATTCCAGCGTGCTTCATAATTGCTGATTTTGCCGTCAAGATCGCATCCATAGAAATATTTCCAGTAATAAATTCGTTGAGGACGTTTGTGTCCTTCAGCAAAGCGACGGCCTCTTGCTGGGCATGTTCTCCCTGAGAAGATAGAATCTGTTCGGCAATCGTGATGCGATGCCGAAGATCGTGCTGTGTGGCAAGCATGTTAGAATACACCGAACGTAGTTCGTCCTGGTGCGAATGCAAAAGCTGAACGGTTTGTAACGCCAGTTCACTTTGCCTTTTTTGTGCGGCAAGAGAACTCATAATTTCAAAAAGCAGCACGGTAAAAATGACCGATATCAGCATTCCGATACTGCTGTATGTGAGAAGAGAGTGTTGTCCGTTTTGTTCTGCTTGCATAACATAGAGCAGTTCATTAACGGACAACTGAATCGTTATTAGGGCAAGAAAGCAAAAGATTGCCCGCTTTGAAATCGCATGATTGACACGCCCAATTCCGCCGATAATGAATACCAAGACGGTCAGAAGGATGTTATCACTAATAACAAATATGATTCGTGTATTCGTATACTGCATCAGATCATTCCATGATAAATTCCATACAAAAGAAAACACCTCGCCGGTAATGGTTACTCCGCAAACAAATATGCAGCACAGGATGAGGGACCAAAGCAAGGATGAATACCACTTTTCCTGCGTTGAAATAAGCGAATAAACAAACGGTATAATAAAGATCAGATTATCAGGAATATTAGCGTTTACAAATTCCATGACGCTCAAGACGATTCCAATACCAACGATAAAAAGACAATCTACCCACCAGTGGGGATTTTGCTGCTCAAAATGTTTTTTGAAAAAATAGATCATTAAGAAGCCCTGATATATATTGATACAAACCTCAAATACTTGCCAAATCATACTGCATCAGCTCCTTGATAATATTGACGAAACTGATATGCAAAATTCTTCGCATAGCTTCTTCCAATGGGAATTTCCTGCCCATTTGCCAGCGTAACAAATGTACGCTTAAATTGCCGAACATACATCAGATTAACGATATAGCACCGATGGCATTGCACAAACATATTGCGGGGAAGTTTTTTAAGAAAAGCATCCATGGTAATTCGTGTGTCGTATTCGCCAACCTGATCGGCCGTAACCAAATGCACAGTATGCCTGGCCGATTCAAGGTAGATAATCATATTGATGGGGAGGCGTATGGCCTGAACGGGTGTTTCGACGGTTATTGTTTTGCCCTGCTGAAGTGACCATTGTTTCCAAACAATATTCATACAATCATTCATAGAGAGCTGTGTTACCGGCTTGCGGATATACCGCAGGGCGTTTACCTGGTATCCTTCGCAGGCATATTCCGCATAATTCGTAATGAACACAATGGGAATATACTCATTCTGAGAGAAGATTTGCTTTGCGACCTGCAATCCGCTCATTTCCCCTGGAATTTGTATATCAATAATCAGCATATCAATGGGCATTCCTTTTTCCCATTCTTCATATAGATCTTCGCTTGATAAAAATGAACGGAGTACGATGGACGGAAGATGTCCATTCATCATTGCCCATGTTTCTATATATTGCGTAATGGTATCGAGATAAACTTGTTCATCGTCACACACTACGATTTGCATACTTTATCCCCCTTTTTTGAATAATGAGTTCAGTGTTTCCTGCGGAAACATTATAGCATATTCTGGAACATACATCCATATGGTGTATGCTTCACAAATGTAAAAAAGTAAAACGATCTACCTCTGTTGAGATAAAATATTGCCCCTATGATATGAAAAAAAGGTAGTTGGTGCCATATGCTTGTTATTCATCCCAAAATAATTTGCTGTGAACAAATTGGCTTATAATAGCCCTATATAAGGAAAGGGGGTGGACAAGGTGAAGATGGTAAAGAAAATGCTGGCGAAGATGTTTTCATCTTACGGCAAGGCAGGCGCATTCCTGCCGAGCCACCATGGCGGATATGAAGCCAAGGTTCCTGATTGCCTGAAAAAATAAGTATAATGCGTAATAACAGCTCACGAATCTGCGTGTGCTGTTATTTTTTGCCATTATACCCTATGGTTACACGCTTCCAAATAGGCTTGTATCATAGCCATCAGTTTTCTTTTGTTCTCATCATCCAAAACGCCTATATTAATGAAATTGGTGGTATCCCGGCCTAAAATTTCATCAGCAGAAATGTGAAATATATTGCAGATATTGATCAGATTTTCAATGCTTGGATCGGACATATCGCTTTCCCAGTTTTTGATCGACTTTGGATGCACGCCCAGTTTACGGGCTAATTGAGATTGAGTCCAATGCTGACTGATCCTTAAATCACGAATCCTTTTCCCTAACACATATCTCACCTCTATCATATTATTCTTTTTTGGGAGAGAAATGTCGTGACCCATTTTGGGCAATATCTTGCACTTTATACTGTTTGGTACAGTTATTGGTGCCATATTCCAGCTGTTCGTGCCATCTGGAAATCATGGGCGTTCATTTATTGTATGATAAGGTGGAAAAAGAAAGGGGGAAGTGGTGAAATGATTCGTTATCGCTGCAGAGCGCCTGACTGATTTTCAGGAATTGGATTCCCCGGTAAGAACCATTAATTAACAAGGAGAAGAAGATTATGAAAAGAATCGTTGCCCTGATCCTGGCTATCACGTGCCTGATGACGGTGTGCGTCACCGCGTCCGCCGCCACGTTCACCCTGAATGTCCAATCGGAGAATGAAACTGACCTGACCTACCGTGATGTTTACGATGTTACGTGTACTAAAAAGGGCTACATTTACGTAAAGCACACCGTTACCGGCGGGAGCTCTGCGTACACGAATTTGTTCCATGCAACAAAGTATCGTAATTGGCTTATCGGCCAAAAATGGATCAAGCCCGGCTCCAAAATTCCCATTCAAAGCAATTTACTTGAAAAGGGTGTCGACTATGGCCTGGCCGCCCGCGGCAACACCAAGCACTATATCAACGATGGTGTATCCAGCATCACGCTGCACATTACCTATACGGGCGACTGATCCATGAACAGATCACAAGCAAGTGAATAATCCCAAGGGTGTCGCAAGATTTCTTCGACACCCTATGTTTGCAAGTATAAAAGAAATCCAATCATGATCTTTTCCTTGTATCTTCACATTCTGTTTCAATAGTTTTTGTGAGCTGCCAATAGGTTTGGAGGAGGCGAGAATATGAAAAAACAGTATTTTGTTTGGTTAGTTTTGGCTTCTATCATTACCAATATGTTTCCAATGAATTGCGCCATGGCAGAAAACCAACGAAAGCCTATTCAGGAAATTTATCAAATGACTCAGCCGGATTGGGAAACGGATTATGCAACGGCATCCGGCAACACAATTCACATCAAAACAAAAGTGAATGTGCCTAATGTTGAAACGCTTCCTGTACTATCAGTACTCCGGCATCGGAAGTTGTTAGATGATTTTTTTTCGGATTATGATGGGCCGGGTATTGATTGCCACCCGCATAGTGATAATACGCTCAACTTGAGCTACAAATATGATTTCGATATTCCTGATAGATTTAATGCCGTGAGAGTGGACTTTAACAAGAAATATTTTTATCCATCTACTGTTCATGTGAATGGGAAACCGCAAATAGACGGAAACAGCCATGCAAAGGACAATGCTTATTCCGCACAGGAGGCATATGATTATCTGCTCGACAAGTATCAAACGGTGATGCGAACTTACGGCATCAGTGAGGAAACGTATGATTTTAAGCCGCAGTATATGAATACGTTGGGGCTGTACTATGACGGTAAGCAGATCATTGACCATGAAGGATATAAGTTTTATGGTCGGCAAGTGCTTCGCGGCATTGGCATCGCCGGTAATATATCGCGTGTATACGTTAATTATTTGAATACAAAACATTATTATTTTGAAGGTATTTATGATAATAAGATTGACTTGGAGTTCTCAAGTCCAGAATCATACTGGTTAATTGCAATGCTATGGGAGGAAACTGGCGTTCTTTACGATGACATCCATATATTGTCCTTTGATGATATAAAACCGTCTTTGGAGGAACTGATTACGCAGGATCACATCGTAGAGATCTATGAAGTGGAGCTGGCATACTTAGCCTATTTCAATGAAGCAAGAGATGATGAAAACGGCATGGTTCTGGTTCCTACTTGGGTCATTCATTGCCAGTATAAATTTAAGCCGGATGATATTAACAGGGGCGACGAAGACGAGTTCCACAATTCCGGCTATCAGATGCTGGCCATCAACGCACAGACCGGGGAAATGTATGATCTGCTGCGTACGGACAAAAGCCGTTCAGACTGTCCGAAAATAATCGTTCCATAAGTTTCATAATCGAAGGAGTATTTCAATGAGAACACAGAAGGGTAAATTGAATCCGATCTATTTGAAGAATTGTCTTCTTGCCTTTTCCATTATGTTTATAGCCTATTTCGGAATGGCAATGCCGGAATGGGTTATCAGTGCGGATTGGGGAAGTGAATTCCGCCCCTCGGCCTTAGAGCAATCATTAATGGGAATCTTTTTTGGCGGGATCATGCTGCTGACGCCTTTATGCGCCAGCGTCACTTCTGGCGTATTGCAGTGCGATGAAGTGCATTCATCGATCCTGGATTGGAAGTTATTGAGATCCTCTGTAAAAAAATATAGCGCGAGACAGTTGACCTATTCTTTTTTCAGAGGCGGAATCTGTATTGCGGGCGCTTTTGCCGTAAATGCGATCCTTTGGAATCTGATAGCCCTCCCCTGCGATATTGTAAAACACCCTTATCATGAGCTTCCGTTTGCAGACGACTGCCTCTATTCCACATGGTATAGCGTAAATGGCGGACTGCTGGTGTATTTATGGATCATCGCCGGGATGTTCATTAGCGGAGGAACATGGGCGCTGGTTTCCATGGCCATCTCTGTATGGATGCCGGAGAAACTGATGTCCATCGTCATTCCTTCTTGTATCTATTACCTGCTCAGCATGTCGATCTTCAGGCATTTATTTGGATGGAATATCCCGCATCCATCAGATTTCTATAATGATACCGTGAATTGGTACATAGCGGGCAGATCATTGCTTGAGCATATCATTATTGCCGCAATCTCCATTGCGGCGTATGTAGGAGGAATAAGGAGGCGACTGAAAAATGCCTGATATTGCAAACAAAAGGAGACGCCCATCCACAGTTGGCACGATCTTATCTGTTAATTTTTCAACGTGGATCAGATCGCCCCGCACGATCATCATGTTCTGCTTCGTGCTCGCCGTATCCTACATTCGATGCCATTCACAGTATGTATTGTTTCAGTCTTTGGAACGCCCCTATGGCTTACTTGAAACGATTGCTTGCATTATGTTTAACGGATGCAATATGACTGTCATGAGCATCTTATATCTCGTAACGATTACGGAACTTCCGCTCAGAACCAACTTTCAATATTCCATGCTATTGCGGACCGACCGAAAGCACTGGACATTATCGCAAATCCTATATTGCTGTGCTATGAGTTTATTTATGGTCGTTGTGCTGTTGTTCATCTGCACAATCATTCTGTTACTGCTTGGGATGTCCCCGCATTGTACCAATCAATGGTGCGACAGCATACTGATCAATCAAAACATGATAGAACCCTACGATGCCTATGTTTCGGAATATATCCGCCTCCATTTCAGCCCGATTCAGGCAGGGCTGCTCGCCTGTTTCATTCTTTTCTTGTTCTGGTTCACAATGACGCTTGTTATTGTCCTGTGCAGCATCAACAAGGTTCCTACATTGGGTATTTCCATTTATATGATCCTTTTGCTGGCAAACCTCATATTCTTTTTTGAAGCATTAGGAAATATTCCCACGCCCATTCAGTATTCAACCCTGGATGCAATCATTAGCCATAATTCCGGAGAAGAAAGCGCGGGAATACTGAAGACGCTGTTTGGCTATTTGATCGTTGTTGCATTGCTTCAGATTGCCATTTTCAAAAGCGTTAAGCGCTCGGAATTAACTTTTGCCAAAACGACAAGCTTCTAAAGGAGAAAAGGAAAATGATTAAGGTAGATCAGTTGAGCAAAGCGTATGGTCATCAGCAGGTACTGAACAATATTTCCGTACAGTTTGACGCTTCCCATATCTATGGATTGGTTGGCCCAAACGGATGCGGAAAAACGACATTGATGCGGTGCATTACCGGATTTACATTGCCCGATCGAGGGGAAGTTACGGTGGATGATAAGAAAATTGGCCGTGATATCGATTTTGCCCCGAGCACGGGATTGATCCTGGAAGTGCCCGAATTTCTGTCGCAATACACCGCCGAAAAGAATCTGCGTATTTTAGCTGCGATTTCTCATCTTGCAGATCAAGCAAGGATTCATTCCTGCATAGCAAAAGTCGGCCTTGATCCAAAAGATAAAAAGCCTGTAGGCAAATACTCTCTTGGGATGCGGCAGCGGCTGGGAATCGCGCAAGCGATCATGGAAGATCCCAACAATCTCATTCTGGATGAACCTTTCAACGGCTTGGACAAGCAGGGCGTTTCGGATATGCACACATTGCTGCAGGAATTAAAGATGCAGAATAAAACCATCATTTTGGCAAGCCATAGCGCGAACGATATTTCATTGGCGTGTGATATTGTCTATGAATTTGAAAATGGGCAGCTTGTGCAAATTCCTAAAGAAACTTGATATTACATTGTTAAAGGCAAAGCAATCCTCTGTTTTCATTCATATTTAAGCAGAGGATTATTTTGCTTTTAAGCGTTACAAAGAAAAAACAAAGAATCCAAATGAATTTTGATCATCCTGGGCCATTTTAGAATTCTCATTCATCTGATAATTGAGAGCAAATGCTGATTCATCTGCAAATGCTGCGTATGAAAGGATATGAAGCCATGGATACGGTGACATTTCAAACGGAGGTAAAACAGCGTGAAAAGCTGTTATTTAGAATAGCATGGTCCTATATGAAGAATTATCACGATGCGGAGGATATGGTGCAGGAGGCGGTAGCGATTGCCTGGCAAAAGAAAGAGATGCTGCGGGATGAAAAACTATTTGGCCCATGGCTGACGCGTATTCTTTGCAACCAATGTGTTCAAATACTACGAAGGCGAAAGAAATTCAGCTTTTATCCTTTAGAAATGAAAGAACTAACAGATGATCGGTTTATAGAAGAAATTCCAGATACAGATATTCCGGTGCTGGAGGCGATTGATTCACTGAACCCGGAAATACGGTTACTCTTAACACTTCATTATGTTGATGGCTTTACCATGCGTGAAATATCAGAAAAATTAGGTATTCCTATGGGCACCATCCGAAATAGACTGCTGCGCGGAAGAAAGCAGTTAAAAGAGAAGCTATCTGTAGAATGGGAGGAAACAATATGAAACAAAATGAATTTTGTCGCCGCCTTGCCAATGTAACGCCGGAAGTGCCTGAACATTTCAGCAGGCGTTTGGATCTTACCCTGGAAAAACTTGCGTCACAAGAACAAATGAAAAAAGAGCCAAAGATGAATCATTTTTTAGGGGCAAGCGGTCTATTCGGAAGGCATGCTTCTGTAATTCTTACAGTCTGCTTCCTGCTGATGACAACCGCGATTGCCTATGCGGCGATCCAATGGCATATGTTTGACAGCCTCTCATTTTTGATTGGAAAAGAAATCCCTAAAGATGCGGAAAAAGTATTGCAGAGCAATTTATATCAGGAAACGATAAATGATGTTGAGATCACGGTAAAGGAAGCTGCGTATGACGGGCGCACGCTGTTTTTGCAATACAGTTATCGAATGCTGGATGTGGATCATCCTTTTGATAAAGAAGGATTGCAAGAATCAGATGTACAGTTGCTAAAGGATCACCATGTAGGGTGGTGGATTGACAGCATTTGGTTCAATGGAATCCCCATGGATATTCAAGAGAACTCCGGCGGCGTCTATTGCGGCAGTGATGTGCCGGGTGAAATCATCGTAACGGATTATTGTCGAATGGACAACAGCAATTTTCCTCTTACCGGCCCGATTCAAATTAGTCTGCCGATTGGGGAGCGGCAGAACCTATCCGAATACAACCGAAAGAGCCATCCCGAAAAATACTTTGCAAATGGCAGACTAAAACTGCCGCAAAAAGGAACCGTCACATTCACTTATAACGCAAATGATATTCTTTCTCAGATTGTTACAGTACACCCCAATCAAGAAGCAATCCTGCCTTTGCTGACAGCCAAAGTGACTGAAACTGTTTTTACTCCTCTGTTGACCTACATTTCTATGGATTTACAGGTAAGTGCTGACGCAATGGAACAATTTATTCAGGATAATGGGCCGGGATACAAAGATCAAAACGGCACAGTGATTTTCCCTTATGGCGGCATGGATGTATTTGACGCCTGGATTATGTCTTTGGAACTGGTGGATCAAGAAGGAACGCTTTTGTTCCCTGATCATCGTGGGCAAAACGGCTTCGGCAATGAAACGGCAGAATTCCTTTATCCCGCCCTGAACCCGATTCCCGATGAATTATTCCTGGCCCCCACCCAGGACGGGAAAGCGGATATGACCCAGGCTGTCCGCGTGAAATAATAATGAAGCACCGAGGTTGCAACGATGTTCCGAAGAAAATGGTCATTACTTCTATTCCTGCTGCCCGGTTTAAGCCTGCTGATCCTGTTCAACATCATTCCGTTTTTCAGCGGGATTCAGTACAGCGTGACGGATGGTACGAAAGCAAACCGTTTTGTGGGGATCGACAATTATGTTTCCCTCTGGCAGAACCGTATGTTCCTGCTGGGGCTGAAAAACACGATGGTATTATCCGTTATCAGCGCGCCGCTTTTGTGGGTAGTGTCCTTCCTGTTCGCGCTAATCTTGCAGGCCATTCAGCCAAAAGGAGCCTTTTTCCGCTCCGTTTCCCTGATGCCCTACCTGGCTCCTTCCTCCGCCATGCTGCTGATCTGGCTGGTCATATTCGATTACGGTGGGCCGATCAATCGAATCTTGCAGGCGTTGGGATTGGATCGGGTGCTGTGGCTGGAAAGCGAAGCCCTGCGCTTTCCCATTATCCTCATGTTCGTGTGGAAGAACCTGGGCTTTTGCGTGGTGATTTTCCTGGCCGCGCTGCAAACCGTTCCCCAATCCCTGTATGAATACGCCACGCTGGAAGGGGCGGGATTCCTGACCAGGGCGTTCAAGGTGGCGCTCCCGCATATCCTGCCCACGGCATTTTTGATCTTTGTGCTGGCCTGGATCAACGCTTTCCGTATTTTCAAGGAAGTCTATGTAATTGCCGGTTCTTACCCTGATACTTCGGTGTATACCTTGCAGCACTATATGAACAATATGTTTTCCCGTCTGGATTATCAGATGGTCACAGCCGCCGCCTACAGCTTCGCCGTGATCGTCATGGCGCTGTTCGCTGTCCTGTTCCTTTTGCAGCGGCGGGCCGCCGCGTCCGCGCAGTAAAGGAGGACGAAATGAAAAAAAGACATACCCTCATCCTTCTGCTGCTCGGCATTATGGCCATTCTGATCCTGCTGCCGGTTATTATGACCTTTCTGTATTCCTTCTTTTCTCCCCGGGAAATCAGCGATTTTATGAAAACCCGAAATAATTATGGGGAAACGCTGATGGAAGTCAAGCTGTACCCGCGGATGTTTTCCCTGGATCAATACTGGCGCGTACTGATCGAGGATATGAGCATCCTGCGTTATTACTTCAATTCCATCCTCTACACCCTTGCGATCCTGATGGGGCAAGCCGTTATCATACCGGCCCTGGCATACGCGCTCAGCAGGTTTCAGTTTCCCGGAAGGGATGCGCTGTCATTCCTGGTGATTATGCTGCTGCTTTTGCCCTTCCAGGTGACGATGGTTCCAACAGTCTTGATGCTGCGGAATCTTGGCCTGTTGGACACGGTATGGGGAATGATTCTTCCTGCCATCGCATCCCCATTTTATATCTTCCTGCTTCGCCAAAGCATGATCGGCACCCCCAATGAATTGTTTGAAGCGGCGCAGATGGATGGCGCTGGGCCGATCCGCTGTTATTTCCATATTGCGCTGCCGGTGTCCAAAGCGATTTTAGGCGCGGCGGTGGCGCTGTCCTTTGCAGATTGCTGGAATATGGTGGAGCAGCCGCTGGTGTTTCTGCCGAGCAAAACAGCCCTTTATCCGCTGTCCGTCGCGTTTAATCAGCTTTCCCAGGAAAGCACGGGAATGGAATTTGCCGGGGCCGCGCTGTATTTGCTGCCCGCCCTGATGATTTACTTCTTCTTCCAGGAAGATATTATGACGGGCATCCAGCTATCAGAAATGAAATGAGGGAACACATCCATGAAAAGAAAAGCACTCAAGGGATTGTTGATCGTTCTGCTAATTTTGATACTCTGCTATTTCTTCTCGGGAACGATCAAAACGCTGACAACGGCGAAGGTTCAGCTTGCAACAGTACAGCGCGGGAAATTACGGGATCAGATCACATTGACCGGGTATCTTACCTTTTCCCATACGGAAGGGATCGCCATCGACAATCCCCCCAGCGGGATCACGCTGGCCGTAACAAAAATCCATGTGACCAAAGGCAACTTTGTGGCGGCGGGCGATTTGCTCTTTGAAACGGAGATTTCCGGCATGGCCGATTCCATCAGGGAGCAGGAAAAAACCTATCAGGACGCGGAGAAAAGCCTGCTTGCCTTGGAGCGCCAATATGCGACTCTGCGGATCACGCGAACAGATCAGGCGTGGATCGACGCCTATGATGCTTTATTCGCCGCAAAGCAGAACAGCCATGACGCTCATGTGGCCATGGAAGTCGCGGCGAAGAAACAGGGAATTGCATTGCGGGATGGCCGCATCCCGGATGGAACAGAGGACGCGGATTTGCTGTCAGCGCAGGACGCGGCGGACAGGGCGGACCAGGAAACAGAATCAGCCCAGGCAGCGATGGATCGTGCCGCCCGAACGGGCATCAGCAATGACGCTTATCAGTACACCATGCAAAGCAGGTCGCTCAATGACACAATGAATCAAGCAAATGCGGAGATCATTGCGCTTCGCTCCATCGAAGGAAGTATGACCCAGGTGCGGGCCTCCCATCCCGGCTATGTGCTGGATATTCAAGTGTCGGAGGGAAACCCCTGGGATGGCCGCACGGCAGCTATGATCCTCAGCGCGGAAGATACGGAATATCTGCTCCGTGCCAGCGTGACGGGAGTAGCCCGAACCATCCAGCCCGGAACGGCCGTTGTGATTTCGGGGCGTTCGGACAATCAGATCAAGAGCAGCGTGGCATCCACGGGATATGATTCCTCCGGCAATCCGTATATTGACGTTTCCATCGGGCAAAGCGACATTGCCGCCATCGGTACGGTCTATCGGCTGATGAATACCGGGGTCAGCTTTTCCATCAACTATGTGGCGGATAGTTCCACCACGCTGCTGCCTGCAAGCGCGGTACGTGGAACGGAATCGAATCGCTACGTTTTTATCGCCCGGCAATCACAAAACGCTTTCGGGCAGCGGATCTATCAAATTGAACAGCAGCCCGTGACGGTACTGGACGAATCCAGCGAATATGTTTCTGTCGCGGATTTGGCCGATGCAAGCGCGATTGCGTATATGGAAGATCGGGCAATTTCTGAGGGTTCGGAAGTGATACCGTATGATTAAGAAGAAACGAAGGTTATCCGTGCCGGGAATTGTGCTGATCGTACTGAGTATTGCGATGATCGTTCCCGCGCTGATACTGCTGCACAGCGTTCCAAACGATTTTCAGTATATCCTGCCCGGCGCGGCGAACGGTCAGAAGCCGCGGGCGCTTTATCAGGAAGGGGAAAAAATGCTCGAAGCCCTCTCCGAGTGGACAGATCAGGCTTCTATCCTGGGGAAAGCCCAGGGCGTGGCGCTGTCAACGGCTTATTCTTCCGCATCCGTTACGCTCTATGCCGTTCCGATGGGGTACTTTGATATACGCCATGAAACGCTGAAAGCGGGCCGGCTGATCAGCGGCGGCGATATGAAAAACTGCCGGGATGTGATTCTGATTGATGAGAAATTGGCTTATCAACTGTTTCTCGGCGCGGATGCCATCGGAAAGTCCGTCACAATGGGAGATACGGAATGGACAATCGTGGGCCTTCTTCAAAACGTGCCGCGGTTCGGGGAAATAAGCGAATGGACGGTGTATGTTCCGATCTCGGCTTCCTTTGAACACGGCCCACCCATGCAGACGCTGGAAATCAACCTGCGCTGCAAAAGCCGCGATACCCCGTCCGCGATCCTGAAAAATGAGCTAATGAATTGGCGTTCGGAGGGCAACTTTTATGAATTATCCAAAGAAAAAACCGCAGCCCTGATCCCCCTGCGCTGGCTTCTGGTGATCCTGGGCTGCGCGGTCATTCGCTGGCTGGTTCATTGTCTGGTGGGGTATGCTCAAAACCAGATTTATGCGTATCGGGAAATGCTGGCAGGAAAGTATGCAAAGCAGCTGATGGGATGGCTCATGGTCCGGGGCGCGATCTTGCTCTTGGGGTTTCTGATCGTTGCAGGAGTCACCTACGGTGTGCTGTCGCTGGTCATGCAGGCGGCGTTGGCGTTCCCCGATTGGATTCCAGAAAAGCCGGTCAGCATCGCTTCCTATATCAGCCGCTTTTGGTCGCTTCACCGGAGTACGGCTGCTTCGATCCGGTTTTGCAGCCGGGAGAGCAGCGTCATCGCGCTGGCCACTTGGCTGATCCGCTGGGGGTGTTTTCTGCTGTTGGCCGGATGCTGCACGGAAATGTTCTCTAAAAAACTGATGCCCAATTCCAAATAAAACGATACAGGGAGGAAAAGAACATGAAAAAAAACTTTGCTTTGTTGCTGGCGCTGGGGATGCTCCTATCTACGGCAGCCGCATACGGGGAAACGATGCCCATCGAGGGCAAGGTGGTATCGACGCAGAGCTACCCCATCATCAGTCGGGCCAAGGGCACCATTGAGCAGATCAACTATTCCGTAGGAGATCGTGTCAGCGCAAATGACTGCATTGCGACGATCACTACCACCAAGGTGTTTGCGCCGGTCACGGGCACGGTCTATATGTGGGGCAGCGATGGCGATAACATCAGCGACCTCACCGATCAATACGGCGCGGTTGCCTACATTGAACCTTCTAACCCCTACACGATCACCACGAAACCTGTTGACGCCAATGGGAAAGAAGTGATCGTGCATCCGGGGCAAAAGGTGTATCTGATCTGCA
>ERZ842401.4289-NODE-4289-length-16755-cov-3.821377_pt1 | contig 16755 bp, 19 predicted proteins | sample MGYA00521270_ERZ842401 | MGnify/ENA primary metagenome ERZ842401 (study PRJEB31892, sample SAMEA3878208) | bioreactor metagenome | biome: Moose rumen | place: Sweden | collected 2011-10 | study: EMG produced TPA metagenomics assembly of the PRJEB12797 data set...
AGGTGAAGGCTGTTGCCGTTCTGCCTGATTCCATAGACGGTGAAAGCTTCTGGAAGGCAGATATGCAAGCGTTATGCATGAAATCCCCGGCATAAACTCTGTGCAATACAGCCAATTCATGCAGAAGGAATGGATAGTCCGGGAAAAGCGTCTGGCAGGCATAAAGAATGCGATGCGGGAAGCATTGGAGCAAGGCGAAAGCATAGATACGCTGATTGCGCAGGCGCTTTCTGTCCGCCATGATCATGTTGTTGGAGAGCGCATTCAAGCCGTAATAGATGGCCGGAGCTGTCATGAACAGCTCCTGCGTACAAAATATGGCTTATATGATCCGTTCCGTTTACGGAAAGGACGCCCAGATGCTCTATATGGCATATCTGGCATTTGATTTTCTGGGAAGGGAAGAAAAAGCCCTTGAATGCATCGGACAGGCGGTTGACTGTGCCGATGATGCAAACCGGAGGCAGGAATACATGCAGGAGTTGGAACAACTGAGGAGCAGGACTCTATGAGGGAACAGCAGATTTTGGTCACAAGGACATCGATGCCCGCGATGGAAGAATATATGAAAGAGATAGCTCCCCTCTGGGACAGCCACTGGATTACAAACATGGGCGTAAAGCACAGGGAATTCCGGGCATTGCTGGCGGAGTATCTAAAGCTGAAAGGACCTGAAAGCCTGGATCTGCTTGTAAACGGGCACATGTCGCTGGAGCTCACGCTGCAGGCCATGGATCTGCAGGGAGAAGTCATTACCACCCCGTTCACGTTTGCCTCAACAACGCATGCCATTGTAAGAAACGGCCTGGAGCCTGTGTTCTGCGACATTGATCCAGTCACATTTACGATGGACTGTTCCAGACTGGAGGGCCTGATTACCGACCGGACCTGCGCAATTCTGCCGGTGCATGTATATGGAAATATCTGCAATGTGGATGCTATACAGGAGATTGCAGACAGACATGGGATTAAGGTCATATACGATGCAGCACATGCCTTTGGCGAAAAGTATAGAGGTGCCGGAGTTGGTAATTTCGGAGATGCGAGCATTTTTTCCTTTCATGCGACAAAGGTATACAACACGATAGAGGGTGGAGCAGTCGTCTGCAAGACACAGGAATTATATGACAGGCTGTATAATCTAAAAAATTTCGGTATCCGTGGAGAGGAGATTGTAGTCTCGATTGGTGCAAATGCCAAAATGAATGAATTTTCGGCAATCACGGGGCTATTAAATCTAAAGTATATAGATGATGCCATTGCAGACAGAAAAAGAGTACACGACAGATATGAGGAGCTGCTTTTGGAGACAGACGGAATAAGAAGATTTGAAAGGTCAGAGGATACTATACCTAACTATGCTTACTATCCAATCATAATTGAGGATAATAGCGAGAAAAATCGCGATGAGATATACAAAGAATTATTAGACTCAGGCATACATGCCAGAAAATACTTTTATCCGGTGACAGCGGATCAGGAGTGCTTTGAGGATAGATATAAAAATGCAGATATCAGTGTGGCAAGAGAACTTGCGAAAAAAATAATTTTGCTTCCCATATATGAAGGATTGAAAGAACCTGACATATATAGAATAGTTAAACGGCTGACATACTAAAAAATATACGGAGGTTATTTGATGGAAATAAAATATGACGATCATATCAAAGTAATCTTATGGGGGGGTGGTAGGAACTCTCAAAACATCCTGAAGGAAATAAAACGGCATTGGAGAGGTATAGATGTAATAGGAATAGCTGATAATGGATGTTATTCACTTAATAAGTATAATGATAATAAGTGGGTACATGAGTATGGATTCGAAAGGGTATTATGTGTATCTGAGGTTAAAGAACATTTTCAAAATAAAAAGATCGATGGTGTTATCATCGGGACTCAAGCAAAATACTATGATGGCATAAAGTATCAATTAGAGATTGAAGGAATAGACGTATATGAGTGGAAGAAAATAAATGTGTTGGAGGATCGCAGTTCCGATGAATTTTACCATGTAGACGAATTATACTTAAAGTCAACAGAATTGATAGGATGGACATATACGAAATACGGTGATGTATACAATGAGTGCACTAATGGTAGAGGAGGACCATTTATCGGCTGTCCTGAAAGAGAAATATTAAGCCCACAATATGATGAGACGATTGAGGATGCGTGTCCATTGCTAAGATTATGGACAGTTAATTATTTTCATTTTATGCACGAGATCGTCGATAAGCTACTTCTATGTGAAGAAAACGGTTATAAGGGGAAGTATCTTTTATATAATAAAAAATATATAAGGGAATTGGTCTCAATCATAGGCATAGACCAAAGTAGAATTATATATATAGATTCAAATGATGAAAGAATTTATAGAATTATAAATGCGATGATGGCACCTGCATTTTCGATATCATCAAAAAAAGGGCTATCTATACTTAAAGAGTTTGCGGATAAACTTAGAGAGAGTTTTTCACCGGATAAGTCCTATCCGGATTTTATATATGTTAAAAGAATTGGGGTGCGAAAAGCAATATTTGATGAAGAGATACTTAGTGAGTTTGGAATAGAGATAATGATACCTGAAGAGTATCCTGTAGAGGAACAGATTAAATTTTTTCAAAATGCTAAATTAGTCATCACACCACATGGAGCAGCCGGAGCAAATTCCATGTATATGAGTCAAAATGCATTTTTTGTTGAGACGTTTCCGAGAGCTTGGATAAATCCAACATACATACCAGTATTAGTATATATGCATATAAACTATAGGATGATCGTAGAAAGTGGAATAGTGACAGAGGACAGAATTGAGCGTGGAGGTCAGACAGATGATTATGTAATTGATGGTGATATTTTAAGAATGACTATACAAGAATGTATAGAAAGTATAGGGAGTAGAGATGCGTAAATGGATTTTTAGCTGTGGGTTTTATTATGACAGAGGGATATGTTTTTTTGACACGCTGACACGAAGGTTTGCGAGATATGATATAGATAATAATTCTATTACATATGAGCCGGATATCTATAGGGGAGAAGATAATTTCTATATAGAAAAATTTGTAGAGATCGGTGATGATATTTATGGCATAGATGTAGGCGGTGAAAAAGTGATGCATATAGATATGGCGGACAGGACTGCTACGGTTATATCCATTGATGCAAAAACTGGGTTTTGGGGAAATTATTCTTATATTGGGAAAACCGATGATAAAGTAGTGATTTTTACGCGAGGAAAGGGTAAGAAAATAGAAATAATTAAGAATAAAGTGTTAGAAGCATCTATACCGGATTCTGTTTTTATAGGGGGAGAGGCATCTTTTGGTTTTGTTTTTTTCGACAAATCAGGGGAGAGGATACTAAAGTATTATAAAGAAAGAAATGTGTGGGATGAGAAAAAAACAAATATAAGTGTAGGACAAGTTGTATATGCAGAGGAAAGTGAGGGTGTATGCTTCTTTATGGATTTAGATGGAGATATTTTCACCTATGATCCAAGAGATGACAGCATTGAAAAAAAATATAGCATACAAGCTCAAGGCGGCTCGATGATAGAGTTTTTTATAACCGGAAATAAGATTATAGAATTACCAAGTCTGGGAGATGATATATTTGTTATTGACAGAACATCGGGTGTGTCGGAAAGGTGGGATAGATATCCCGGTGATTTTGCATATGTCGGTCCAAAGGGATGGAGTAGATATGACGGATTTAATGATATAGATGGGTATCGTTACTATTCTATGAGAACTGCTAACTATTTACTGCGTGTAGATAGGGAAACTGGAGAGATAGATTTTCTAAAGCCCTCGATACCAAGGCCAGAAGTAGAGGGTGAAATGATCATAAGGTCAAATATGTTTGCCACAGAAGAAACAATATCATTAAGCGATTATGTGAAATATATAAGCTGTACGAGGATTTGAAATGAATAAAAAAGCTATTATTTTTGGGACAGGTCAAGCTGGGGTTGAAAGGTGTGCAGAGATCGAAGCAAAAGGAAAAGAGGTGGAGTTTTATGTTGATAATTTTAGGACTGGGGAACTAAATGGAAAGATGATATTATCTTTTGCAGAATTATTAGATATATACGATAGAGATATATACGATATATATATAGCTACAAAATCTTTCTGGAATAGAATGGATATAGCTGAGCAATTAGATACTGTAGGGATAGTTTACAATAACAATGATGCTGTCATTCCGTGCTGTATACATGTATATACGGAGAGAGATGGCATAGAATACTATTATGATAAAAATTATGGAATATACCAACGTGCTATTGATGGAACTATTCCAATGATAAAAGAAACACTAACTGCTTTTAATGAATTATTTGAGGGAAAGGAATTGGATTTTTATGTTTTTACTGGAGATTCGGCTCTTGAAGCAGAACGTATAAGGAGATATTTGAGAATAAAAAAAATTTTTGCATATGCAACGGAGTTTAGTGTTATGGATACAGTTATACCGATTCCTGATTATAAGTTTTATATTGGAGAAAGATTGGGAGCGCCAACAAGAAATATTGATTTTAATTTTCAGAGCTTTATTGATGCAGGGAAAGAAAAATGGTTGATCAATAAAATATATTATTCCGGGAATATTATAAATAATGAGTCAAGAAGAATGTTAATGTATTTATCGGAAAAATACAGTGATATTCTCAATATGCGTTCTTTCAGATGGGAGCGGGGAGGCTTTGTTTGGGGGGGGATGGTATCTATGGGAGATTTTATGAAATATAAATATTTAATTGATGTAAGAGGTGTCGGTTGGACAGATAGAGTAAAATACTTACTGGCGATGAATAGACCACTATTTTTAGTAGATAGACCATATAAAGAGTACTATTTTGATAAACTGATCCCAATGGAGCATTTTGTGCCTATAAAGGAGGATTTCTCAGATCTCGAAGAGAAATATTATTATATGGAAGCGCATCCTGATCTCTATGATTATATGACAAATAAAGCCAGAGAGTTTGTTATTGATAATTTTATGGGGAAAGCAGTATACGAGTATCTTAGTGAGTGCATTTTGAAATATGGGACAGTATAGGGTGAAAAGCTATGGTAAGAAGCTATAAGTGTAAAGAAGAGTATGAGATATATGAAAATATAAAAGAGAAAAAAATCATAATTTGGTGCATTTCTGTTTCCGGGTTAAATGCATATATTCATCTTTCTGCCAGAGGAGCAAACATAATAGGTTTTACAGATTCGTTTGCTTACAAAAAGGGAGAAAAGTTTTGCGGATTGAGAATATTTACCATAGATGAGCTTCGTGAGATGAAAGATATTTCAATTTTTGTCTCTACAAGAAATGAAAGGTTTTTAATCGATATACTGGATAAAACAGACGAGCTATACAATGCGGATGTATACTGTGTAAGAAAAATATACGGTCCCGGACATTATGATACAGAGTCGCTCACGGGACTGATTGAAAAGGATAAAAATGAGATAGAGTGCGTTAGGAAGTCACTTAAGGATGAGCGTTCAAAAGAAGTCTTTGATAATCTTCTTAAATACAGGGTGACAAACGACAGACAGCTTTTGGAAGAGGTGTATGAGAAGGAAGAGTTGCAGTATTTTCCGGATGATGTTATCAGTTTTAACAGTCATGAAGTGTTCGTTGATGGGGGGGCATATAACGGAGATACATCATGCATTTTTGCTGACAAGACAGATGGCGTTTATGATCATATATACTTGATGGAACCTGATCAAAGACTATATAAAGTGACAGAGGAGTATGTGAAGTTAAAAGGTCTGCATGACTACGATATAATCCAAAAGGGAGCATATTCGTGCAGTAAAAAAATCTCTTTTAAGAATGATTTTGAAAGCGGTTCATCAAATATCAATTCATCAGGCGATGAAACTATAGAGACGATTTCGATTGATGAAATGTTAGATGGTTCTATGGCATCATATATAAAGATGGATATAGAAGGTGCGGAAAGAGAGGCGTTAATCGGATGCTCAAAGACAATAGAAAAATGGCATCCCAAACTGGCAATCTCTATATATCATCTTGAAGATGATCTTTGGAAAATACCATATATGATTTTAAAAGAATATCCATTTTATGATTTCTATATGCGGCATTATACGCGAATTACAACAGAGACAGTTTTGTATGCAGTGCCAAAGTGAAGATATATGTTAAATTGCACTTTATTTATTTTTAGTCATTATCAAAAGGATTTATTAAATGCTGACTGAGTTTGCCGATAAATACGAATTAGTCAATTTCGAAAATTTAAAAAAAGCAGACATTTATATCGAATGTGCTACATATAATCAGGAGGATTATATAGAGGATGCTTTGAAGGGATTTCTGTCTCAGGAGACAAGCTATGATTTTTTTGTAATAGTTATAGATGACGCGTCCACAGATAGTACTCAGGACATTCTGAGAAACTATGCGAGAAAATATCCCGAAAAGATAAAGCTCATGCTGTCATATGAGAATAGATTTGGAAGAAAGGAACAGAAAGAAATCTTTCGGCATCTGCGTTTAGAAATGTCTAATTATGCGAGTTTTTTTGCGACCTGTGAGGGAGATGATTTTTGGACTGATCCTATGAAGCTTCAAATACAGGCAGAATATATGGAAAAGCATCCGGACTGTATGATGTATCTTCACAATTCCATTTGGTTCGATTGTTTGAAAGGTAATGGAAAAAAAGCAGAGCCATTTGAATGTGATATGGAACGAGATTTGTCTTTAGAAGAAATGATTATTTTAAAAAGAAAACACCCGGCAACTGCATCACGTTTATTTAGGAATAGTTTAATGTATGGTCCGGAATATGTATGGAACTGTTCTGTTGGTGATTATAATCTTATGTTATATGCCGGCAGTATTGGCAAGGTTCATTATTCAAATAGAGTGATGTGTACATACAGATTCATGAGCAAAGGAAGCACAACTGAAATGTTAACAAAGAATGATGAGCAACGAGACTATTTATTGTATCATGACTTGGGCGTGATTGTTTTTTTGTTGAACTTCGATTTGCATTTAGATTATAGATATCATGAATATATTTCTGTAATGATGTGGGGCTTCTTTATTAATGGGATAAAGAATGTAATTAAAGAAAGTGAAACTTTTAGCCATGCATGGAATGATATAAAAAAGAAGTATTATTTGGAAATAGACGACAGAGTTTTGTCATATCTCAATGATAAAGTAAGACAGGAAAATGATGTTAGATACGTGACAGATGATTTACGAGATTTTATGGTATTATATGATCATATTGTCCTCTTTGGGGCTGGTGAATATGCTAAAAAAATGACCCTCAAAATGGATGCAAACAGTTTTATATTTGATGGATATATGGTTAGCGGTTGCAGTCAATCATATAACATTAACGGAAAGCCAGTATGGGATATAAAGAGTATACCATACAAAAAAAATCAATTGGGTGTGATTGTAGCGGTTATGCCTAAAGATGGGGATAATATAAGTTCAATATTAAAAAAAGAAGGATTTTTAAATGTAATTTATCCATATGATTTATACTTGGATGAAGTTTTATTTTAAGTGGTTATCTTTCGATTTAACACAATATAGATTGAATGTGATATGGGACGAGATTTGTCTTTAGAAGAAATGATTATAATCTTTTATATGTTTACAGTTGATTTTAATATACAGCGCAATTATAATTATCTATAAGATTTTGCGAGTGTAAATAGAATATAGGGAACTAATTCTCGGGAGGATATTTGTATGACAGTGGCAAAACAAAGGGCTATGAATATTATCAGTTTAATGCCTGAGGTTGAGGTGGAACAATTTGTATCTATGAATATACATTATGAGCGCAAAGAGAGTGCTTTGGATGACCGGATCATTAAGACTATTGATGATGACATAGATAATACGCAAAATGCTATTGAGAATGGTTGTGAAATGCTTTCGGTAAAAGAATCATATGACAGGTTAAGGGAGAAATATGCGTTATAATGTAATTATCCCCAAACCTGTTCATGACAGAATTGATGAAATATACTATTATATTGCCATAACAAAGGTAAGCACTCAATCATGAGTACCGACAAAAAAAGAACCGCCATTTTAGGCGATTCTTGGAGGATAGCACATTGAAAATTTTTTGTTACTTAATAGGGGCGTGACATTTTTCCCGGACGTACTCGGACCATGGAAGGAGATCCTTGATGTAAGACTGATCCGGATCATCCTTATGCTCCATCATCTTTGATAGTACGAGATTGATATATTCATAGACCTTCAAATTGTTTGCTTTTGCAGTCTCTACTATGCTATAGAGTACAGCACTGGCTCTGGCACCCTTAGAGGAATAGGTTATAACCCAGTTCTTGCGTCCCAAAGTAAATGGACGTATAGCTCTCTCAGCGCTGTTATTGTCCATGGGAACATCGGGGTCACTAAGAAACACGCGAAGGTACTGCTCCTGATTCAGACAGTAATTGATAGCTTTTGCTGTATGGCTTTCTGATGGCAGCTTTTGGATGGTCTCTTTAAGCCACGCAAAGAAATCATCAACTTTTGGCTTTACAACCTGTTGACGTTTCTTTTTTCGCTTGTATCTTGCGAGATCATTGAGCTGGTTATCCAGGTGAAATATCTCGGCTATCTTTTTGACTGCCTGAGCAGATATGGTGCTGTCTACATTCTCGGCACCAACCGCTTTGACCAGGTCTGCAAATCGTCTTTTTGCATGGACCCAACAACCGGCTATCCTTATGATTTTAGACTTTAGCTTATGGCTACTATTCCGCAAGTATATATAAGAGAAACAAGGGTTCTTGGAAACTGATAAATAAGTTTGAAAACGGGGATAAGGTTATCGGAATAAAAAAGGAAAATGATAGTTTCGAGGCATATATTGACGGAAGACGAACCTTTTTTAAATACAAGGACGGCAAATGCTCGGAAAAGAGATATTTCATAGAAGATGAAAAATATTTGTATGAGACTAAAAAGGCATATAATGGGCTAATGAAAAAAAGATTAACAGATAATATATGCATGGAAAATAAGATTTTTTCTGTAGAGAGTTTGATAGATATTGTATAGTAAGTTACAAGCGTAGTGAAGATAGAAGTTAGATTAGAGCGAAACATATATAATCTCAGTAAGTATACTTCCGGTACATCGGATGTATGGTATAATATAATCTCGGTAAAGCGATAATGATAAGCGTAATAATCCCAATATATAAGGGAAATAAATACATAAAATCCCAGATAAAACAAATTGAATCCGCAGCAAAAAAATGCAGCGAGCAGATAGAGGTACTTTTCATTAATGATTTTCCTAATGAACCTATGGATAAAAATGAAAAATCAGATGTAGTGGGAATAAGATATGTTGAAATGGGGTGCCATAAGGGGATTCATGGTGCAAGGATATATGGTATAGAGAAGTCAGCTGGGGAGGATATTTTGATGTTAGACCAGGATGATGAGATATATTGCGATTATTTCAGAATACAGCTTCAGGGGATGGAAAATGCAGATGCATCAGTATGTGCATCTATAGAAGGAGACCGTGAATACTATATAGGGGAAAGAAGCATTGATAAAATTGATGATCCTGAAATATTCTTGGGATGGGGAAATACTATCATATCTCCGGGTCAGGTTTTGATAAAAAGAGACGCTATTTCAGAGGTATGGCTGAACAATCCTATGTCAAATAATGGAGCAGATGACTGGTTGCTGTGGATATGTTTATTTAAAAGTGGACGAACTATTATAAAAAAGAAAAATATTCTCTTTAGGCATAATTTACATTCTGACAATACATCATCGCATAATATAGAGATGGGATTATCTGGACAGGAGATGATAAGCGTGATTGCACGCGAGCAGGTTTTAGATGTAAATGAATTTGAAAGATTAAGTAATACAGTTTTGCGTATAGGAAGGTGGCGGCTTTCAATAGCTATAAATACAGAGAAAAAAGTACGACTGCTCAGTGAGTTGATAAAAAGGAAGCATTTTGGCGTAAGCATTTTTGCTTTGCTAAAGCGTGATAGTGTAAAAAAATTGGCTATATACGGAGCAGGTGAGATCGGGCAAATAATCCACTATATTCTTGAGGATGAAGGATATGATGTCGTGTCATTTATAGATAGAAATGCGGACTCATTGCATCAAGGGGTAAAAGCGTTTCTCCCAGAGGAATATGATTTTTGCGTAGATGCTGTGATAATATCACTTATCTCTGATGAGGAGGAAGCGGAAGAAGTAATAGGAGCTCTTTCATCGGTTAGGACATACAGAATATCGGACATTATGTTTTCTATGTAAGTTTAAAATAGTATTTGCGATAACCACATTTGTGTGTTATAGTGCAAGTAAAATATAATCTTCTCAAGGGAGCTGCAAATGAATATGAGTAAAACAAAAGATGCAAAGAAAAACTTAAAAGAGTTCAAAGAATATGCAAAGAAGAATCCTGTGGCTGCAAAAAAAAGAGCAAGAGATATACTGATAAAAACAGGAGTTTTGACAAAGACAGGCAAAAAAAAGGATGTAATTGTCTCATGGCAGTGAATATGGAGATTGTGACTTTATATGTATGAGAAATTACCAAATCTTGTTATAGGCTTTCATGGCTGTACTAAAGATACCCACAGAAGAGTGCTTGTAGAAAATGAAGAGTTAAAGGGCAGTTATAATACGTATGACTGGCTTGGAAATGGAATTTATTTTTGGGAGAACAATCTTGTCCGGGCATGGGATTGGGCAAAAAAGAGATATGGAGATGAAGCGGCAGTTGTGGGAGCTATAATAGACCTTGGGTATTGTCTGAATTTGACTGATAGTGCGAGTGAACAGATACTAAAAGACGGATACGTAGAATTAAAAATTCTTTGTGAGCTTGCGGGATTGGAGCTACCGCAAAATCGTGCATCAAAGAAGACAAAGGATATTCTTTTGAGAGATTTAGATTGCGCTGTAATTCAGCAGATTCAATTTGGAAATGAAAATCTTTATAATACAGATTTAAGTACGGTCACGCCTCAATTTGACTCAATTCGTGGTGTGTTTATCGAGGGAGAAGCACCATATCCGGGGTCAGCTTTTTTCGGAAAGACACATGTTCAAATTTGTGTGAGTAATCCAAATTGTATAAAAGGCTATTTTGAACCGAGAAATAGGAAAAAAGGATATCGCTTACCATAAAATCTTAGATGAACCTATTCTTTGTTATAGACGATAACTATATACAGCAGTGTATAGTCACCCTGAATTCTTTTTTCAAAAACAATGCAGGGGAGCACTCTGTATATATCTATTCTCCGGAGATTTCTGATGCAAATCGTGAGATACTAAGAGTATTTGTAGAAAAGTACCGCGCCAAGCTGCATCTATGCTGTCAAAAGAATATAGATATAAATCTTTCCAGAGTGACCTCGGGGCAGTGGAGCACAATTGTATTTTACAAGCTATATGGGATGTTGGATATCAAAGATGTGGAGAGGGTACTTTATCTCGATTCTGACATCATAGTGGATGATGACATTTCGGATTTTTATAATACTGACTTTAAAGATAATTGTGCTGTGGTGATTGAGGATACAGGGCTGCCACAGGTGATGAATGATACCCTATATTATATGAATCGATTGGGGATACCCGATGAAAAAGAGTATTTTAATGCGGGGGTCATGCTTTTAAATTTAGACCTGATTCGTAGGGATTATACTATGGAAACGCTTATGTCAGAGTACGATAAAAATGATGCTTTTTTCTCCTTTAATGAGCAGGATCTTTTGAATAAGGTATGGAACGGAAGGCTTAAATATACATCACATCGCTATAATCGTGTGGCTACCGATTATGCATACAGAACCTATATTGATAAAGACGGTGATACGGCGATATATCACTATACCATGAATAAACCATGGGATGACGGAGAGAGGTATCTTCCGGAGGAAAAACGATATCCGTGGTGTGTGGATATATATCTAAAATACTGCGATATTCCGGAGGTGTCAGACTTAAAAGATAGAATAGAAGATATGATCGGAGAGCTGGGTCTGTTCGAAGAGGGTTTGCAAAAACAGAAAGCAGGCTACAATCCATATTCATATACAGAGCATGGTGATATAGAAAAACAGCGTATACTACACTTTGAAGCTATGGGGATCCAAAATATTACTGACAGGGTGATTATGCAAAAACAGCTCGTCGAAAGAAAGGATCATGTCATAGACTTTTTGACGATTTTAAATATCAAAGGAGAGTTGAGAGCAGAAAGATATTTTTTGGATAATGATATAAAAACCATTGCGATATACGGAACCGGAAAAGTATGCCTTGCGACTGAAGGTGAATTGCAAAAATCGTCAGAGGTTCTTTTTTATGTTGATCAAAATGACAGACATTCAGTGCGAAAGATTGATGGGCGAGTTTATCCAATAGTGCATCCTGAGAATGTGGATTTTGAGAAAATTGATGCCATAGTTATTACACCCATAGGATATGGGGAAGAGATTAGGAGTACTTTAAGTAATATTTGTCCGACGGTGAAGCTCGTAATGATAGAAGAGATTTTGTTCTATGGAGAAAGACATAATAAATGATACGGCAGATCATTGGAGCTTTAAGAGGGAAAAGGGTATGGAGGCATCTGCGCAGGGAGTATGGAATCAATGGTGATCAGGCCGTGCTTGTTATGACAGATAGTGATCCGGAGTGGAATGGTGTATTTATAAAGTATTCAGAGCGGTTTTGCGAGAGAAAGAGTCTAAAGAGCACAGTGATACTTGCTACGGAGGATGCTGGTATTAAAACAGACGCGAGTATATGTACGGTACATAGGATAAAGAAGGACGATATAGAGCTTCTTGTGAAGTACTATCTTTTGATCAGGTTTTCGGACAATATCGTGTTTTGTACAAAGGATGAGACGATTGTTAACAGGTGCTCATATATATTTTCTCACTCGGATATAACAGTGCCTGAATATGTATGCTATGGGATGTATAAGCTTCGGGGAGTGCCGGATGTATAGGGAGGAGATTGATCGGGCAAAGCGAGTCATTGAGTATGAGAAAAAAAAGGGGCGACTTAGTGATAAAAGATCGGTGATTCTATTTGGCGCAGGTGATTATACCCGGGGTATTATAGATATATTAAATGCTTATGGAGATTATGAATACCGTATCGTAGATAATGATGTAGCGAAGCGTGGGACTTTTTGTAAAGGTATCAGAGTGTGTACGCCGGACGATATTGAAAGTAGTGTATGGGAGAGGTCTGTTGTCATAATATGCTCACATTTTTGGCGGGAGATGAAAAATCAACTTCTGAATATTGGTATATCAGAGGAGAACATAATTGTTATTCGATTGGAGACTTTTGAGGAAGACTTGTCAGAGAATATAAAAGCAGTCGTAAGGGGCAGACGGATATACAGGAGAATAAAAAAGAAATACAAAGGGTACAGATATTTTCTGTGTCCGTACACAGGCACAGGTGACATATATCTTATCGGCACGCTTTTACCATATTATCTCAGACAAAATAATATCGAAAAATTTGTACTTATCGTAGTGAGCAGTGCCTGTAAAAAGGTTTCGGATATTTTTGGAATAGAAAATGTAGAGGTCATATCGGGCAGCGAGGAGTGCAGATATCTGACGAGATACTATATGTTATGCCCTGGGGAATGTGATCTAAAGATATTGAATGATTCATGGGGAAATATCCATACAGATCCCATCCAGTGGTTCAGGGGGCTGCATGATATGGAATTCTCGACTATGTTTAAGAAATTTGTGTTTGACCTTCCGGATGACGAGGAGCCTGTGCACCCTGTATTTAAGGACAAGACAGAGCAGATAGGCACTCTAAAAGCAGAATATGATATGACAGAGGGCAGGTCGGTGCTTTTGGCACCATATTCTACTACCTTGACAGAGATTCCTATGGATTTTTGGGAGGAGCTTGTGAAAGCCTTGAAAGAAAAGGGCTATACCCCATACACTAATGCAGGTGGCTCAGGAGAGGCTGCGATCAGAGGTACAAAAGCGCTTTCTTTTCCTCTTGACATGACACCGCAGCTTGTATCGTGGATGGGCTGCTTTATAGGTGTACGGAGCGGGCTGTGTGATGTGATAAGCGGAGCAACTGCAAAAAAGATCATACTGTATGATAGGAACAATATGTTTTTTAATACATCAGCTTATGAGTATTTCAGCCTGAGAAAGACGGGGTTGTCTATGGATGCCATTGAGATCGAATATGACTGAGAGGATACGAAGCAGCTATTGGACAGTATAATGATAGAATTTTGACCGGAGCGTAAAATGGTTTATTATTTAAAGATCAACAGGAATGAGGCCTATACAATTAAAAATCTTGAACATTGGTTAGAGACTGTCTCGATTGATAGAGAAGCAAAGACATTCATTCTCTGCGACAGCGAAAATGTCAGAGCTCTTGTGAAGGATACGGTAGAAAAGTATAGTGTGGAGTATATTGAGAGCTTTTCTGATAATAGTGAGGTTCGGGGTGTTGTGAGGGGTATAGCAGATGAAAGATGGGAGAATGCGGCATTTGCTCATCTGACGACATTTTTTCATGCAAGGGATAATGGTTTCAATGAGTTTTGGAACATAGATGCAGATGATACTTTGATCTGCTTAAATGACAAGAGGACATATGAATGTTTAGATAGGGCGAGGGAATATGCGAAAGCACATGGTATAGATGTTTTTTCGCTTGATATGTGGGCGTCCAAAACCGGAGGCATGCACTGGTCATTTGGTATTACATACACGAATAATACGAAAAAATGGATAGATACTATAAAAAGATATTCTTCCGATGATTATAAAGATAAAAATCAGCCGATGAATATAGATGGCAGATTTAGCATAATAAAGAAGAATGAGGGCGGCATAGGGACATTTTATTTTGAAAATATGACATTTTTACATTATTCTAATGACTTTATGAGAAGACCATGTGCTTCAGGAGTATACAGATGGAATAATGGCAGGATGCTATCTCCGGTATTAAAATATGTATTTGGAATGACTGCCGGGGGGGTGGACATTCCGGATGATGTAGTCAGGTTGGATATGGGTATAAAGGATGATGAGACGCAGGAATTTTTGGTGGAGAATTGTTATCTTTGGGATAGGTCTGAGTTGAAAAGGATACTTGGAGAGTAAAAATGGATAGGATGTGGATCAAATAATCGTACAAGCCGTGTCATAATCTTTACATCTCACACTATCTGTGTTAGTTTATATGAAATAAATGCGTGAGGTGTAGCAAATGTGCGTAAAATATATAGATAGGCATAAAGTAGTGACAATCTCAGAACCCAAATTCAGATCCAGACGAAGTGTCGATTGGGATAGGATAGAGAACGCTCTTAAATGTGAAATAGGAAATAGTTAATGGTATAGATATGATGTGCATTTTTCATTACCGGTATACGGCGATACGGGCGAGATGATTTCTGATAATATATTCTGTGGTCGAATGCTTGTAAGACGAGATGCTGATGGCAGGTTATACCTATATGATATTGTGAGAATAAAAAAAAGAAACGTGCAACCCGCATGAGGTATAAACCTGTACGGCAAAAAACATCGTTTCTTTTAACTTTATTATATATAAATCATCTGTTTAGTCAAGTAGTTTTATTTTTGTATAGAAAAAGGAATAATATTTGGATCACATCATCGTACAAGCCGGGGGACGTGGGACGCGCCTCGGCTATCTGACGAAAAACAAACCAAAAGCATTGGTGTCGGTCGAGAACCTGCCGATGCTTTTTTACTTGTTCAGAAAATTTCCTGACAAGAGGTTTGTCATAATAGCGGACTATCACAGGGAGGCTCTGCATGAGTATCTTGAGGCATTTGCCGAGGTGAAGTATCAGATCGTGGATGCCTCGGGGACGGGCACATGCGCCGGAGTGGGGCAGGCGCTTGAGCTGATACCGGAGGGGGAGCCGTTTATGCTCGTGTGGTCCGATCTGATCCTGCCAGAAGATTTTACGCTACCGGAGGAGTATGTGCTTCGCTCCGGTGGCGGGTGCGTAAAACCGAATAGTGATCATATAGGTATCTCTGAGACTTTCTCGTGTAGGTGGAGCTACGAGGGGGGAGAGTTTAGGGAGGAAGCTTCTGTCGACCATGGTGTCGCAGGGCTTTTTTTATTTACAGAAAAAGAAAAGCTTTCTGACGTACCGGCGAGCGGGGAACTCGTTAGGTATCTGACCCAAAAACAGCTTTCTTTTAAAGAGCTCGGGCTTGCCGGAACGCGTGAGTTTGGGAAAATTATGCGGCGAATGGCGGCTACGCTGGGAACTCGGCGGGAAATGGTGCTCAGTATTTTTCCGCGAACTTAGCGTAATGCTGAGCGTCATGACGCTGCACGAATCACTTCAAACTTTGGCGCGGGCTCGGAAGCGCCTATTTTATAGGCATGGATCTCAATGAGAAAGAAACTGATATCATTGGCGGTATTGTTATTTAGCCATTCGATAGCGGCACGGTGTTCCTGCTTTGCCTCTTTAACGATCCACACCATCGCCTTTGCGTCCAGGCCTGAAGCGTATGTTATGATTTTTCCGAGGTGATCGTGGTTGGTTCCTTCGAGCTGGTTTTCAATAATAACCACAATTCCGCTGGTCTCATCTTTTGCTACCAGATCACAGCGATAGGGGCCAACATAAACCTCTTTATCGACTTCAACCAATGTC
>ERZ842401.4290-NODE-4290-length-16753-cov-8.714636_pt1 | contig 16753 bp, 15 predicted proteins | sample MGYA00521270_ERZ842401 | MGnify/ENA primary metagenome ERZ842401 (study PRJEB31892, sample SAMEA3878208) | bioreactor metagenome | biome: Moose rumen | place: Sweden | collected 2011-10 | study: EMG produced TPA metagenomics assembly of the PRJEB12797 data set...
AAGTTCTGGAATACCTGAACCTTCAGCGGGATACGGCGATTAAAGAAGAAATCTATACCAATCTGGTCAAGCAGTGTGAGCAGAACAAAATTCAGGAAGCCATGGAATCCATGGATATCCAGATTATCGACCCTGCTGATTTGCCGGACGAAGACAAGCCTGCAAGTCCTAAAAAGTTGTTAATCACGGCTATAGGTTTTGTTATCGGCTGTCTTGTAAGCTTTGGCTACGGACTAATCAAATATAAACGAGAAGAGGCATGATAGTGAGTTATTTGGGACAAATTCGCGACAAAATAAAACTGATTTTAATTGATGCAGTTATTTTGGCTGTAGTTCCCATAATGGCACTGCTTTTGCGTTACGAAGGAGTTATCCCTGCAGAGGAATATATGACCTTCCGCAGCTGCCTGCCATGGATGGTATTTATAAATATAGGTATTTTCTATTTTTATGGCTTATATCACCGCATCTGGCACTATGCCCGTATGCGTGACCTGATAGCTATTGTCGGCGCCGTAACATTAGCACAGGCATTGATTTTCATTGTGACCCTGCTGGCAGAGATTCCTGTTCCCCGCAGTGTGATTATCCTCACCTGGCTTATCAGTATCTGCGCCATCGGTGCAACGCGTCTGATGTTCAAGATAAATCTGGACATGGTTACCGAATCCAAGGGCGGCAAGGAAAATCTCCTTATCGTTGGTGCCGGTGATGCTGGTGCTATGCTGGTGCGGGAACTGGAACAAAACGCCGCTGCTACCACGAACATAATAGGTTTCGTGGATGATGACGAAAAAAAGAAAAACGGCAGATTAGCCGGGTTCCCTATTCTCGGCACGATTAACGAACTGCCGCAGATTGTCAAAGCCAACAAGGTAGATGAAATCGTAATCGCCATTCCCTCCGCAGACGGCGATACCATCCGTCATATCGACAACCAATGCCGCCAGACAGGTGCCAAGGTACGCATTATGCCGGGCATCTATGAAATGGTAACGGATGAAATGAGCGCGGGAGAAATGCGGGAAATTCGTCTGGAAGACCTCCTGCGCCGTGACCCTATCCATTTGGATTTTGCCAAAATCACCAATTATATCGCCGGTAAAACGGTACTGATTACTGGTGCAGGCGGCTCCATAGGCTCCGAAATTTCAAGACAAATCAGCCGTGTCGGTGCCAAAGAGATAATCCTCTTAGGCCGTGGCGAAAACAGCATCTACGAAATTCATCAGGAACTAAAGCGCAAATTTCCGGAACAAAATTATCGCACGGTTATTGCCAATATCACCGATAAGGAACGCATGGCAAGAATCTTTCAGAAGTTCCAGCCGCAGGTGGTATTCCACGCCGCCGCGCATAAGCACGTTCCCTTGATGGAAATTCAGCCGGATGAAGCCATTCGTAACAACGTATTCGGTACGCAAAACGTGGCTGAACTTGCCGACAAGAACCATGCCGAAATCTTTGTGTTGATTTCCACCGACAAAGCGGTTAATCCCACCAGTGTAATGGGCGCGACCAAGCGCACGGCAGAACTGGTCTTGCAGGAAATCAATCAGCACAGCAACACCAAGTTTGTAACGGTAAGATTCGGCAATGTCTTAGGCAGCCGCGGCAGTGTCGTACCACTCTTTGAAAAACAGATTGCTGCCGGTGGCCCCGTAACCGTCACTCATAAGGATATGACGAGATTCTTTATGACCATTCCCGAAGCTGTTCAGCTTGTTCTGCAGGCCGGCAGTCAGGCCGAAGGCGGTGAAGTATTCCTTTTTGACATGGGCAAGCCTGTAAAAATCAAGGATATGGCTGAAGACCTCATTCGGCTTCACGGCTTCACACCGGGCAAGGACATCAAGATTACCTACACCGGACTCCGTCCCGGCGAAAAACTCTACGAAGAACTCCTCACCAGCGAAGAAGGTACAACCAGTACCAAACACAAGAAAATCTTCAAGGCGCATATCCAGCCCTTAGACGAGCAAGACTTAAAGGCAAGTCTGCAAACCTTAAGTGAAACCACAGACAAGCAGACCATCCTAAAAACGCTTAAACATATGATTCCAACTTATAAAAGCAAGCAGTTACAAGAGTGATTTACGTAAAGCCTTATCCTTGTGGAATCGTCGAAATCGAGAGAGAGCGATAGAATCTATAGACTGTGTGATTGGAGCGTTATATGAGTTTATAAAATAATTAATTATTATTTGGAGGCGAAAGGATTTTGAAATATGTAGTGCTATCATTTGATGATGGTCGCAAAGATTTTTATCAATATGCCTTGCCTATATTAAAGAAATACAATTTGACAGCAACATTAAATGTTATTGCAGATTATGTTGGAAGAGAAGATTTGCCTAATTTTGCAACTGCTGGACATGCATGTATGAATCGGAATGAGATATTAGAAAGCGAAAAATTTGGAATTGAAATCGCTAATCATGCAGCAGATCATTCGAATCGCGTAGATGCAATTATAAGAGGTCAAGAAAACTTAAATTGTCTACTGGGGGGGGATAGATGTTTTGGGTTTGCTAGTCCTTTATCGGAAATCAGCAAAGAGAATTTTTCTGCTTATCAGCCGCTGTGTATAACAAATAAAATTGCTTATATTCGTAGTGGTAATCAGCTTCGTCGAGATGGTAAATTTCATCTGTTATTGTATATCCTATATAGAATAACGAAATCTTCATATTTCTTTTATTGGTATAATTGGCGCAACTATATTGATTTACATAAGAAAGATTACAAGCAAGGAATATTTCCTAGTGTAACCTGCAATGCAGAGACTAGGAAATGCGACATTATTCATTTTATAAAACAGATGAATGATAATCAAGCGGTAATATTGATGTTTCATTCTATTCTGCCAGAAGGTTCTTCAAATTGGCTGGCTGATAAGTGGTGTAATAGCACAGCTGATTTTGAAGGTATATGCTCATTCTTAGCAGAAAGTGCGAATATGAAAGTAGTAACAAACATGCAATTGAGAGAGATTATGCAATAATAATGTTGATAGGGGTCATTAGTTGTGAGTAAATATATCCTAAACAGAATTACTATAGAGCAATTGGAACATTGGGAAGAATATAGGCCTAAACAAACTGTATTTCAGACATCTTCATGGCTTAAATTTCTAGTTATGGATCAACAGATTGATCCGGTAATAATAGAACTCAGTGATGGTGAACATGTCAAAGGTATTTTTGTCGGTGGTATTGTAAAAAAATTCGGCATAAAAATTTTAGGAAGTCCGTTTGAAGGATGGATGACGTGCGATATGGGATTTATTGTTATTGCGCAAGATTTTGATTACAAAAAGGCCGTACTTGCTGTTCGTAAATATGCATTTAAGGATTTAAAATGCCATTTTGTACAAATAATTGATAAAAACATTCCTGATTCTATAGATATAGAACATGTAAAAAAGGAATATATAACGGATCTAAGACTAGATCTAAAAGATGATATTGAGCATATATTTGCCGGATTTAAGAAAACTACCAGAAAGATGATTAGACAGTTTACACGTAGAGGAGCAATGATAAGATCAGTTGACTTTGATGAAAAATTTGCTCTTGAATTTTATGATGAACTTAAAGATGTTTTTTTTAAGCAAAATCTAAAACCGCCTTATGGTAAGGAGAAAATATTACATATGACGAGGTGCTTAAATAAAGATTTAGTGCATGTATTACAAGTAATAGAACCACAGGGAAAGATTATTGCGTCATCGATAACATTAGGTCTAAATGAATGGTCTTATACGATGCAGACAGCCTCATATCGAGAATATCAGAAGTATTTACCAAATGAAACATTGCGTTGGGAAACGATTAAATATTGGAAAAGTAAAGGATGTACTCATTGTGATTTTTGTGGTTATCGAGAATATAAGTTAAAATTCAATCCCCATATAGTAAAAGTGCCGGTTTTGATTATGGAACGTGTGCCAGGACTTATTTACACGAAAAAAAAGGCCAAAAAGTTAATTACGTTTTTTAGGAAAATACGAGGATTAATACAAAGATAGAGGTGTTAATTTTGATTAACAATAAAATCTGGCTATCCTCTCCCACCATGCACGGTGACGAGCAGAAATGGGTAGACGAAGCCATCCGCACCAACTGGGTATCCACCGTTGGTGCCAATATAAACGCAATAGAAGAACAAGTTGCCGAATATGTTGGCTGCAAATATGCCGTGGCCTTGTCAGCAGGTACAGCAGCCCTTCACCTTGCAACCAAACTTGCAGGCGAAAAACTCTACGGACAGGCAAGACCAAATGCCGGAACCTTACAAGGCCATAAAGTATTCTGTTCCGACTGCACCTTCGATGCTAGCATTAATCCTGTAGCCTATGAAGACGGCGAAGCGGTCTTTATCGACACCGAATACGACACATGGAATATGTGCCCGGAAGCCTTGGAAAAAGCCTTTGAACTTTACCCGGACGTAAAACTGGTAATTGTTGCCCACCTTTACGGCACCCCCGGTAAAATGCAGCAGATAAAAGAAGTATGCGACAAACATAATGCCCTGATTGTCGAAGATGCTGCCGAATCTTTAGGGGCAAAATACAAACTCAACGGCGAATGGGTAGAAACCGGCACATTGGGTAATTTCAATGCGATTAGCTTTAACGGCAACAAAATCATCACGGGTTCCTCTGGCGGCATGTTCCTGACCAACAGTAAGGAAGATGCCGACAAGGTAAGAAAATGGTCAACGCAAAGCCGTGAAGCCGCGCCATGGTATCAGCATGAAGAAATCGGCTACAACTATCGCATGAGCAATATTATCGCCGGCATTATCCGTGGGCAGATTCCCTACCTTGACGAACATATTGCTCAAAAGAAAGCAATTTATGAACGCTATGAAAAAGGCCTCGCAGATTTGCCCGTCAAGATGAATCCTTGGGACAGGGAAAACAGTCAGCCAAACTTTTGGCTTTCCTGCATGATTATCGACAAGGAAGCCATGGCTCCACAGGTTAGAGGTGAGCAGGATTATCTCTACAAACACGAAAGCGGTAAAAGTTCACCGCAGGAGATATTGGAGGCAATGGCAGCTATCAATGCCGAAGGCCGTCCAATCTGGAAGCCCATGCATATGCAGCCAATTTACCGCACAAATCCGTTTATCACAGTTGAAGGTAATGGACGTGGCAAAAGCAATGCCTATATTGAAGGCAAGGGCATTGATGTAGGCGCTGATATCTTTCAGCGAGGCTTATGCCTGCCTAGTGATAATAAAGTGTCACCTGAACAACAGGATAAGATTATTGACGTAATTCATAAATGCTTTCAGTAACGAATTTTATTAGAAATATGAGGTGTTGGTTTGTACCAGAAATTCGGCAAACGTTTATTTGACATAACAGCCTCTGCAACTGCGTTAATAGTGCTGAGTCCATTGCTGTTATGGCTGGCATGGAAAATAAAGAAAAATCTTGGCAGTCCCGTGATTTTTTCGCAAATAAGACCCGGCAAAGACAATAAACTTTTTCGACTGTATAAATTTCGTTCCATGACGGATGCGAAAGATAAAAACGGAAATCTCTTGCCGGATGAAGAACGAATGACTGATTTTGGCCGCAAGCTTCGTGCTACAAGTTTGGATGAACTGCCGGAACTGTGGAATATCCTCAAAGGGGATATGAGCATAGTTGGGCCAAGACCTCAGTTGGTAAGGGATATGGTTTTTTTCACGGAAGAAGAAATGCACCGTCAGGATGTAACCCCAGGACTTACCGGCCTCGCCCAGATTAGTGGTAGAAATAATATCGACTGGAAAGAACGCTTTGCTTATGACTTGAAATACATTGAAAAAATAAGCCTGCAGGAAGATTTGCGTATCATATGGCGGACGATTTTTAAGGTAGGTAATCAGGAAGACATTGCCACAGATGGCATGGAAACCAGTGAAGACTATGGGGATTGGTTGCTAAGAATGGGAAGAATAGACGAACAAAATTATAAGGAGAAACATACATTGGCTAAAAATTTGCTGATGAATTTTATAAATAACTAGGGAGGGAAATTTGTCGTGGCATATCAAATTGATTTTTTTAGTTCAAGTAATGCTTCGGGTAATGGAGATGCCATAGTATTTTCATGGATTGATGATAATGGTGTAGAAAAAATAGGTGTTTATGATGGCGGTTATGAGAAAACAGCTCAAGAATTTTGTGACCATATAAAAGAATATTATAACACAGAAACGCTTGATTTTGTTGTATGTTCTCATCCAGATCAAGACCATGCATCAGGATTAAAAACAGTTCTTGAAACATTTAATGTAAATGCATTATATGTGAATTTTCCTTGGGATTACATAGATGATGTCTGGGATAATTTGTCAGATCATAGGAAAACGAAGACTTCATTAAAACGGGAAATGAAGGAAAAATTTCCATATTTAGCAAGTTTAGAAGAAAGTATAGATGGATGGAAAATACATTCGGCATTTCAAGGTGATGTGATAGAAAATAAATGGACTGTATTATCTCCGACTAAGGAACACTTTATTAGTAAAATAATTTCCTCTGAAAAAATGCCACTAGAAGAGGAAGTTGAGAACGATAACGAAAAGAACTTTATATTCGAAGCGGTTAGAAAAATAAGAAATTGGATAAAAGAGCAATGGGATAAAGATACTTTATATGATAATCCACATGTGTCTGCTGAAAATGAGATGAGTATTGTAATGTTGGGGGAATTGGACAAAACAATATTATTGACGGGAGATGCTGGCGTAGAAGGATTAGAGATAGCCTGCGATTATGCAAAGGTGTTAGATAAGGATTTGCCAAGTTGTGTGGACATTTTTCAGATACCACATCATGGAGGTAGGCATAATTTAACCCATGGTATCATGAATGAAATGGTTGGCGAAATAGTAGAAGAAAACGAAGTTAAAGAAGCAAATGCAATAGCTTCAACATCAAAACAAAATGGTGATAAGGAATATCCACGTAGAGCGGTAGCCAACGCATATCGCAGGCGAGGAGTGCTGGTTGACTCCACAAATGGAGAAACTATCTATTGGCATCATGATTATCCAGATAGAGATGGATGGAGTCCTGTAAAACCACTAGGTTTTTATGAAGAAGTCGAGCCATTGGGGAATGAGGAGTAGTAAATTTGGAAGCGTTTTTGAAATTGTTCAATCAATATGATATTCGCGTAAATTTTATTCCAGGTTTTACCGTTTACTTTTTGTTAAAAATGAATGGCTTTGATTTTATGACGAATAGTGAACTGGAGAAGTTGATATTATGCTATGTTATGGGGATAATTGTATCGCGATTAGGGTCGATATTGGTGGAATATAGTTGTAAGAAAATTGGTTGTATAAAATTTGAACCATACAAACTTTATATAGCAGCCAGTGAAAAGAATGAAAGAATAGAAGTTTTATCGGAAACTAATAATTTATATCGTAGTATGGTGGCAGTGTTTTTAGTGGATTTATTATATCTATTATCTGTATGTGATATAGAGATGGGGAAATTGGCTATTCCTGTTGCTGGGGTTATTTTGTTTTTGATGTCATATGTCAAGCAAACAAAATACATTAGCAAAAATATAGTGAATACGATAAAAAAAGAAAATAATAGATAAAGGACGTAAGTAATGTACAAAGAAGGTCTAGTATCGATTATAACGCCAACATATAATTGTGGTAAATTTATTGGAGAAACAATAGAATCAGTGCAGAGTCAGACTTATACGAACTGGGAAATGATAATTGTAGATGATTGCTCAACTGATGATACAAAAAATGTAATTGAAAAGTATCTGCAACAAGATAAAAGAATAAAATATCATTGCCTTGCAGAAAATAGTGGAGCTGCTGTCGCTAGAACTAAAGCCATGGAATTAGCTGTAGGTCAATATATGGCTTTTCTTGATAGTGATGACTTATGGATGCCGGATAAGCTGGAAAAGCAATTGGACTTTATGCAAAAAAATAATTATGCGTTTACGAGTACATCCTATCAACATATGACAGAAGATGGAAAAATGATGCCTAAAGTACTCAATGCGGTTCCCAAAACAGATTATAACCGATTGCTCCTTGATTGTCCTGTGGGGAATTCCACGGTTATGTATGATGTTAGTAAAATGGGGAAATTTCAAGTTCCTAACATTCGTAAGCGTAACGATGATGCTCTTTGGTTGGCTATGCTGAAAAAAGAAAAGTATATACAAGGTTTGGATGAAATTTTAATGAAGTATAGACTTCGTAATAATTCTATATCCAGTAATAAGTGGTCTTTAGTGAAATATACTTGGCAATTATATCGTGATATAGAGCATTTATCGGTATTTACGTCAATATGGCATATATGTTGGTGGGGATGTATAAAGGTGTTCCGTTTGAAGTAAAGATAACTTCTACGATGAGGTTAGGTGCATATAAAATTACTTCGGCATTATGTTTGACTTCTTGGTTAATATGTAGGTTGAGAGTAGTTGTTTTCTTCATGTTGGAAATCTAAATATAACGAAATATCAATGAATATAATATTCTAAAAGGGGCGTAGTGGTTTGAAAATCGCAATTGCTGGTACAGGTTATGTGGGGCTATCTAATGGTATTTTGCTGGCGCAGCATAATGAGGTGGTAGCCTTGGATATTGTGCCTCAAAAGGTAGACATGCTCAATGAAAGGATTTCTCCCATTTTTGATAGGGATATATCTGATTTTTTGAATCATCGTGAGCTGAATTTCCGGGCGACTCTAGATGCTCAGGAGGCGTTTGTGGGTGCAGATTTTGTGATTATATCCACGCCGACTAATTATGATCCAGAGAAAAACTTTTTTGATACTTCATCAGTAGAAGCGGTGATTGAGGAGGTATTGGCAATCAATTCGACGGCAGTGATGGTGATTAAGTCTACTGTGCCTGTTGGCTATACCGAGCAGATAAAGAGTCGATTCAAGATAGATAATATTATCTTTTCTCCAGAGTTCCTGCGGGAAGGCAAGGCTCTTCACGATAATCTCTATCCGTCACGGATTATTGTAGGAGAACGTTCTCAGCGGGCAAAAGTTTTTGCTGGACTTTTGACTGAGGGCGCGGTGAAGACAGATATTCCTATATTATTTACTGGTTCGACCGAAGCAGAGGCAATCAAGCTGTTCGCTAACACTTACCTTGCTTTGAGAGTGGCTTATTTTAATGAATTGGATTCTTATGCGGAAGCGAGAAGTTTGGATACGAGCGAAATAATTCGTGGCGTGTGTTTAGATTCGCGTATTGGTGATTTTTATAATAATCCATCCTTTGGATATGGGGGATATTGTCTGCCAAAAGACACAAAACAGTTGTTGGCAAATTATCGCGATATACCGCAGAATCTTATTGCTGCAGTGGTGGAGGCAAATTGCACGCGCAAAGATTTTATTGCTGAAAAAATACTTGAGAAAAATCCCAAGATTGTGGGAATTTATCGGTTAACGATGAAGATGTCATCGGATAACTTTCGATCTAGTGCTATTCAAGGCATAATGAAAAGAATTAAAGCAAAAGGGATTCCTTGTATAGTATACGAGCCTACATTAAAGAAAGATGAATTCTTTCATTCAGAGGTGGTAAATGATTTAGAAAAATTCAAGAATCGCAGTGATGTGATTGTAACTAATCGATGGAATGATATATTGGCTGATGTGCGTGATAAGGTTTTTACGAGAGATATTTTTAGTCGCGATTAACAATAACATTGTCAAGGAAGTGTGAGCTTGCTCAAAAGAGATGTAGTCATAGTAGATCCGTGGGGGAATGGAAACGCTTCATATCTTCATGGCTTAGTGAGATCATTATCAAAAAAAGTAAATATACACTTGATGACAAGTGGCAAGTATGAAAATAAAGAAAATGTAAAAGTAAAAAGAATCTTCTTTTTGTTTTCAGATCGAATGTCAGATGGAAAGCTTAGGCATATTGTGAGAGGGATAGAATATATAATAGCATATATGTATATAATAGCTTACGTCCATATAAAAAAATGCAGTGTTATTCATATACAGTGGTTGTTACTATATGGTTTGGATTGCTACATCTTGAAAATTCTATCTTCAAAATGTTCTATAATATATACGGCACATAATGCGATACCTCATATTGATAATAAAAATAATAAAGCGTTGAAACAAATATATAACATAGTAGATAAAATTATAGTTCATGGAAATAATATAAAACGAGAGTTGAGAAATATCTTTAATATAGATGAAGCAAAAATCGAGATAATACCTCATGGTATATATGAGAATGCAACTTGCGAGTATATGGAAACAAGAGAAGTAAGTAAGCTTAAAAAATATATAAGTATGTACGATAGAGTATGGTTGCTTGAAGGAAATATATTCTATAATAAAGGTTTTGATCGTATAATAAAGATATGGCTAGAAAAATTTAGAAAAAAGAATGAATTACTTGTAGTAGCAGGGAAGATAAATGAAAGATATGCAGAGCTTACTCAGTTACTACCATATATGGTGATGCAAAATGATATACTGTTTATTCCTAAATTTATTGAAGAAAATACAATGACTTTTTTAATGGAAGCTTGCGATGTGTTTTTATTGCCTTATAGACATGCGAGCATGAGTGGGGTGATTTTTTCGTCGGCCCTGCATAAAAAAACGCTTATAGCAACTAAAGTTGGAGCAATCCCAGAATATATAGATAATGTAGAAGGTGCTTTTTTGTGCGAAAATGTAGATAATGAAATACTAAAAAAAATGCTTTATGTAAAGCAACTGCCGAAAGAAGATTTATCTAGATTGGGAAATGAATTTTATAAGTATGTATATAAAAATTATAATTGGGATAAAATAGCAGATCAAACGATAAGTCTATATGATAACTAGAGGTATTATATGGAAATATATTTTGCGATTTTAATATTAATTAGTTTTTTTTCAATGCTAGAGATAGCTGGTGTAGGTATATTAACTCAGAAGTTTGCGTTAATTTGTTTTTCTTTGATTTGTTTGATGTTAGGTGGGTTGAGATATAATACTGGTACGGATTGGATAAGCTATTACTCGTATTTTATACAAGGTGAATCATTTTATTATTTTATAAATAATAATTTTGAAGTTGGTTATGCATTACTAAATTATATCATAAAAGCTTTAACGAATGAATATAATGTTCTTCTTTTGATAATTAGTTTTATTTGTGTGATGTGTTACTATAAATGTTCAGTATATCTTACTAGGTATGGCATAACTGTGGCGATGATATTATTTGCATCAGATTTATATGGTATTTTTCCTGTTAGGACAACGATTGTTGCTGCAATGGCAATGCTAGCGTATGTACTGATTGAAAAGAAACAAAAGTGCTATTTTTTACTACTAGTTTTAATTGCAACAAGTATACATAGAATTTCAATTATTTTAATTCCAGCATATTGGATATATTATCGGCAATGGTCTAATATTAAAATTGTTGTTTTAATAATTGGTTCGATTATTATTGGATATTCTAATATTATTTTTGATTTTATGTCATCAATTACGGATATTGATTCTATTTATCTGTCAAAATTTCTTTCTTATTCAGAAAGAAGTGCCGCGGGAAATCAGTTTGGTGCTGCAGTGGATAAAGAAAAACTAAGTTACTATATGGTGGCATTCAAATGTTTTTTGCTGCTTATTGTCTTGAAGTATAGAAATTTACTAGAAGAGAGAATATCTTATTTCAATGGTTTGTTTAATTTGTTTTTATTTGGCAGTTGTATATACTTTTTACTGGTGCACACTTCTGCTGAAATAGCGGCTAGGTTGACTGGCGTGTATAATATGTCACAGTATTTATTACTGGCAGGATTTATGAATTTATTTCGTAGGACTGAAATTCGTTTGCTAGTATGGATTGGATTGTTTTTTATGTGTCTTATGAAATTATTTATGAAGTTTATTACATTACCAGATGCGTATATTCCATATACAAATATATTAGGGATTTAGCGTAGATAATGATTGTGAAATTATTGTCAATGAAATTTATACCTACATTCGTTTTATGATAAAGAAATATTTGACATATTAGCGTAATAAATGCAATGAGGAGGTAATTAATTTGGAAAATGTATTGGTATTGATTAATCAATATATTTATCCACCGAATGATGGCGGAAAAAGAGGTATATATTATCGATTAAAAAACTTGAGTAAGAAGTTAAATATACATCTAGTCTTTGTGAATACAGCCAATGATATTGTTGTAGATAAAGCATTTTTATGGGCAAAAAAGAAAATAGTAATTCCTCAATTAGTAAAGCCGAGCTTCATGTGTACTAAATTGGAGTTATTGCTACAATTCATAGCATGGTGGAAATCTGGTATTCCTAGACAAAGTTATATATTGTGTTCTAATAGGATAAAAAAACAAATTTGTGATTATATAGTAAAGAATAATATCACTACAGTATTAATGGAAACACCGTTTGTATACTCAATGCTGGATTTGAAATTTATAAAAAAGCATAATATTAGATTGGTGACGGTATTTCATAATGTCGAGAATATATATTTTCAGGAAACGTCCATATGGCCTAAAAAGCTTGCTGCTTTAGAAAAGAGTCGCATAGAAAATCTTGAAAGAAAAGTATTGAAAAATTCTGATTTGTCAATATGCGTTTCTCCCTATGATAAAGAATGGTATGAGGCGAAATTCAACATAAAGAATATTAAATATTTGCCCTCGGTATTGCCACGAGTTGAAAAGTTATGGAAAAATCATGACTCTAATTATATTGTATTTTTTAGTCAGCTAAGTTTTCCGCCAAATTATTTGGGCCTTATGTGGTTCTTGAAAAACGTATTTGCTAAATATTGCGAAATGTTTCCGGGAATTAAGGTGAAGATAACTGGTAAAATTTCGGATGAAAAGAGAGCGTGTATAGAAAAATTTAAGAATGTTGAAATGACGGGGTTTTTGAATGATACTGATTTTGATTTGCTTCTGCAAAATGCATTGTTTTCAATAACTCCAATTAATCAAGGCTCGGGAGTTAAAATCAAACTATTGGAAGCTTTATCATATGGTATACCTACTATAGCTACACGTCATTGTTATGAAGGTATAAGATTTGAAGTCAAAGCTGGTGATGAACCTTTTGTTGTGGCAGAAAATGATGACGAATTTTTGCAGCATATGATAGAACTTACAAGTAGTCGTAATTGTCGTGAACGGATGAGTGATAATGCATATAATTTTTATACGAAAGAATATAGCAGTGAAGAAAATATAAATAATTGGACTAAAAGTATTATTGGTGGAGGATTTTAAGATGATTATAACTAAAACCCCTTTTCGCATGTCATTTTTCGGCGGCGGCACGGATATGAAGGAATTCTACGAAGAATATGGTGGTGCAGTTCTTTCGACAACGTTTGATAAATACTGTTATGTAACGGCCAGACACTTACCAAGGTTCTTCGATTATTCGAATGAGTTCGTGTATGCTAATATCGAGCGAGTAAAGGAATTGGATGAAATAGCGCATCCACTGATTCGGAATTTGATGAAATTTAAGGACATGCACGAGATTCGTTTGTCTTATGAAGCGGATTTACCGGCTCGTACGGGCTTAGGAACGTCTTCTTCTTTTGCTGTTGGTATGCTGAATGCTTTTTATGGTATCAAAGGTAAGATGGTAGATAAGAGACGTTTGGCAGATGAAGCCATCTATGTCGAACGTGTTCTCTGTAATGAAGCAGGTGGCATTCAGGATCAGATTGCGGCAGCATTTGGTGGTTTGAATAGGATTGATATGGATAAGGATGGCTATAAAGTATCGCCGTTGACGATATCCAATCAAAGAAAAAATGAATTCAATGATAATCTGATGTTGTTTTTTACGGGATTTTCCAGATTCTCTGCTAAGGTGCAGCAGGAAACGAAGAAGAATCTTGCCGACAAGACGAAACAATTGCTGGAAATGAAATCTCTGGTCAAAGAAGCGGAAGACATTCTGACCGACCAGCATAGCGATTTGAATGAATTTGGCCGGCTTCTGGATTACACTTGGAAATTGAAGCGAGGTATCTCTGATGGCATATCTACGGGTTCCATAGATGAAATTTATGATAAGGCAGTCAACGCAGGCGCTATTGGTGGCAAACTTTTGGGCGCTGGTGGCGGTGGTTTCTTGCTGTTCTATGTGGAAAAGGATAAACAGCCTGCGGTTATGAAGGCTTTGGAGCACTTGTTGTATGTTCCTTTCAAATTTGAAACGGAAGGAACCAAGGTTATTTATTTCAAAGCTGAAGATTATGAGATTCCAGAACGTTATTTATAACAGATATTTTGAGGAGATAGATGCGTAGGGGTTCTATAGTATCAACAACAATAATCTTAGGAATTATTATTGTTGTCATAGGAAGTGCAATAAATCTGATAATGGTTCCTTTCATAACAAATAGATTGGGTGTTGAAGCATATGGCTTTGTAACATTGGGGCGTAATATTGCAGATTATGCAGGCATAGCAATGCTGGCTTTGAACAGTTTTGCTGCCAGGTTTATGTCTGTTTCATACATGAAAGGTCAACAAAAGGATTTCTCAGAGTATTACAGTACTGTTTTTATTACCAATATAGTGATAGGTGCAGTTCTGTTTTCAATTGGAATTATTGTAAGCGTATTTGCAAGTGATATTCTCAATGTTCCTACAAAATTAGCAATAGATGTACCAATTTTGTTCGTAGGCATATTTCTGTCTTCGTATTTGATGTTTATGTCTACTGCTTTCCAATCGATAACGTATGCAATTAAACGTTTAGATATTTATAATCTGAATCGGATTGCAGGTTTGCTTACTCAGGCAATAATTCTTGTCGGATTGTTTTTCTTCTTTGAAGGTAAAATTTGGTATGTAGGTCTTGCCTATTTAGGACAATATATAGTTTTTTATATATTGAGCTACATGGTGAAGCAAAGATATGTTGGTACAGTCCGAATTAGCCGGGTTAACTTTTCTTATGATAAATTAAGAAGTTTGCTGGTGAACGGCGTGTGGAACGCTGTCAATCAATTGGGTAATGTTCTGAATTCTGGATTGGATTTACTGGTGGCAAATCTTTTTTTGCTGGCAGAGATTATGGGGATAATATCCATTACAAAAGTGATTGGTGGTCTGTTCTCAACGATAAACCAAACGGTTTCTTTTTCCTTTCAGGCAAATTTTTTGCAATTGTATTCTGATGGACGCAAAGAAGAATTACTAGCAGAATTAAAACGAGCGACAAAGATATGTGGTATATTTGCAAATACCTTGTTTATAACATTTGTTATCTACGGTGAGGATTTTTATCGCATATGGGTTCCAACTGTTGACAGTGGATTTTTATATAATCTAACTATTTTAGCTATAATTCCATCTGTTTTTGAAGGTTATATTAGTCCTTTGGGCTATGTATATACTTTGAAAATGAAAAATAAAATACCTTGTTTTGTCACGATTATTGGTGGTGTATTGAATGTTATTGCCATGTTGGTTTTGCTGGGTAATACATCTTTGGGGGCATATGCTGTTCTAGGAACTACTACGGTGATAATGACAAGTATATATCTAATATTTAATCCTATGTATATTGCGAAATGTTTACAGGTGCGAATTGTGTATTTTTATCCTTTTATATTTAAAAATTTTTTGGTGGCAATGGCTTTCTGTGCTTTTATGTGGGAGTGCAAGATGTTATTGCCAGCAATAGATGGATGGGGCCTATTGATTACATTGGGCAGTTTGTTAGCTTTTTTATCTTTTTTTATACAGATGCTTGTATTATTGGGATGGCAAAGAACAGTATATAGCATAAAAAAAGTCTTAGGGGGATTCGTACATTGAAAGTAGTATTGTTAGCAGGTGGCTTCGGTACCAGAATCAGCGAGGAATCACAATTCAAGCCGAAACCAATGATTGAGATTGGCGGCAAGCCGATTTTGTGGCATATCATGAAGGAATATCTGCACTATGGATTTGATGATTTCATTATCTGTGCAGGTTACAAGCAGGAATACATCAAAAATTATTTTGCACATTATTTCCTGCAGTCCAGTAATATTTCTTTTGATTTTCGTGTAGATGGTGAGCGGGAGCATCGGGGGATTATTTCTACGGATTTTGAGCCGTGGAAGGTGACGGTGGTTGATACAGGGCTGGATTCTCTGACCGGTTGGCGCATAAAGCAGATTCAGGATTATATCGGTGATGAACCGTTCCTGATGACCTATGGTGATGGTGTATGTGATGTGGATTTGAAAGCTTTGGTAGAGTTTCATAAATCACATGGCAAGGCCTGCACGCTGACGGCGGTGAAGCCGGAAGGCCGTTTTGGTATCTTGGATTTGAAGGGGAATCATGTGCAGTCATTCCGCGAAAAGAGCCGGGATGATGTGGGCTATATCAATGGCGGTTATATGGTATTAGAGCCGAAGATTTTTGATTATATCAAGTCCAATGTGATGTTTGAACGTGACCCGATGGAGCATCTGGCTGACGATGGTGAAATTATGGCCTATAAGCACAAGGGCTTTTGGCAGTGCATGGACACTCTGCGGGATAAGCAAAAACTGGAAGAAATGTGGCTGACAGGCAAGGCACCTTGGAAAGTGTGGGATAAATGAAGTTAAATCCAGATTTTTATAAAGGGAAAAAGGTACTGGTCACCGGTCATACGGGATTCAAGGGAATGTGGCTTTGTAAGATGCTGACCATGTTCGGTGCGC
>ERZ842401.4292-NODE-4292-length-16752-cov-8.031263_pt1 | contig 16752 bp, 11 predicted proteins | sample MGYA00521270_ERZ842401 | MGnify/ENA primary metagenome ERZ842401 (study PRJEB31892, sample SAMEA3878208) | bioreactor metagenome | biome: Moose rumen | place: Sweden | collected 2011-10 | study: EMG produced TPA metagenomics assembly of the PRJEB12797 data set...
ATCAAAAATTGTTGATAACTTTTTGAAAAAAGACTTGTTTTTAACCTATAATACGAGACTGCTCAAGGAAATTCTCAACTCTTAACTCTTTACTCCTACATAATAAAAACACGGTCCCCAGAGCATCCTTGGGACCGTGTTTTTTTTCATTCGGCGTGTGCCGTTATAGGTATAGTACTATGGCGAGGCGGGATGCCTCGCCGAGGGTTATCGCTTAGTACAAGAAACTCAGGAGGATACCGGCGGCCACTGCGCTGCCGATCACACCGGCCACGTTGGGACCCATAGCGTGCATCAGCAGGAAGTTGGTCTTGTCGTACTTCATACCTTCCACGTAGGAGACGCGGGCGCTGTCGGGCACGGCGGAAACGCCGGCGTTGCCGATGAGCGGGTTGATCTTGTTGCCCTCCTTGAGGAAGAGGTTGAAGAACTTCACGAAGAGCACACCGGTGGCGGTGGCAATCACGAAGGAGAAAGCGCCTAAGCAGAAGATGAGAATGGAAGCGGGTCTCAGGAAGTTGGTGGCCTGGGTGGAGGCGCCGACGGTGAGACCGATGAGGATAGTCACGATGTCGATGAGCGGACCGGAGGCGGTGTTGGCAAGACGTTTGGTGACGCCGCACTCTTTCAGCAGGTTGCCGAAGAAGAGCATACCCAACAGGGGCAGACCGGAAGGCACGAGGAAAGCGGTCAGCAGGATGCAGAGCAGCGGGAAGAGCACTTTCTCGCGGTGGCTGACGGCACGAGGCGGGCGCATACGGATGAGGCGCTCCTTGGGGGTGGTAAGCAGGCGCATAATGGGCGGTTGGATCACCGGCACGAGGGCCATATAAGAGTAGGCCGACACGGCGATGGCACCCATCAGGCTGGGAGCCAGCTTGGAGGAGATGAAGATGGCGGTGGGGCCGTCAGCGCCACCGATGATGCCGATGGCACCGGCTTCCATAGGCGTGAAGCCCAGAAGCAGGGAGATGGCGTAGGCGGCGAAGATGCCGAACTGGGCGGCCGCACCGATGAGGATAAGCTTGGGGTTCGATATCAATGCCGAGAAGTCGGTCATTGCCCCGATGCCAAGGAATATCAAGGGCGGATAGAAGCCCTTGACCACGCCGAAATAGAGGTAGTTCAGCACGGCTCCGTTCTCGTAAACCCCGATCTGCAATCCGTCGGTGAAGGGTATGTTGCCGAGGATGATGCCGAATCCGATGGGCACGAGCAACATCGGCTCAAATTCTTTCACGATACCGAGCGTGATGAAGAACAAGCCGATGAGAATCATTATGATGTGGCCCCACGTACAGTTTCCGAAACCGGAGTAACTGAAAAACTGGAGAAGGCCCTCTTTGAAAAATTCAAACATAGTTGCTTTTTAATTTTGTTGGTAATAGATGATTATTGGTTTATTCAAACACCACGAGGATGTCGCCTTCCATCACGGAGTCGCTGCGGTGGACGCGCACCTCCTTGATGACACCGTCCTTTTCAGCGTCGATGTTATTTTCCATCTTCATAGCTTCGAGGAGGAAGAGGCGTTGGCCGGCCTTGACGGCGTCGCCCGGTTTGCAGAAGACGTCGAGGATGGTGCCGGGCAGCGGCGACTTGAGGGTGGCGCCGGCAGCAGTGGCTGCGGCGGGGGCGTTCTTCACGTTGGCGGGAGCGGCGGCAGGAGCGCTCTTGGCGGCAGGGGCTGCCACTTTCACCACGGGTTTGACACGCGTCGTGATTTCAGTTTCCAGTTCTACTTTGTAGGGAGTGCCGTTCACTTCCACGTTCACGGTGTTGTCTTCAATGTCTCCCACTTCTACGGAATATTTGTTACCGTTGATTGTAAATTTATAGTTTTTCATATTGATGATGTCTTTTTTGATGAATTACTTGTTGATACGCGGGGCTTTTTTCATAACCAACTCCTTCTGGGCCCACGGGGAATAGTGGGCGGAAGGCATATGGATGGTGATGACTTCGCTCTCCTCGTCGTGCATACTGTTGAAGTGGAGATGGAGGGCGGCCGTGATGGCAGCAATCTCCTCGCCCGTCTGCAGCACGATGTCATCGTCCTTCTTGCCATCCGTGGAGGCGGCCACAGCAGCGGTTTTGCCGCTCTTCTCGGCCTCTTTTCTGGCGGCACGGCGCGACATCGCTCCGAAAACCTTTAGCATCAGGTAGATGAGGATAAGACAAGAGAACACCACCGACATAGCGATGATGGCCAGGCCGATGCCGTACGGGTCCTCTTTCTTCAGTTTCTCCTCTTTGGAGGCCTTGATGGTGACCTCGTTGGAGGAACCCGGCGTGAAGTGGTCAAGGATGTGGGCGTTCTCGGTGATGCCGTCTTTTTCGTAGCCGAAGACTAAAGCGGTGTCACGCAGGGAGGCAGGGTAGTGCATAATGTCAATCAGCTCCTTGCCGTCGGAGGTGATGAGGGCCAAGTAATTCGTCTTGGAAGTGCGGGCGTCGAAGTTGACGTGGAAGGTGCCGTACAGAGGCTCGCCGTCTAAGAAAAAGATGACGAAAGAGCGCTGCGGCATAGCCGTGTTGATGTCTGACTTGGAGATTCTGTACCAGTGGGAGGGGATTTCACCACCTCTCTTGCGGGTGTTGGAGAGGCCCGTGGTGTCGTCGGTGATGTAGCAGCCGGCGAGGTTGACCACATTGTAGGCGGGGTTGAACACCTCCACCCAGGGCACACAGCGACCATACTCGTCCTGGTAGTTATCCACGTTTTTGATCATCATCTCGTTGAAGCGCAGGTCGTGGGTGGACTGTGCGAGCGCGCTGCCCATTATGACCGTTGCCAGCAACAAGAACAAGATTTTGTTGAAATATCTCATATTGTGTTCTGTTTTTGTGGTAATGGGTTATAATGGGAGGTTGTCGTGCTTCTTGGCCGGGTTCTCCAGACGCTTGTTCTTGAGAGACTCAAGGGCGCGGATAACTCTGAAACGCGTGTTGCGCGGCTCGATGACGTCGTCGATGTAGCCATACTGGGCAGCCACGTACGGGTTGGAGAACATCTTGCGGTACTCCTCCACGCGGTCGTTGAGGAACTGGGCCTTCTCTTCGGGGTTCTCGATTTTCTTCATCTGGGAACCGTAGATGATCTCGGCTGCGCCGCTGCCGCCCATAACGGCGATCTCGGCGGTGGGCCAGGCGTAGTTGATGTCACCGCGCAAATGCTTGGAACTCATCACGCAGTAAGCTCCGCCGTAGTTCTTGCGCAGGATGACCGTGACTTTCGGGACGGTGCACTCGCCGTAAGCATAGAGCAGCTTGGCGCCGTGCAGGATGATGCCGCCGTACTCTTGGCCGGTGCCGGGCAGGAAGCCGGGCACATCCACCAACGTCACGATGGGGATGTTGAAGGCGTCGCAGAAACGGACGAAACGGGCACCCTTGCGGGAAGCGTTGATATCCAGCACACCAGCCAGATACTTGGGCTGGTTGGCCACAATACCCACGGACATACCGTTGAAACGGGCGAAGCCGATAACAAGGTTCGGGGCGTACAAGGGCTGGATTTCCAAGAACTTGCCGTCGTCCACAATGCCGTTGATAACATCCTTCACATCGTAAGGCATATTGGGATTGTCGGGGATGATAGAGTTCAGGCTGTCCTCCAGACGGTTGATGGGGTCTTCGGTCGGCTCGTATGGGGGTTCCTCCATATTGTTGGAAGGGATGTAGCTGATGAGTTCACGCAGCATAGCGATGCCCTCTTCCTCGTTCTCCACAGCGAAGTGGGCCACGCCGGACTTCTTGGAGTGGACGCTGGCGCCGCCGAGGTCCTCGGTGGTGACGTCCTCGTTGGTGACCGTCTTGACCACCTTCGGGCCGGTGACGAACATATAGCTCGTGTTCTTGGTCATCATAATGAAGTCGGTGAGTGCAGGTGAATAGACCGCGCCGCCGGCACAAGGACCGAAGATGGCGGAGATTTGCGGAATCACGCCGGAGGCGAGGATGTTGCGCTGGAAAATCTCAGCATAGCCGGCAAGGCTGTTCACACCCTCCTGGATACGGGCGCCACCGGAGTCGTTGAAGCCGATGACCGGGGCACCGACTTTCATAGCCTGGTCCATCACCTTGCAGATCTTCAGGGCGAAGGTCTCGGAAAGAGAACCGCCGAAGACCGTGAAGTCCTGGGAGAAAACATACACCAGGCGGCCGTTCACCGTGCCGTAGCCGGTGACCACGCCATCGGACAGGAACTTCTTCTTTTCCTGGCCGAAGTTGGTGCATCTGTGTTGGACGAACATATCGAACTCTTCGAAGCTGCCTTCGTCGAGGAACATCAGGATGCGCTCGCGCGCCGTGTATTTGCCCTTGGCGTGCTGCTTTTCGATTTGGTCCTGACCTCCTCCTAAACGAGCCTTCTCCCGCAGGGACAATAACTCGTTGATTTTATCTTGCATTGTCATAAGATGTTGTTATTTAATTATTTATATTATTATGAATTAGATATTTCACACCTATTCTACCAAGGCGCGAAAGTACAAAAAAAAACGACAGGTTTTGTGCTGCTGTCGTTTTTATAAAGTTCAGAGTGTAAGAATCCTATTTCTTTAAAATCTTCCGGGTTTGGCCGTTGGCTTTGACCACATAGATTCCGGCGGGCAGGTCGCCCAGGTTGAGGGTGACGCTGACGTTGCCCTCGCCGTTGGCTTGCATCACACATCTGCCGTAGATGTCGTGCACGGTGACGTGGTCCAGTCCGTGGTGCTCGTCATAGAGGGTGATGGTTCCTGTGGTGGGGTTGGGCCAGGCCTTGAGGAGAGCGGAAGGGGCGTCGGGCGCTTCGATGCCGTTGGGCCGCCAGCCGTTCATCACGGCCACGCCGCTGAGGTCGAAGCCGGAGCTGTTCCACGGGGTCGGGTAGGGATCGTTGATGATGTGTCCGTACTGGTCGCGGGTGGCGTACTGCGGGTTGATGCAGCCCACCACGTCAATGAGTCTCACGTGCGTGATGTTCTGGATGTTGAGGTTGGGGGCTCCGGCCAGCTGCGCCAGGTCGAAGGGTGTGCCCCAGCCCACACGGTGTTTGCCTGCCAAGTTGTCCACCTCCCGGGGATTCACCGCGCCGCCGTTGGAGATCTGGTTGTCGGTTTGCGTCAGTGAGGTGGCGGGGAAGCGCACGTAATGCTCGCCGTCGGAACTCACCTCCACGAAGGCCATTTCCAAGAAGCTGTCGTTCAGTGAGTTCTCAAACACGGCAAAGTCGTAGCCGTCGCCGTCCTGGATGGGAATGCCGAAGGTGAGCACCGCCACGCCGTTGTCGCCCAGACTGACCACACCATCCGTGGTGGATTCGGAAGAGGCGCCAATGCCGTCCGAGTCGGAGCCGTAGCTGGCGTATGCGTTCTGGGTGGCGATGTCAGTATAGCCGCGCGTGATGACACATCCGGTGGCCCAGCCCAAAATGGCCGGGTCCTCAAACCAGATGGCCTGGCAGTCGTCGCTGCCCACCGGACCGTCGAAAAGGGTGTCGGGCAGAAGGATGTTGGGCTCTCCCACCGGTGTCACCGGGGTGGTCCACACATAGTTCCAGTTGCCAAGGTCGGTGGCGGCGCCGTCTTCACCGAATTTGACGTAGTCGTTGTGGCTCAGGAAGAGGGAGTCGTAATATACCATCGACATTGCGCCGTTGACATTGAAGAGCCAGTAGTTGCTGGAGAGCGCCAGATTACAGGCACCCTCCTGGAAAAGGATGTCGGTGACAAGGCTGCCCGAGTGCGTGTAGGAAAACCGGTAGTCGGCGGCGGCAATGTCATCCATCATATCCTTGACAGAGACGTTGTTGCCAGAGAAACGGTAGCCCCAAGCCAAAGCGGTGTCGGGATTGCTCCAGTTGGTAATGAAGACAACCTCGTTGCTGCCGGTGCCCACCCAGTAAAGGATGTCGTTGGCTGAGATGGAGGCGTCTTGAGCGGCCGGGGGATTCGGGTCGCTCACGGGCTCCACCGGGGTGGTCCACACATAACCCCAACTACCATCAGAAACGCCGCAACTTTCGTCACCCCACTTGATAACGTCATTGTTTTGGAGATAATAGCCGGTATAGCCTACGTTTGCGGAGATGCTATTGACCAAATACCAGAAAAACATACCGTCCAGAGAGAGATTGTAGTTGTTGTCATTATAGTAAATGTCGTTCACAATGCCGCCAGAACCATTGTAGGAGAAACGGCTGTCTGCGGTGGCGATGTCGTCCATCATATCCTCCACGGTGACGTTGTTGCCCGTGAAACGGTATCCCCAGGCGAGGGCCTTTTGGGGATTGCACCAATTTACGATTAATATCGCTTGGTTGTCGCCTGTCCCCACCCAATATTGGATGCTGTCAGGGGAGATAGTGGCGTCATTTTGCGCGAATGCGGAACTCGCCACCAAGGCAATGGCTAAAATGCATAGAAGTTTTTTCATTTTTTAATGATATTGATGAATGAAGTTTATGAATTCAGATGCGGGGTGTTGTTGAACACGATTTTGGAGGGGTTGATGCCTACCTCAAAGGTGAATTTCTTGCGGCCGTCCTGATCGAAGCAATAGACGTCGCCGGTGACGGTGAAGTTGTGCGCGTCGGTAATATACACATCCCCGTTCAGCGGGTTTACCGTGATGGAGTAGGGCGTCTCGATGACTGTGCCGTCGGTAATGAAGTTCTCCTTGACGATGTCGCCCGTGCGCAAATCAAGCACCTTGATCCAGGAATTGGAACTCGAAAAATCGTAAGAATAGACGTAGGCATAGTCGCCGGAAATGGCGAAGTTGAGCGCTGCAATGCCGAAGTCGGTCACCGAGAGGTCGACCACATCGATCTTGAGCAGCTTGTAGGGCACGTTTATATAGTCGCCGCGCGAAACCAGGATTACATACCGGTCATCGTAATTGGCCACGACAGAGGGGTTTATGCCCACGGTGACGGTGTTGGTGACCGTGAAGGTGGCGAGATCGATGACGGAGACGGTGTTGTCGTAGTTGGGGTTGTCGAGCCCGCCGGAGTTGGCCACGTATAGCTTGTGGTTGCAGACGCAGATGCCTTCGGGGTTGCGTCCGCAGCGCACGGTGCCGTCCACCTCCAACGTGGCGGTGTCGATGCGCACCACGTCGCCGTCAAAGCAGCTGACGTAGGCCTTGTTTTCATAAAAACAGATATAGCGGGGCTGCTTGCCCTCCAGGTTGATGGACTTCAGGGATTTGGCGTTCTCGATATTCATCACCTCCACCCGGTTGGAGTTATTGACCACGGCGTAGAGCTTGGAACCGTAGCGTTGCAGGTCGTTGCCAGTGTCGCCTAATCCGCGGTGGTTGGCCTCCAGGAAGATGTCGTCCGTTATGGCGCCCGTCTCGCAATTGTAGTAGGTGATGGTGCTGTTGTTGTGCTGGAAAGTGCCCTCGTTCAGGATGTATAGACCGTCGGCGTGCGTGTCCACAGGAGGTGTTGGCGTGGGTGGCTGGGGTCCCGGACAAGCAGTGAACAGAATCAGCGCCGTAACAAGAATGGCGTAAATGGAGAATTTCTTTTTGTTTAAATGCATTTCCTCGGCATTTTAGTTAGTAAAAAGCTTCGGAAAAAAGAGAATCAACTCGCTGGATGAACTTCAACCGGTCTTAACTCCCGAAGCGGTTTTCAAACGAAATGGTAGGTTTTCTGACTTGTCCCTCCTATGGCGTCTTCCCGTCTTGCGACAGTGACGTGGTTGCTATAGGAACGTAGGGGACTTACAGCAGCGGGTACTGTACAGGACTTGCACCTGTTTCCCTGCGGGTTTTTTCTGTTGAAAAACACCCTCCCATTTGGCGCGGCAAAAATAGTAAAAAAACGGAATGCATCCCATCCCGGATTGTTTTCAGTTAAAAAACACTCTTTTCTCAAGACAAATGGCAAAAGATTACCACTCCACAGCCAGTTTTACGTTGATGAGGCGGCCGGTGAGGAAGTTGGGCATCGGGTACTGCACGTTGTTCAGGTCGGTGATCCAGATGAAGGAGGAGACATTGGAGGAGCCCAGTACGTTGAACACTTCCAGGTAGATGCCGGCATTTTTGATGCTGCGGATGAAGGCCGATTTGTGGCGCATCCGGTCGCGGCTCTGCTCCAGCAGCATAAACGAGAAGCCCATATCCACGCGGCGGTACCAGGTGGTGCGGAACTGTCGCTGGTAGGCGGGGGCGTTGGGCGGACCGAATGGCAGGCCGGAGGCAAAGACAAAGTTGAGATGGACACGGAACTGCGGGTATCCAGGAATGTGATCCTGGAAGAAGAGGTTGAAGGCCACACGCTGGTCGGTGGGACGCGGAATATAGCCCGGCTCGATGCGGTTGCCGTCGGTGTCGTAATAATAGTCGCCGATGATATCCTCCGCCGTCTTCATCAGTGAGACGGAGAACCAGGACTCCAGCCCTTTGATGAATTCGCCGCTGAGTTTCATATCCAGTCCGGTGGCGTAGCCCACGGCGTCGTTCTCGCCGCTGTAAAGGATGCGCACGTTGTCCACATTGTACGAAATCAGCCGGTCCATATACTTGTAGTAGGCCTCCGCCGTGAGTTTGAAGGGCCGCCGCCACATTTTGAAGTTGTACTCGGCCCCGGCCACAACCTGGAAAGAGCGCTGCGACTTGATGTCGTGGTTAAGGGTGCCGTCGCGGCGACGCATCTCGCGGTAGAAGGCGGGCTGGTAGTACATACCGGTTTTGATGTGGAAGATCCAGTCTTGCCGCCAACGCGGGTTGTAGGTGAAGGCCAGTCGCGGGGATACCGTGAATTCCTTGGGGTTGAAGGTCCAATAATGGAAACGCAGTCCCGCGTTCAGTGTGTAGTGCGGCAGGGTGTCGTCGTCGATTTTCCAAACGTCCTGCACAAAACCGGTGATGCGGAAAGTGTTGAGGTCGCGGGTGCTCTTCAGTATATCTTCGTCGTTGAAAAGAAGAAGACGGGAGGGGTCGTCGAAGGGCACGATTTCTCCCGGGGTGGTGTTGATTATCGGCAGGGTGTAACCCGACGAGTCGCGCATCGTCCACTCGTCCACCAGGTCTTGGATAATCTCGTTCTGCACTTTCACTCCCCAGCTCAGCGTGTTGGAGTGGGGGAGTTTGTGATCGCCCAGCAGGTTGGCGGCGGAGACGACCGAGGTGAGATAGTTCCTGGCGTGCTCCAGATAGGTGCCGTAGGCGCGCACCGACACCTCCCGCGCGACGTTGCTGCCCAAATCAAGCTCCACATCGCTCAGGAAATACTGCCCCTGAATGTCGAAAGTCTCGCTCTCTTTGGCAAAGTAGGAGGAGAGAATCAACCGCAGCACGGAGTTGTCCGTGGGCTTGTAGGTGAAGGTGAGGCCGCCGAGGTAATTCTGGTATTTGTCCACCTCCTGCCCGTCAAAGTAGATGCGCAGCTTCTTGAAGTCGCTGATGGTGCCGGTGATTTGGCTGCGGTAGGTGGGGATGTAGCGATAGCTGTTGATGGAAAAGTTGCCTAAAAAGCTGATGCTGAATTTTTTGGAGATATCCCAGTTCAGCAGCATCTGGGCATCGAAGAATCGTGGCTTGTAATCCACGATAGAGTCTATGGTTTTGAGCAACAGTGAGTTGTCTTTAAACCGAATACCGACGAGGAAGGAGAAACAACTGTCAACCCGTCCTTCCGCGTGGGCGGAGGCGCCCATCAGGCTGCCCGACACTGAGCCGCCGTATTGCGTGGGGGTCTTGTACTGCACATCCAGCACCGACGACATCTTGTCGCCGTACTTGGCCTCGAAGCCGCCGGCGGAGAACAGCACGTTGCCGGTCAGGTCGGTGTTGATAAAGCTCATTCCCTCCTGCTGTGCGCTGCGGATCAGGAAGGGTCTGTAAATCTGTATGTCGTTGACAAAGATGAGGTTCTCGTCGTAGTTGCCGCCACGCACGTTGTACTGCCAGCTCAGTTCGTTGGAGGAGGAGGCGCCCGGGAGCATCTTGATGAGCGATTCCATCCCACCGCTGGCAGAGGGTAGCTGGAAACTCAGCTTGGGGTCAACTCGGACATACCCGTTTTCGGCACTGCCTTGGATGTTGACCTGCTCCAGACGTGTGCCCACAGTGGGCATCACCACCGTGATGTTTCTCGTCTCCTTGGTTCTCAGATGTAGCACAATCACCGTGTCTTTGTGACTGATTTGCTGGAAAAGCACCTGGATGTCGGTGTTTTCGGGCACGTTGATGACGAAATGCCCATAGTCGTTGGTGATAGTCTGCAGGTTCTGCCCCAGCACCTGTATGACCGCATTCTCGATGGGATAGCCCTCCTCGTCTTGCACGACGCCTTTGAGCACGGCCTTTTGCCCGTACACCATCTGGGTGAACAGTACAAACAGGAACAGTCCGAAAAACAGTCGTTTCTTCAAGATGCGGTTTTATTGTTGGACAACAAAGATAAATAGTTACGAAGAAAAATGATATTTATTGTACAATATCAAAAAAAAAGCTGCTGTAATATGCGTGATAACTACAGCAGCTTAAGGTTTTTGAAGGATAGAATACTACAAAATACCCTTTTCGGATGCTTCAACGAGGCATTTGTAGATGCCTTTCTTGTTGATGTTGCGCATACCGTGTGCGGACACCTTGAGCCAAATCCATTCATCTAATTCCGGAACATAGAATTTTTTGGTATGTAAGTTCGGATTGAATTTTCTCTTGGTCTTGTTGTTGGCGTGAGATACGTTGTTACCCACAACCGGTTTCTTTCCTGTAATTTGGCAAACTCGTGACATTTTTTCTCTATCTTTTTATGTTAATAATCCTTTTTTATTTTGGGCGGCAAAAGTACACTTTTTTTCCAAATACACAACTGCTTGTGAATAAAAAAAATGATATTTCTTTATTCTTCTAAAATACAGCGTATAGAACAGCCGTCATCCTTTCTCCCCCATACGTTTTTTGTCTCCTCGCAGAAGTGGTATAGGGTCAAGGTTTGTGCTTTTTCGGAGGAAATGTTGTGATAAGTTGACCAAAATCGCGTCTCTCCCAGCAGATTTTCGTAGCGTTGTTCTTTGCCATTGTAAAATCCGGCCGGCAGTGCGGTGAACCCGGTGCTGTTGTCGCCGCCGCTGCCGTTGATCCAATAGAGCGGCGAGCGCAGGGCGGGTGCCCCGTGCAGGGCCAGCTCCGCATAATGGATGGAGTCGGGCAGGAACCAACCCTCTGGACAGATGCCCTGGTAGTGCCCGCCTGGGGTGGGCGTGCCCCCGTTGGCGGTGTCGATGGCCGCGTACCACGTGTAGAGGTGCCCGAAGATGTTCACATTCTCCACACTGTCTGGATGCATATCGGAGTGGTATGACATCGGCACCACAATCTCGCGCCCGTCGCTGTAGTGCCGCGAGCGCAGGTTGACTTGTGTCCAGCAGTAACGGTCGATGCGCACCGAGGGATAATGATTGCCGTCATAGTCGATAGCCTCAGGACAAGGCCCGTACACAATGGGGTCCACCACCGGTGCCGGGATGACCTCCAGGATGTGCGTGACGCTGCTGTCACACCCGTTGAGTCCCGTCAGGTGCGTGGTAATCGTATCGGCTTGGGTGAAGAGCAAGCCGTCCCACAGATAGGGCAGTTCCTCCTCGTGGATGGTGTCGCGCAGGGTGTCGCTTCCGTTCGCGGCGTACATCGTGAGGGTGACGGTGTCGAGCAGTGCGCCCGGCATACAGCCTTGGTCTTCCAGTTGCGTTGCATAATAGCGGATGCCGCTCTTGACGACAGTTTCGTACAACGTGTCGGCACTTCCCGCGGGTCGGTCGGTGATGACAAAAGCACGGATGCTGTCGCCATCTTGCCGTGTGATGGTGTAGGAGAAGGGACCCGTGCCGTGTGGGGCGATGATGATAGGGACCGTCTCGCCCGCGCAGACGGCTGTGTCGCGGCTGAGTTCCAAGTACGCCTGCGTGATGATCTCCAGCTGGATGCTGTCGCGCAGCGGTCCGCAGCCCGTGCCCAGCACCTCTATGCGGTAGATGCCGTCGGGATGGCTCCCGGCCGGGATGTCCAGCACAGGATTCTGCAAGTGCGATTCAAATCCGTTGGGTCCCGTCCAATGATAGGTGACTTCGCCCAATGCGATGCCGTAGAAATGGCAGACGCCTCCCCCACATAGGGAGAGTTGGTTGAGGTGGTTCTCAGCCCATCCTTTCCGGATCTTCTCCAAGTCGCTGACCACGAAGTTGGTGATGAAGTGGGCATCGCAGGCGTCGGTCATCTCAATCGACAAGGCCTGGCCATAATGGATGGCCAGTGTGTCAAAGTCGCCGATATGGTTCTGTCCGAGGATGTTGCCTGTACCGTTCGGGGCGTCATAGACAGTGTAAGTGTAGGGCAGGGTGCCGTTTTTGCCCCGCGCGTGCACGAAGCCCATCGTGTCGCGGTCGTTGCAGACGTAGGATATCAGGTAGTCGAACTTGATGGTCTCCCCGCCCCATACCACAAGGGTGTCCTTGATGAAACAGGGACTGCTGGCCGGCAGCTGGCTGTAGTTTTCGGGTAATGCGTACATACTGAGGATATAGGTGCCGGGGACTCCGATATACATCGGTTCCCCCTCGCGTACCGAGTTGGCAGAGTGGATGATGGTGTCTTCGGTGTGAATTTGGAAAAAGGTGTTCATCGGCACTCCGTCAAGTTGGAACTGCCCTGCAAGAGGGACGATTTCCAGCTGCGAGCATCGGTTCGTGAACGTGTATTTCGGGTCCTCTGTGATGACGGGCGGTTCGGGGAAAAGGACCTCCTGCACAAGGGTGTCGTTGGGCTGGTCGCAGGCGTGCACGACCACCCACGTGTAGGTGCCCGACGGCAAATGGTCACCGCGCATCTTGATACAAGCGGTTCTCATCCCGTTGCTACGGAGAAATTCTGCATACTCCACGGTCGCATCATTTTCCATCCGCGCTTTTTCCACTTTATAATGCCGCACGCTGTCGATGTACGCCTTGAAATTGTAGAAATTGGAGTCCGGACTCCCCACCAGATAAATCGTGTCGCCGGAATAATTATAGGCGTTGTGCCCATAGATGGTGTCCAGCCGGGTGATATCCGTGTTTTGTTCAATTCCGATACTTCGTCCGCGATCGTCACACAGATTCGATTCTGGCTCTAAAGGGCTCCAGTCATATGGAATCAAGCCCCCCTTTCCGATGGTCGTGCCCCCGTCGTGTGTGGACACATACAGGTTGGAAGTGACGGGACATCCTTTGGCATCAAACATCTCCAACAGGATGCTGTCGCCTGTGAGATTGCTGTCAACGGGAATTTGGATGTACCAGTCGTAAGTGTCGAACAACGCTTTTACGGTGTCCAAAACTCGATGCTGCGTTACATCTGTGACGATGCAGCGAACAGGAGCGGTGATGAAAGAATGACGCATCATCCCGTCTTCGATGTCTGTTATGCCTCCGGGCTCGGTGTAAAAGTGAGCGCTGGCGCAGTCGGTGCTGTCGTCCCAATTGTAGCAATAGGCGAATTGATGGTAACGTATCTCCCGGACCAGCAATCTGTGGGCTAAGAACTTCCCAATGTTGAATCCGCAAAGGTCATAATAATTGTCTTCTTTGTATTCATAGACAGAACTGAGGGCGTGGGTTTTCCGATTGTTGCCCTGAGGATAAAGGACGAAGTCATAGTTCAGCACCGTGTCAGGGCAGGGGAGATGGCGCAGCTGGAGCTGGATGGTGTCGAACCAGGCTTCACAATAGCTGGATATGCGGGCCATCGTGTCGTGGAGAAAGACCGTGCCGTTGTCGGGCGGGATGACTACCCTCCATTCCGTCGTGTCACGCTCCCCATCCGGGGTGGGGTTGATGAAGCGGTATTCGTAGGTGGGTTTGCTGCCCGATATATAATAATAGTATTCGTCGTTGTGGTCGCCCGAAGTGGAGAGATGGAAGATCTCTTTGAAGGTCACGATGTTGTAGGTGTAGGGGTCGCCTGAACTGTTGCGCAGCAGATGTCGGCTCGGGCTGGTGTCATATCGGACTTTCGGAACAGAAACGAAAACCGCGGGCGTGTAATATCCGCAGCCATCGTGGCAAAGCAACTTGTAGTCGCCAATATCCAGACTGTCAATGGTGTAGTAGTGCTTGTAGTCGAATCGGTTGGGGTTGTCGCCCGAATGCTGGCAGGAGTCAAAGACGACGCTGCGTACAAGGAAAGTGTCGTGGGGCGTGCAACGCCAGATGTCCACTGTGTAAGGGAAGGTTCCCTCATCAATGCGCACCTGCACCTGGCCGGTCGGCTGGCATACAAACGAGGGCACGATACCGTAGGGCCTGTCGAAGGTGAAGAGATTGTAAATCATCCTGGAAGTCGGGATGGAGTAGCGGCTTTCCACCTCGACACTCTCTATGGAATCGCCGATGATGGTGTAGGCCCCCACGCCCGACAGTCCCGTGGCGCACAATGCCTCCACTTTGACTTTGTAATGGCCCGGGCGCAACTGCATTACAAATGGGTTCGAGGTCTCCACAATGGAGTCCAGCCCGTGGTCCAGCGGGATGAACGAGTAGCGGATCTGCTCCAATGCCTCTCCAGTGGTGTCCGACAAAGTGCAGTAGATGGCTCCGTCAGCCTGACAGTAAGCTGGCGAGGAGGTGGCGGACAAGGTGATGGAACACCCTGATTGGGCGTAAGTTACGGTTGCCGAAATCCAAATTAAAGAAATAATTGTTAAAATGGACTTGCATAAAAAAAGGAGCCCTGAGGCTCCCTTTTTCACGTCGGAATTGTAAATGAATCGTGTCTTTCTTTTCATTTTTCTTTTTGTTAAAGATTTGATATTTAAGTAAATGATATATATTTATCCGTGATTGAGGATGAATAATGCCATCTCTTTTTTCGAGATGCAAAAATACAAAAATATTAATTAGATTAACAAAAATAAAAAGAAAAATTTATAATAGATTAAATATAACAATTAATTGTTAAAAGGGGGGCTGATTCCCCGTCAGGGGATGCACAAGACGGTATGGTCGGCAACAGTTCATCGGCGGTGGTTTTGGAGGTGGCGAAAATACGAAAAATCCGAATATGACGGAGGCCTCCACCTCCTTGCCGTTGATGTAGACGGTTACCCTGCGGGTGCTTGACTTTGCCATAGACTGATGTTTTGGCAAAGATAGTGCCTTAAAATCTCTGCTGCCTGAATCTGTAAGATTACATTAGAGTGTTGATATGGGGAAGCTATTAGTTGTGAGGTTCTGAAAATAATATAGGCAACTCTATTCTGCCCTTATTGCCTAAAATGTTGACAGTGTTTAATCCTATATTCTTTAGTTTTAATTCTTTTAATTTTATCTTTTTAGAGAGTTTGAGTCTCTTATTAGAATATAATATCACGGCAGTAATAGGGGGTTCTTTCCAATCGCATGGAATAAAATAACTTTCTACTATAAAACCATCTGTCACTTTAATTAATACAATATCTCTGACGAATCCAAAAGTATCGATGTACAATTCACCATAACGGTATCTCTCAAATTGCAAGATATTAAAATCTCCTTCACAAAATAAATTCTTTGTTTCTAAACAATTACAATCCAAAGTGCCAAAATCAAGGCTGTCCAGCACCTTGCCATTAAAGTCCATCTGCTCATATTTTTTGGTATAATAAAATGTGCGACACTCTTGGCCAAATATATTTAAAGTAAAAGCAGAAACAAAGAAAAATAATATGATTTTTTTCATAATCTAATCTTTAATTCTTCTTATTGTGACAGGTTTATACGTGATATTTCCCCACTTGCCTTTGTTTTTTAACACACTATTTCCAAAGTTTTCAATACGAACATTTGTTTTGCCAGCAGACATAGTTTCAATATATCCAGACTCAAAAACATGAGTAACTATTGCAACATGACCTGACGCATCTTTAAAGGAATGTCCTCCAGCTATAACATCTCCAACGTGAGGGGGTCCCGCAACAACACCCCAATTAGAAATAACCACTGTCGAATTTGCCCATTCTTCTGCAAGCGGAGCCCGATCTGAATAGGAGGCAGGCGCATTGCTTTCTGAAAGCACATCATAGACAAACTTGTTACATTTATTTTTACCAGCAGAGAAATCATCTTTTTTTACCGAATAGGCCCATTGGGTTGATCCTTTATAAGACAAAGCAATCTGAGCGATATCATAACCTTTTTTGCCTATAGAATTTCGTTCGAGACACCCGTTATATAATGGAAGATCTGTATTTCCATTGCTAATATCATAGTCGTATCTGTTTTTTAGTATTTCGTAATCTTCCTTTGTGACACGTAAAGTTTCATCGATTCCATCGTCAATTTCACCTAAAAATTCTCCCGTATTATAATCTACATATTTACGAATCTCCTCCCCATTCGGATCCACCAACTTCACCGGGTTATTCGCGCAATACGTATAAGGCGACAATGATGGATATTTGTCACTCATCGGGTCGACGCTGAGCCAGATGCTCAAATCACTGCTGTAATACCTTGAACCAAAGTAGGATAGGCCCGTTTCGGAGTCCTTTTCTTTTGCGGAGAAGGTGTGAGAGAATGAAGAATGGAGAATGAAGAATGGAGAATGGAGAATGGAGAATGAAGAGTTGTTGTAGCGTCGGCACATTGTGGCGGCGGTGCTGTAAAGACAGTGTGTCTATAGTCTTCCCATCGTGGCGGTGTTGTGGCGGAAACGTGACGCGCTCCAAGATGTTGGTTGCACCCCTTATCCCCGTTAGGGGATGCATCTCTGTAGCCGAGAGCGTTTCCC
>ERZ842401.4294-NODE-4294-length-16740-cov-9.818699_pt1 | contig 16740 bp, 18 predicted proteins | sample MGYA00521270_ERZ842401 | MGnify/ENA primary metagenome ERZ842401 (study PRJEB31892, sample SAMEA3878208) | bioreactor metagenome | biome: Moose rumen | place: Sweden | collected 2011-10 | study: EMG produced TPA metagenomics assembly of the PRJEB12797 data set...
CTCAACCGCGGGGCTTGCTTGACACGCTGCAACGGTAGCCTTTTTGCTGCACATATATTTCATTTGTCCAGCCGATATGCAAGCTCGATATCTATAATGCGTTTGCCCTGTATAAACTTCACCCTATCTCTTGCCGATAAACAAGGGAAAGGATATTATAATAGTAAAGATGATGAAAAAGCTGATTTTTTTACTGATACTCATATACACGCTTCTCCCCCTGTCTGCAAAAAAGCAAACAAAGGCAGCAGCTGCAAAAGAAACGAAGGCTGTTGAACTTCCACCTCCGCCCGCTCCAGTAAAGAAAATTTCCTATGAAAAAGGCGAATTTCCTGCAAAGGCCTTCATAAAGCCGCGGGAAGGAACTCCTGTCAGGCAACCTGTCCTGCTTCCCATTCCTCCTATTGAACCCTACACATCGGTCTATCTGCTTGACTATGCTGAACTGGAAAGTGAGGCAGATGCCGTTCCCGAAAGCGCATTCAACCCAAATGCAGGACGCTATCAGTTTATAGAGAACGCAGACCGCCGCGACAGCGAAGGACGCACCCTGCTTATGAAGGCAGCCCGTTCCGGCAACATCAGCATGATAGAAAACCTCCTGTATTCCGAGGCAGATGTAAATGCAAGCGACAAGGACGGCTGGACGGCCCTGATGTTCGCGGCACGATTCCAAAACAATCCCAAGACACTGGAACTGCTTTTGAACGCAGGAGCCAGCATGAGTGATGAAAATAATTACGGCATTACCGCCCTTTTACTTGCCGCAGGCTTTTCCCAAAGCACAGATGTAATCTCTACCCTGCTGGACAGGCGTTCAGTCGCAGAAAAAGAAGTGCTTGCCGCCTTTATCTATGCGGTCATAAATCAGGCACCAGAAAGCACACTGCAGCTCTTTATTGAAAAAGGCATTGCCATTAACGCACCGTATGAAGGAAAAACACCCCTCATGTATGCCGCGGAAACAAACACCGAAACAAAAACCATTGCCTGGCTTTTGGATAAGGGCGCACGAATCCGCTACAAGACAGCAAGCGGACAGACCGCTTTTGACTATGCCCGTGCCAACAAACGCCTCCCCAGGGACAAAACCTTCTGGTCACTCAACACTGCCGGGGGCATCCGATGAGAATAACAGGCGGTGCACTCACAGGAAGAATCATTAAATGCCCTGACGGTGTAATTCGCCCCGCCATGGACAGAATGCGGGAATCCGTCTTTGCCATTTTAGGCGATTTGAGCGGAAAAAGCTGGCTGGACATGTTTTCCGGCAGCGGAACCGTTGCAATAGAAGCAGTTTCCCGTGGAGCCACAGCCGTTCAGCTCTGTGAAAAAGACAAAATCAAAATCGGCACCATTCTGGACAATGTTTCCATCACGGAAAAAGAAATGGGAATTAAAATCGGCTGCCATTTTATGGCAACGGAGCTCTTTCTCAAACGCTGCAAGGACACCTTTGACTACATCTTTTTTGACCCGCCCTTTCCCTACAAATTCCGCCTTGACCTGCTCAAAACCGTAGACAAGCGCAATCTTCTAAAGGACGGCGGCACCCTGCTCATCCACTACCCTGAAGAAGATGCCCTGCCTGAAACAGTCGGCAACCTTATTCTTAGCGACAAACGCACATATGGACGCTCAATTGTCAATTTTTATCAAAAGAAATCATAAAACAGGAATTTTCTAACTTGACAATTTCAAAAACTATGATAACATACTACATATACTTAGAATAAGGTAAAAACGTGGATACTAATGAATTCAAAAAAGTGGTAAAAGACCGCGAAATTCCTAACGGATTCATAAAAGTAACCGACAAGCCAATCGGAGCACTAAGCTCAGAACAGAAGGCCGTCTTGAACCGAAAAGGCAATGCTCTCTTCAATGAAGGAAAAATTGATGAGGCATGTCGCATTTTCATCACGACTGGGTATTCAGATGGATTGACTCGCATCGGCGACGTCTGCAGCAAAAAAAATGAAAGTCTGACTGCGCTGAAATTTTATATTTTGGCCAACAATGCCAGAAAGACGGAGCCGATATACGACAAATTGTCGAAAATCGTTTCTCTTCTGCTAAAAGGATGACAACAACAAGATGAGGTAAAAAATGAGTGACGAATTAATGAAAGAAATTGACTTTCCCCAGTCGGAGATGATGCCGGAAGAAAACGGCAAGCAGCCGAATGAAATTTCAGAACTTTCAAAACAGGGGTATCAACTCTTAAAGGAAAACCGCATTCAGGAAGCAAAAGACGCTTTCAATAAGATTCTCGACCTTGAAGAAAACAACAACTATGCCCTCGTGGGACTTGGCGACAGCGAACGCAAGCAGAACCATTTTAAAGAGGCAATCAACTACTACTCAAAGTGCCTCTCCTTTCACCCCAGCAACAATTACGCCCTCTTTGGTCTGGCAGACTGCTACAAGGCACTGAACCAGTACAACAAGACCATTGACATTTGGGAACAGTATCTGGTTCATGATGACCGCAACATCACCGTGCTCACCCGCGTGGCAGACGCATACCGTAAAATCCGCGACTTCAAAAAGTCAAAGACCCTTTACCTTAAAGTTCTGGACATGGAAGGAAACAATGCCTACGCCCTCATCGGTCTGGGACACTTGCACTATGACTTTAAGGAATATAAGGACGCGCTCTACTACTGGACAAAGATGCTGGAACTGAACGAAAAGGCCGTGGACATCCGTGTTCTTACCTCCATCGGAAACTGCCACCGCAAGCTCAAGACTTTTGATAAGGGTGTATACTATTTTGAACGCGCCCTTGCAATGGATCCCCAGAATTTCTATGCCCTCTTTGGTCTGGCAGACTGCTACCGTGGCATGAACCAGCAGTATCGTTCTGTTGAGTACTGGAACAAGATTCTGGAAATGGATCCCAAAAACAAAGTCATTCTGACTCGTGCAGGCGATGCCTACCGCAACACAGGCGACTACAAGACTGCCGCCGACTATTACAACAAGGCAATGGACATTGATTTTGACATCTATGCGGCTCTAGGGCTTGCCCTCATCTGCAAGGGTGAAGGAAAATATGACGAAGCGGTTGACCGTCTCTCTGCACTCATCCGCGATGACCAGAAGAATTACCGCCTCTATATCGACCTTGCTGACTGCTATGTAAAGATGAATCAAAAAACCAAGGCCGTTGAAACACTGAGGAGTTTTCAGCGATTTGGAATCCGCAGTCAGGCAATCAATGAAATGCTGGAAAAACTGGCATAATCTATGGCAGAAAAAATCGCACTCGCAGGTCTTTCTGCCGCAGAGATTACCGAGCAGCTGGAGATTAGTCCGACCTTCCGCGGAAAGCAGATTTTTTCATGGATAGGAAAAGGAGCAGAATCTTTTGACGAAATGTCAAATCTTCCCGCAGCCCTCCGTGAGGAACTTTCCCAAAAGGCAGAACTCCGCTGCACCAGCGTGAGCAAGCTACTCACAGACAGCGACGGCACCATAAAGCTGCAAATTGCCCTTAGTGATGGGCTTGCCGTTGAGACAGTGCTGCTTACCGACCGTGAAGGACGAAAAACAGCCTGCGTATCCTGTCAGGTAGGCTGTGCCATGAACTGCGCCTTTTGCCAGACTGGTCATTTGGGCTTTGCCCGAAACCTTACTCCTGCTGAAATTACCGAACAGTTTCTGCATCTGGAAAAACATGCAGGCAAACTGGATAACATTGTCTTTATGGGCATGGGAGAACCCATGATGAACCTTACCTCTGTCCGAAAGGCGATTGCCGTCCTGACCGACAAGGAAGGCAGGGGTCTCTCCGCCCGCCGCATTACCCTTTCCACATCGGGTGTACTAAAGGGCATCTATGACCTTGCCGACAGGGGACCGCGGATTCGTCTGGCAGTGTCACTCACCACAGCAGACCCGTCCCTACGGGAAGAACTCATGCCCATCGGACGTACAAATCCTCTGGATGAACTGCGTAAAGCCATCGACTATTACGCAAAGAAAACAGGCCGCCGCGTCACACTGGAAGCCGCCCTGCTCCACAATACCAATACCAGCGACCAGAGTGCCCAAAACATGATTCGCTTTGCAAAAGGCATCGACGTAAACATCAATTTGATTCCCTGGAATCCAGTGGAAACGCTTTCCTTTGAGGAGCCAAGTGCGTCTGAATGCCGTCATTTTGTGGAAAAACTGGAAAAGGCAGGGCTAAACGTCACCCTGCGGACCCGCCGCGGCCGGGAAATCGGTGGTGCCTGCGGTCAACTGGGCAAAACGCTTGCCGATGCCATTACTGACGGAAAGAAACGATAGCGGACAGATAAAAATCCTTGTTGCAAAATCAAGAAACAGGGGTTATAATTGTAAAAGAATATTTAGCAAGGAGCATTCTGAGCATGCAGAAGAAAATATATGTTGTCGGTATGTTTGACGATGATACAGCGGGTAAAGTACAAGCAGCGGTGAGCGGAGTGGCTGGGGTCACGTCCTGCACCGCATCCGCAGAAAAATCTCAGGTGCTCGTAGATTTTGAAGGTAGCATAGACGATGCAATAAACGCCGCTATTACTGGTGCGGGCGTTGAAGTTTTGGGCTGATTTTTCCATGTTCAGCGCAAGAGGTTTATTCATATGAAAATTACCCTTCTCGATGGTCATGCTGCAAATCCCGGTGACATCAGCTGGGAAGCGATACAGGCTTTAGGAGACCTTACGGTATATGAACGCACTCCTTCAGAAAAAGTCCTGGAGCGCATTGGTGACTCAGATATTATCCTCTTAAATAAAATAAAAATCACCCGTGACATTATTGCCCGCTGTCCAAAGCTAAAATATATCGGCGTGCTTGCAACAGGCTACAATGTTGTTGACACCGCAGCCTGCCATGAAAAAGGCATTGTCGTGACCAACATTCCTGCATACAGTACGGACGCAGTGGCGCAGCATGTATTTGCTTTTATACTGGCATTTACAAACCGTGTGGCAGAACATTCCGCTTCAGTTCACGCTGGTGACTGGATAAAAAATCCCGATTTCTGCTACTGGCTTTCTCCCCTCACTGAATTAAGCGGAAAAAGGCTGGGTATTTTTGGATTCGGAAACATCGGTCAAAAAGTGGCAAGGATTGCCCATGCACTGGGAATGGAAGTGCTTATCCACACGCACAGCGAAAAATCCTATACTGGTGATGAAAAGAATGTGCCCACCGAAGCACTCTTTGCTGAGTCAGACTTTATCAGCCTGCACGCCCCCTTGACCGATGAGACGGCAAACCTTATCAACGAAAAAACGCTTGCCCTTATGAAGCCATCGGCAATTTTGATAAATACGGCGCGGGGAGGTCTGGTTGATGAAAAAGCCCTGCGCAAGGCACTTGATGCAAATAAAATTGCCGGCTATGCAGCCGATGTGATTCTACAGGAGCCCATGAATGCAGACAGCCCCTTGTATCAGGCAAGAAACTGCCTCTTAACGCCACATATTGCATGGGCAGCAAAAGAAACACGGGAGCGGCTCTTGAGAATTGCAAGAGAAAATATAGAAGCCTTCTTGCGGGGAAAGCCGCAGAATACAGTATGATTGACAGAGAGTTTATAAATAATTAAACTACTTTAGTATTTTTAAACTTTTATCAATCTGGAGTAAACTATGGGAAAGACGATTGCACAAAAAATTTTTGACGCACATCTGGTGGATTCACCCTACGCAGGTACATACGTTCTCAAACTTGATCGCGTGCTCTGCCATGAGATTACCACACCAGTTGCGATTAATGATTTGATTGACCGCAAGAAGGACAAGGTTTTTGATTCCACAAAAATTAAGGCGGTTATTGACCACGTAACGCCTGCAAAGGATTCAAAAACTGCTGAACAGGGAAAGATTCTGCGTGACTGGGCGCACCGCAACAAGATTAAGGATTTCTTTGACATTGGCTCAAACGGTGTCTGCCATGCAATTTTTCCGGAAAAAGGCTTTGTTCGCCCCGGCTACACCGTAATCATGGGTGACAGCCACACCTGTACGCACGGAGCCTTTGGTGCCTTTGCCGCAGGTGTCGGCACAACAGACCTTGAAGTAGGCATTTTGAAGGGCGTATGCTCATTCCGCGAGCCAAAATCAATCAAATTCGTGCTGAACGGAAAACTAAAAGACGGTGTTTACGCAAAAGACGTGATTCTTTTCCTTATTGGAAAAATCGGCGTAAACGGTGCGACAAACTGCGTCGTAGAATTCACCGGTCCTGTGGTAGATAATTTTGGCATGGAAGAACGCATGACCCTCTGCAACATGGCAGTTGAGGCTGGCGGCACAAGCGGCATCTGCTTTCCGGATGAAAAAACAGTGGACTACCTCTGGGAGTTCATCAAGGATGAATACAAAACAAAGGAAGCGGCCCTGGCTGACTATGCAAAATGGAAGGATGACGATGACGCTGAATACGAAAAAGTGATAACTTTGGATTTGAGTGATTTGGAACCCATTTGTACCGTGGGCTACAAGCCGGATCAAATCAAGAAAGTATCTGAAATGGCAGGCACAAAAGTCAATCAGATTTACATCGGAAGTTGTACCAACGGCAGAATCAGCGATTTGCGCGTGGCGGCAAGTGTCCTTAAAGGTCACCACCTTGCAGAAGGAGTGCGCGGCATCGTAAGCCCCGCCACGCCAAAAATCTACAAGATGGCACTGGAAGAAGGTTTGATTTCCATTTTTATGGATGCAGGTTTCTGCGTGACCAATCCCACCTGCGGTGCCTGTCTTGGTATGTCAAACGGTGTTTTGGCGGCAGGCGAAGTCTGCGCGTCAACGACAAACCGCAACTTTAATGGAAGAATGGGAAAAGGCGGCATGGTTCATCTGATGAGCCCCGCCACTGCAGCAGCCACGGCTATTGCAGGAACAATAACAAATTCATCTCTCTACAAAGGGTAAAAAGGGGTTACAGATGAAAACATTTGGTGGAAACGTACTGTTTTTGGATCGCTCAGACATCAACACTGACGAGATTATTCCAGCAAAGTACCTGACGGAAATTTCCAAGCAGGCACTCAAACCGTATCTTCTGGAAGATTTGAAGTTAGACGGCTTTAATCCAAAGACTGATATTTTAAGCAAGAAAGTCATCATCACACGCGAAAATTTCGGTTGCGGTTCAAGTCGTGAACATGCGCCCTGGGCACTGGAAGTAAACGGCATCTATTGCGTAATCGCAGAAAACTTTGCCCGCATTTTCCGCCAGAACATGTATAACTGCGGTCTTTTGGCAATCGACATGTCTAAAAAAGACATTGATGACATGTTCCGCACCTTTGCAGACAAGGACACCGAGTGCCAGATTAAGCAGAGCGATGACGGAACATGGAAGGTAAAGCTGATTGCAGGCTCGCTTTCAAAAAGTTATCCTTTCAAGCTGGACGGCTTTGAAAAGGCACTGATTGAAGACGAAGGCTGGGTCGGATTCGCCGAGAAAAAGTATTAATAGTAGCGGAAGAAGCCGCCTTTTTTAGCGGCTTTACTTCTTTTCAATCAGCCCGTTCTTTTCCAGATGGGAGAGAATCAGGGCGACTATCTGTTCGGGGGTACGGGTTGCAGTGTCAATTTTAAGATTGGCAAACTCGTACTCGTTGTTGTCAATCTTATAGAGTTTCATGTAGCGTGCACTGTCTTCGCGGTCTCTCATTGCGGTAAAGTCTTTGATTTGCTGCAAGTCGCCGCCCTCACGGTTCAATATGCGTTTTGCACGGGTATCATCACTGGCAATCAAATAGACTTTTAAATCCGCCTCTTTGAGCATCCAAATGGCAAGGCGACTTCCCAGGACACAACTTTCTGCACGGGCAAGTTCAACCTGCTTGGTATCCACGGCAATGTCATAACTGTCATCGCTCTTTGCGTTTTCAATTACCTGAGCAAGGGTAAGGCCTTTTTCCGCAGCAAGCTGGCGGAAGGTGTAATTAATCAGCGTCACGCCCAGTTTTTCTGCCAGCAGACTACTGACGGTTGTATTTCCACAGCCTGATTTTCCGCTGATAGCGATGCGCAGTTCGCGTCCATCTTTCACTTTGTATTCTGCCATATATAATTCCTCCACTCACTCTACATTCTTTGCCTGTTCCCTGATGTTTTCCAGCGCGTCTTTTGCGGTGATGACCATCTGCCCTACTTCAGTAAACTGATTTTTGCTGCCAATGGTATTGATTTCGCGGTTTGCTTCCTGACAGATAAAATCAATACGCTTTCCGGGAATGGGATTCGTATTGATTTCCGTTCGGAGCGCAGACAGATGACTGTGAAGGCGGATTATCTCTTCGTTGATTGTGTATTTTACGAGCATGGCTGCGGTTTCCTGCATGATACGGTTTTCGTCCACATGGTCACCCAGCAAGTCATTGAATTTCTTGGTAATCTGCTCCTTAAAGCGTTTTTCCATTTCCGGCTGCCATTTCCTGAAGAAGGCGGCACATTCGTCCAGTGTATCCAGTTTGGAAAGCAAATCCTTGCAGAGATTTTCCCCTTCCCGAGCACGGTCTTCCTGAAACTGCTTGCATACCTGGAAAAAAATGCCTTCAATCTTCTTCCAGTAGGCTTCTGCGTTAAACTGATGGGAAACGTTCAGGACATCTTCCTGCTGAATAATCAGACTGAGGGGGATGGCATCGGTGGATTTTCCAAGCGCACTGGCAATCTGAGCAATGGCATCGAAATAAAGTTTTGCAGCCACCGGATCCGCACTTACCCTTGCCGTTGAATTATTGTCATGGACACGGATAGTCAGGTCAACTTTTCCGCGCACAATCTTCTCGCTCACCAGCTTACGCAAGCGAGATTCCAGCGGATTTAAGAACGAGGGAAGATTGATGGATAAATCCAGAAAGCGGCTGTTTACTGATTTTATTTCTACACTGATTTGGGTATTATCAACAAGGGCTTCTTTATAGCCGTAGCCTGTCATCGAATTCATATATATATTATACCTGTAAGACTGTTCAACCGCAAGTAAAAAATCAATCTTGTTTTAAGCAGGCAAGAAAATGAGGATTGGAAAATGAGGGAGAAATACTTGAGCAAAGCAAGAGATGCAGAAAACTGATTTCCGCCCCATTTTCCCTCACCTCGATTACAAGAAAATACCATATTCAGTGTACCATAAGCGTGACAAAAAGAAAAAAATATGAAAGAAATAAAAAAATGACGCTATATTTTAGAAATTTTCTGTGAAAGGAATGCATTGGTCTCTTCCGCCCAGCTGTACTGCCTCATATACTCACCCATATAAGACACATCTGTTTTTTCGGAAAGAAATTCATAATAATCACAGAGAACTCCTTCGGTACGCAAGGCCATTTCTCCGCGACGGTGCAGTATGAGGTCTTTTTGTCCGTAAAAATCAAGGGTTTCCAATAAGTCCTGACGGAGTTTTCGGAGATATGCATTTTTATCGGAGCTTGCTTCATCTTCCCACAGCAGTGCCACAAGCATGGCGTTGGAGCAATAGGCACCGCGACGGTCAGTCAGAACGGCAAGCAGTTCTTTTGTCTTTGAGTATCGAAAGGAAACGGGTTTTCCGGCTATGAAAAGCTGAAACTCTCCAAAGGTTTGAATCCTAACTTCAGATGAAGACGCCGCTCCCGTCTGAGAATCGCTGGCCTGCAGGATGTACATCAACTGAAAAAAACAAAGCCCGACAACAACAACCGCCGCTATGCTGGAAAGTGAATAGCCGTAGACAAAGGTCTGAAGCAAGACAGCGGCAATCGGAAGCACAAGAAAGACCAAAATGCCGTAAAAGCGTCCATTTACAATGCGCCTTCGATTCCTAAAGAGGATGACAAACATCGCTCCGCTTTCTATCAGGTAAAAGAACGTTATCAGCCAGTACCAGCGGTTATTCCGATGATAGAAATTGGCTTCATCAAAATAATAGAGCAAGCCATTCCATTGGGTAATTCCAAGAAGGACGCAGGAAATGAATACGCATGCCATGACAATGCCCGAAGCAAGCCCCGGTCTCTTATCTGCAGAAGCATAGATGTAAAAAACAAAAGGAACATTGACCAAAAAACTGAACAAAAAGCCGAAGAAATTGCTCACTTTCAGCAGTCCAAGCACACCTGCACTTCCCCGAAAAAACCATGCGACACTGTCAGAAAGCAGAACGCCTGCGACACAGGCAGCAATGACCGCAATATGGCGATACACAACATTTCGCTTACGATACAAAAGGGCATAGAGCAAAGCCACCGCAATGCAGAATAAACTCCCCCAAAAATCCATTGCCATGTACATCAAGTTTTTCATAACAGTATGGTAACCATATCATATTTTCTTGCTTTTTTCCATATCCACAGTATAATCAAGGTATGAAAAAGGAATCCGGTCAGCCTGTCAAAAAAAGCATTCCAGAAAAAAGACCGAAGCGTGACGGCTTTGGAAAGCGACTCATCCTGAAACTTTCGCTGAGAATCGTAACAATGCTGCTGCTGTTGGGAACCGCCTTCTTTGGAAGCCGCTATGCCTTTGGCAGAATTCTTAAAGTAAGCGTGGCAAAGAAACATGCCATGGTTGAGCGGGAACTGAGCGAAGTTGCGGAACTGACGCTCTACAAAATGCGCTACTCGGACATCGCTACGATAAAAAAGAAAAATATGCTGGCAAAGGCCTACAGCATCATCCGCTATGTGGGCACCGTGCGGGCTGGCATCAGAAACATTTCCGACACCGACCTAATCATCTCCGAAAATGGCAAGACCATAGACGTGATTCTGCCTGGATCTGAAATCTTAGGGAATGACATTACCAGTCAGGAAGTATTTGATGAGCAGCGGAGCATTTTCCTCCCCATTACCACACAGGAAGTGTTTGACGAAATTGAAAGCGCAAGGAAAGAAATGGTGGAATCCCTGCTGCAGGAAGGACTGCTGGCAGAAAGCGATGAGCGGGCAAAGAAACTCGTAGGCCATATGCTGGAGAAATTCGGCTTTACGGAAATACATGTGATGACAAGCCTGCCGCCTTTTCCCCAAAGCCTTTCCGATGCCGTGGATACAGTCAAATAACTCAGGACTTCTGCAAGGCCTCAAGCACCAGACTGCCTACTTTCCAGTTGTCACCGGCTCCCATCGTAACAAAGAGATAGCCGTCTTTTGCACCACTGGGCTTGGCAAGTTCAGAAAGGACAAGTGACGCCGCCTGGTCAAATTCCCCTGCATACAGGGTATGTTCGCTATGCTTTTGTGTAGCCCTTGCTAAAATTTCTCCGGTTACTGGTGCCTTTGACGAGTCTTCCCGTGCGCTGCCATAGATTTTATTAATAATCACTATGTCTGCGCTGTCAAAAGATGAGGCAAATTCTTCCAAAAGGGCGGCGGTGCGTGTATAGGTATGGCTCATAAAGTCCACGATGATTTTATGATTTTTGTAGAATGCACGGTAGCCTGCCAGCGTAGTCTTGATTGCCGTAGGATGATGACCGTAATCATCAAGCACAAGCACATCTTCGCCAGCGGGAGTTTTTGCCCGTCCGATGATTTCGCTGCGACGCTTTCCGCCTGCAAATGAAAACAAGGCCTCTTTGATTTTTTGCCTATAGTCTGCGGGATTATTGCCGTTTGTGCGCAGGAGTTCAGTCACCAGGGCGATTGCGGCAGTGGCATTGCGAGCATTGTGCTCTCCGGGAACAGAAAGAGCACATTCACCCATGCCCGAAAGTGAAAAATACTGCCGCCCCTTTTCTACACGGCCAAAGGTAATGCGATAGTCTCCCGCCGCCGTAGTGCCATAGGGAATAGCCTGTATGTCAGGCCGCTTCTCTTTGGCAAGGGCAACCGTTTCGCAGGCTCCCTTGTCGTCTGCACAATAGATGACCTGTCCTTGAACTGGCAGTTTGCAGAGATAATCTATAAAGGCGGCACGGATATCCTCATAGGTGGGATAGTAATCCTGATGGTCGCTTTCCACGCTGGTGAGGATAATTTTCTTGGGGCTAAAGGCCATAAAATGCCGCTGGTATTCGCAGGTTTCTGCCACAAAAAAATGAGAAGCGGATTTTTCAAAAGCGGGGCTTGTCATCGTGCAAGAGCCTTTAAGTCCGTTTCCATCAAAAGAGGAAATAATGGAACCCGCAAGCACCTGGCTGGGCAAATCCAAGGATTTGAGAATCGTGCCGACCAAGCCTGTAGTAGTAGTTTTTCCATGCACGCCACAAACACCTGCGCTGTAGGACATGCGGGAAACCGCACCCAATGCCTCGGTGTACAAAAGCAGGGGAATTCCCTTGCGGCGGGCGGCAATTAAGTCAGGATTTTTTTCTGGATTGTAGGCACTTGAATAGATGACGAAAGACACGTCATCGGTAATATTTGTTTCGCTAAAGGGAAGCGCGGTTAGATGCAGTTTATCGAGAATCTCATCGGTGTAAAAGCGTTCGGACACGTCACTTCCCGTGATGATTGCCCCACGGGCAAAAAGGATTTCCACCAGAGCGACACAGCCTGTGCCCTTGATGCCGACAAAATGTATATGAACGCCGCGAAGATCCTGCGGCAAGGATTTTTCTTCTGCCATGGAATAAGTATAGCAGATTGCGAGCATTAGGGATAGTAGCGGCGCGACAGCGTACCGCAGGTATGAAACCGCGGATAGCCCGACCGCCCTTGCGGCGGGAATGCCCTTTCATGTATAATAAGGTTATGAAAGCAAAGATTTTTATTGATGGAAGCGAAGGCACGACGGGATTGCGTATCCACGAACGTTTTGCTGAGCGTGATGATATTGAACTTCTGGCAATTTCGCCGGAACTGCGCAAGGACACGGCAGAACGCAAGCGACTTATAAATGAGTCTGACATTACTTTTTTGTGCCTTCCTGATGCTGCGGCTCGGGAAGCGGTCTCCCTGGTGGAGAACGAAAAGGTACGGCTTATCGACACTTCCACGGCTCACCGCACAGAAAACGGCTGGGCATACGGCTTTCCTGAACTTTCCGAAAAGCATCGGGAGGCAATTAAAAATGGAAAACGCATTGCAGTACCCGGCTGTCATGCAACGGGTTTTATTTCTACCGTTTACCCCCTTGTTTCCGAAGGCATTCTTCCAGCAGACTACCCTATTGCTGCCTTTTCACTGACGGGCTATTCTGGCGGCGGAAAGAAAATGATTGCAGAGTATGAGGGGGCTGAGCGCAATAAGGATTTGGATTCTCCACGGGAATATGCGCTGACACAGCAGCACAAGCACTTAAAGGAAATGAAGGCCATTACGGGGCTTTCCCGCTCACCGCTGTTCAGCCCCATTGTGGCAGACTACTACAGCGGCATGGTGGTCTCACTTCCCGTTCACACAGACTTTTTGCAAAAATACAGGACACCTGCTGAGCTAGCGGCATTTTATGCTGATTTTTACAGGGGAGAAAAATGTATCTCGGTGGCGGAAGGCACGGAAAACCTCTACGGTGCTATGCTTGCAGGAAACAGTCTTTCAGGCTGGGATGGACTAAAAATCTACGTGACGGGAAATGACGAGCGGGTAATTGTGTCCGCGCAGTTTGACAATCTGGGTAAAGGAGCATCGGGAGCAGCCATTCAATGCATGAACATTGTATTGGGCTGTGATGAGGCAAAGGGACTAGTGCTCTAGGACTTTTGTCAAATCCCTGATGACCTCGCCTGCAATCAAGAGCCCCGCCACGGACGGAGTAAAGGCATTGCTTCCGGGAACCTGACGCTTGCCGGAGGCATCTCCTTCGCTTTCTTCTGGCGCTTTTGGTCTAAGGGCGGGCTCAGTAGAAAAAAGCACCTTCACATCCTTAATGCCCCGCTTTTTAAGTTCCTGCCGCATGACACGGGCCAGGGGGCAGACGCTGGTCTGACTGATATCGGCAATCCGAAACTGAGCGGGATTGATTTTGTTTCCCGCCCCCATGCAACTGATGACTGGAACACCAGCCGCTTTTGCAAGGGAAATAATGTGGAGTTTTCCCTTTACGGTATCGATGCAGTCCACCACATAATCATACTGGGAAAAGTCAAAGGGACTGGCGGTCTCGGGCAGGAAAAAAGTCTGGTATTTGGTCACCTTGCAGTCGGGATTGATGTCGTGGATGCGTTCTTCTGCCACATCTACTTTGGCGCAGCCAAGGGTGGAATGCAAGGCATAGAGCTGACGGTTCAGATTAGTAAGGGACACGGTATCGTTATCCACAAGGTCAATCGCCCCCAGTCCGCTTCTTACCAGGGCTTCAACCACAAAACTTCCCACACCGCCAATGCCAAAGACAATGACATGACTCTTTGCCAGACGCTTCATAGCACACTTGCCAAAGAGCAGTTCTGTCCGTGAAAAAGCCTGCAGATTTGCCATCACATGATTCCTTATGGTGTGCTAGATTGAGCGGATAGTTTCATCCAGGCGGTTAATTCCCTGCTCCAGATATGACCAGGGACAGGCGGCGTTCATGCGGACAAAGCCCTGACCTTCCCTGCCGAACATGCTGCCTGCATCAAGCCAGAGTTTTGCCTTTTCGGCAAGCACTTTGTTCAATTCGGCATCGTCAAGCCCTAGTGCCCGCAGGTCAAACCACAAAAGATAGGTGGCCTCGGGCTTTTGCACCATGATTCTGGGGTCACCCTTTTTATTGAAGAATTTAATGGTTTTGTTCAGGTTTTCATTGATATAGGCTTTGACTTCTTTGAGCCATTTTTCGCCCTTGGTATAGGCCGCTTCACAGGCAGTCAAGCCCAACACATTGGGTTCATCGTAGCCTGACTCATCACGGGCAGCCTTGAATGCTGAGCGCAGGGCCTCGTTTTTGACAAAGATATTGCTCACCTGCAAGCCCGCAAGGTTAAATGATTTTGAAGGTGACGTACAGATAAGGGAAATGTTTTCCAGTTCCGGGGAAATGGTGGCAAAGCAAGTATGAGAGTTGGTTCCCCAGACAAAATCCGCATGAATCTCATCGCTGACTACGGTAACGCCATGCTTCAGGCAGATTTCGCCCAGTTTTTGCAGTTCCTCCTTCTTCCATGCCTTGCCGCCGGGATTGTGGGGATTGCAGAGCAAAAAGAGTTTGACCTTGTTCTGGATGATTTTTTTCTCAAAATCATCGTAGTCACATTCCCAGCCGTTTTCACCCCAGATGAGCGAGGAAGAAACCAGATTGCGCCTGCTTGATTTGATTGTATTTGAAAAAGGATAATAGACGGGCGTTTGAATGATGACGCTTTCATTTTCTTTGGTAAAGGCATGAATCGCCATGGCAAGGGCACTGACTACACCGGGAGTTTCAATAAGCCAGGAACGCTGCACCGTGTAGTCATAGTGTTTTTTGACCCAGAGGCGGACGGCATCAAAATAATGCGCCTTGATGTTGGTGTAGCCAAAGATACCGTGGTCAATGCGTGCTTTGAGTGCGGAAAGGATTTCTGGAGCAGTCCTAAAGTCCATATCCGCAACCCAATAGGAAAGCGAATCCATGGGATGTCCCCGCTCCACTGCAAAATCAAACTTAATGCAGTCTGTTCCGTATCTGTCTACCGGCAAGTCAAAATCATATGCCATAACGCCCCTCCCAATTGCCTACTTTTCCAGTAGGATATCATAATTAGGCGTTTACGTCTACACCACCCGCACTCAACTGCAAGTACATCTGGTCTGCAAGACCAAAGCCTGCATTCTTGGTCATGGCTGCTGCATATTCATCGTAGAGCATATCTTCGTACATCTGCTCGGCATAACTTTGTTCTCCATTGGCACGCATGATTGTCTTGCGCATGGAAGAAAGCATTTGCTTTACAATGTAGGATTCCATTTCCAGGGATTTTTCGTAGAGGGCACTGGTGCGGTCAATGGTTCGTGTCTGGATATGAGGATTTGCCTGATTTGCGGCCGCACCCACAGGAGATGAGTGCTTGTCCACTTCTGACTTGAATGTACCTTCAAAGCCAGTGCCATAGTCACCGTTTAAGCGACCGGGTTTTAACACGGATACTGAAGAAAGTGTCTGTTGGATTGGATTATACGCGCTCAGTCCTGTCATGTTATACGCTCACTACCTTTTCAGATTGACTGCGGTGCTCAGCATGGAGTCGCTGGTCTGGATTGCCTTGCTGTTGAACTCGTAGGCCCTCTGAGCGACAATCATCTGCACCATCTCGTTTACCACGCTTACGTTGCTCATTTCCAAGAACTTGTGCTTGGTAGTACCGAATTCCTCAAAACCGGGGCGGCCTGCAATTGCCTCACCGCTGGCATTGGTCACCTTGTACAGGTTGTCGCCCAGGCTTTCCAAACCTGCATTGTTGGGAAAGCGGTACAGTTCCAGCTGAGCCACGTCTACCGGGTCATCAATGCCGTCCACTTTTACCGTGATGCGGCCGGTATCTGTTATCGTAAGCGTCTGCAGATTGTAGCCTTCCGGCAGGATTACTTCCGGCATGACGCGGAGACCATTGTTCGTCACAAGCTGACCGGTCATGTCAACTTTGAATGAACCGTCGCGGGTGTATGCCCAAGAGCCGTCGTACTGCTGCACACGGAAAAATCCGTCGCCCACAATAGCCAGGTCAGTGTCCACACCCGTTGCCTGCAATGAGCCCTGAGAAAAAATACGCTGAGTCGCACCTATTCTTACACCCAAGCCCTGCTGGATTCCCACGGGAGTAACCGTGTCTTCGGTTGCAGGAGTTCCTGCCAGTTTTTGATTCTGATAGATTAAGTCCTCAAATTCAACGCGCTGCTGCTTGTAGCCCGTGGTG
>ERZ842401.4295-NODE-4295-length-16740-cov-8.541744_pt1 | contig 16740 bp, 12 predicted proteins | sample MGYA00521270_ERZ842401 | MGnify/ENA primary metagenome ERZ842401 (study PRJEB31892, sample SAMEA3878208) | bioreactor metagenome | biome: Moose rumen | place: Sweden | collected 2011-10 | study: EMG produced TPA metagenomics assembly of the PRJEB12797 data set...
AGCGTTTATCGGCGTTTTCCTCAGAACAGATTTTTCTAAAACCAAGTCGGTCTGCAAGCCCTAGCAATTGTGATGAAATTGTGGTAGATTTGTACATGAGTTAAGTCCTTGTCTTATATGCTTTTGTGCTAAAAACAGTATAGCAAGGATCTTAACTTTTAAAAAGACTTTTCTAAGTTAATTGGACAGCAATGAAAACATATAAAGGCATTGTGAAGGTGAATGAAGCGAATTATTCCTATGTTGAGCAAAAAGGTACATATCGAATTATAAGTGGCGATTGGACAACAGGAATAATTGCGATTACTAGAACACATAAGGCAGACAATGATGACAAACTTGTTGCCGATGCACAGGCTGAAGCCCCGTTTGCGGTTACAAATGGAACTTTTACCGATTCTGATACAGGCTGGACTTATACAAAAAAATAATTTTGTTGAAAGTTAGTTCTTCCCTGTCGTTTTTGACAGGGATTTTTTTGCTCTGTATTTGTAGCTCACAACGATAGCCGAAACGCCCGCTTTTTGCTACACTTTACTTTATGGAAGAAATTGAAAACAAAAACATTGCGGTCTTGATTGACGCTGATAATACACCCGGGAAAAAGCTCCGTGCGATTTTACAGGAAATTGCGGTGCACGGGCATATCATCACCAAGCGCGCGTACGGCGATTTTACGATTCCCACGCTCAAAAACTGGAAGAACGAGCTGAACGACAACGCGATTATCCCCGTTCAGCAGTTCGCTTACACGCAGGGGAAGAATTCGAGCGACAGTGCGATGATTATCGACGCGATGGATTTGCTCTACACCGACAAATACGATGCGATTGCCCTCGTTACGAGCGATTCTGACTTCACCAAACTTGCCACGAGATTGCGTGAAAGCCAGCTCTATGTGTTCGGGGTTGGGCAGAAGAAAACACCACAGTCATTCATAAGCGCATGCGATGACTTCATTTATATCGAGAATCTTGTTGACGAGCAGGAAGAATCGAGCGCAGAGGAAGACGCGGCATTTGCCGAGCAAAAGCGAAAGAGCCACAAAGCCGCCGACAAGCCGAAAAAGTCTTTCTTAGGGCTTTTGCGCAAGAACGCGAACGGCGAGGTTGCCATGAGCGACCGCCAGTTCCGAAAGATTTTCAAACTCCTCAACACCGCCTACGACAAATACGCCGACGAAACGGGCTGGGCTGATGTGAGCGCGGCAGGCTCGTTCTTCAAACGCCAAGACCCCGGCTTCGACACGGTTGATTACGGATTCAGAAAACTCACAGATTTAATCGAATATTTTGACGACGATTTCGAGATGAAAAAAGAAGCGGGAAGCAGCCGCCGTCATGTGACATTCTATTACCGCCCTGTGGAGAAGTAGCTAAAACCTCACCGTCGCGCCTAGTGTCGCTGTGGCTGTGAGGGTGGCGATTTTTCCCCAATTGGCGTAGTAGCTTGCGCCCACATCGGTGTTGATTGAGACATATTTCGTGACTTGCGTTTCGGTCTCGTGGGTGTAGGCGAGGGTGTATTTTCGTGTGGGCTTTCCCGTTGAGGAAGTGGGCGAGGAACTGCTTGCCGAAAAGTTCAGACTGTCGGTTTTGGTGATTTTTGCGATGTGCTCGGCTTTTTCCGCGCTGAAAATCGAGGCGATTCCTTTTGCGAGCGAGGTGCGAGCGTTCCGCTTCCAGACGAGCGTGTATTTTGTTTTCCAGTCTTCTTTTCCTTCCACGCTTCCTTCAAATCCGTTTTTGAGGTAATTTTGGCTCGTAAAATAGAAGGTCGCCTGCACATAGCCCGAGACGAGGTAGGTGTAATTCGAGGAAGTTTCGCGCGGGAGTTTTACGGCGGCGGTGAGAGATGAGGCGTATTCGTCGCTTTCAAAGAATGAAAAGAGCGGGAGCGTGCCGTTCCTGCCGAATATGTTGAGCGCGGTGTAATTTACGGTGTTTTTGATTTGGTAGAAATCACTCGTGCTTGTTCCCGTGCGGATGTCGCGCGTGGCTTCGAGTTTTGCGCTTTGCGGAATGAAAAAATCGTATTTGTTTGCGAAAAATGCCCGTTTCCAAGTGAACGCGTATGCGCCCGTGTAGAAGTTTGAGTCGTGCTCCGTGTCATAGACTTCTGTTGCGAGGCGGCGGCTTGCAAGGTCGTACACGGGGGCGGCTTTTAGGAAATACGATTTTTCGCCCAGTCGCTTTGCTAAATCTTCGCTGTCGCGCTCATAGTCGCCGCCTTTTTCCGTGTTTCCCGTGCTTCCCGCGGATTTTTTCCATGAGAAAGCGAAATTGTTTTTTGAGAGTGAGAAGGGAATCTCAAAGCCTGCTTTTGTGCTGTCGGTGAAGGTGTTTTTTGACGAGGATTTGTAGTTTCCTTCCGTTTCAAAAAGCAGGGCTGGCTTTAGTTTTGCCGTCTCGAAAGAGTAGCTTGCCCTTCCGTCCATGCCGACCGTGCGTTTTGAGGCTTTTTCGTCTCCCGCGTCGAAGCTGAATGCGGTGATTTTTTTCCATGCAGAGCCGTAATGTTCGGTCTCGAATTTTTCTTTTCCTGTTGAAGAAGAGTTTGCCGCCGAGTCGGTGAGGATTTTTTGGCTTAGCTTTGCGTTTGCTCCGAGCGCGAATGAGCCGAGTTTTAAATCTGAAGCCGCTTTTGCCGTTTGGGTGAGCGACCATGAATCAGAGCTTGCCTTTGTGTCGGCTTTGAGCGTGAGCGGAACATGATAGTCTGAAAAATCGAGTTTTGCGCCGTTTGCTTTTTCGAGCGAGCCGTCTTCTGCGCTGTAGGTGTAGTGTTCTGAGAGCGAGAGGAGCGAGAAGAGCGGCGATTCGGTTTCGAGCGAGTGGCTTGCCGAAGAAAGGGCGTTTTTTTGCGTGGAATCGGACGATTTTGCGTTTTTGTAGGCGTTTGAAAGGCTCGCGCTCGTGTTGATTTTAAAATTCGTGAGCGTGAAGCCTAAATTTCCCGTCGTTTGGAGCGTTTTTTCTTTGCTCGTTCCGTGCTCGGTTTCGATTGAGGAAGCGGCGTTCCCCGTGGCTGAGGCGGAAAAGTCTTTTAAGATTTCGTGATTTTCCGTTTCAAGAATCGTGCCGTCGATTTTGTAGCTCGCTTCGATTTTGTCCTGCAAGACGACGAAGGGCGTGTTTTCGCTTAGGTAAAGTTCGTCGAATGAAAGCGAGCCGTTTTCGCGCGTGGTGACGAGAATCGTGAGTTTGGTCGGAACGATGTCCGTGTCGAGCGCGGTGAGGTGAGAATCAGTGCCGCCTGTCAAATCTATGGTGTATTCTTGCCAGTTTTCAGAAAGTTTTTCGCGTGGAATCGTGTATGAAAGTGTGACTTCATCGTTTCCGTTTGATTTCGGACGGAGCAATTTGATGGTGACGCTTGTTTCTGAATCTGAATTGCCCGATCCACTTGCATATTTCATGAAGAACGAGAGCTTTTTGTATTCGCTCAAATCGACTTCGGAAAAGGTGCGCGTGAAGGTGAGTTCTGCATTTTCGCTTGGCGCGGAAGAAAAATCCCACTCGAAAAATTGCACGGTGTTTTTTGAGGAAGGGTTGAATTGTTTTACTTTTGAAGAAGAAAGGCTTGCGTCCGTGGTCTGATAGTTCGTGGCGGTGATATCGGCGGTGCTTTCAAAAGTGAAGGTGAGTTCTCTTGTTTCATAAGGACCCAGAAAAATCGTGCCGCTTGAGGGGAGTGAAGCGGTGTCGCTTGCGGTGAGAATGAGGCGGGCGTTTGTCTCTCCGAGCGAAGAAATCACGCTTCTGTCTTCATCGGAAATCGTGACCGTGACTTTTTTCCAGCCATTTTTTAAATCATAAATCTTTACTAATTCTGAACTTGCCGAAATATTCCATGTGGGAATCTTTTCAGATTCTTCGACCGAAAAATCATCGTCTGATGAGACACCTAATTGCAGGTAAAGCGCACAATCCGCTGTGTTAAAACTTTCCGTGTACGCGGGATTTTTAAGCGCGATTGAGAATGTGCTTGCGTTCGAGAGCGTGGAAGAAACTCCGGGCGTGTAGAGCGAGAGTGCCGCCCATGCTTGCTCTTCGTCCGCGCCCGCCGTGATTCCCGAAAAATTCCACTCGAAGGGAACGGCATAGCCTGAAATGTCGGAGTCCGTTTTGCCGTCGGTGGATTCAATTGAGCCGTTTTTTTCTGATTTTAATTCGATTGAAGTAGTGCTTGTCGCCGATTTTTCATTCAAAGTGGGTGAATATCCGCTCGGAAGGTCAATTCCCGCCGTTTTTGAAAGATAGTAGGTTTCGCCGTCACTGTCGTCGTTTCCCAAAATGCGGTACAGACCCGTGGTGTTCGTGTTCTCGTAGGTGGAAGCGACCGTGTTTTTTGCAGAAAATCGCTCGCCTGTGTATGAGACTTTGCTTGCGACCGTGGCAAATCCTGTGGAAGCGTAGGAAGAATCGGCAAATTCTCGCTCGGGAGAATAGCTCCACCGTGAAGAAGCGGAAAGGTCGGCTGAAACGCGCTCGGTAAAATCGTATTTAAAGCCACCTGCCGCCGCGACCGCCCCCGATTCTGAGTCCTCACTTTCTTCGTACCACCGTGCCGTAATGTGGTCACTGCTTGCTACGGCGGAAGAGAGCGTAATCGTGCCTGACTCTGAGTCATAGTGGGCGGTCGGGTCAATCACGCCGTTTTTGTAGACCGTAATTGTTCCCGAAACGGCATCTGTTCCGATGTCAAGGCGGTTTACGGGCGTAAACGAGCGCACTTGCAGGCACAAATCCTCGTTCTGCGCGATTCCAAGATAGATTTTCGGGTGTTCTTTCGCAAGCGGAAAAGCGGCGTGAATCAGTTTTTCGATTTCGTCCGTTGTCTCATCATCTTCCGTGCGGGAAATGTCCGCATACAAGTGGTTTGCATAGAAAAAATCCGTGCTCGCAAAAGCCAGATTATCCTCGTCGATGACCGCCGTGTAATCTGAATCCGCCGTTCCCGTGCTTGAATACGCGACCTGCGCATCGCTCGCCGAAGAAGAGCCGCAATCATAGCGTGAAGCCACCGCAAAGGGCGAAAACCCTGACGGATGCTGCAAAAACAAACAATCCTCGCTGTCAATTGAATAATACAGCTCCCCCACGGATTTTCCCGTCACACTTGCATCTTTCGCCTTTTCAACGAACATCGCATAGAAATAATTTTCCATTTTCAATTTTCCGTTTTCCGTTCCGCCGTTGAACCAAGTTTTAATCTTTCCCAAGAATGTTGATTCATCATTGTACGAGCCGAAATCACTCTGCGTAACGCTCCCATAAAATGTGACCGCCACCGCTGGCAACACGCCGCCCTGACGGTAGGCTTTCGCATCTTTTGAAAGCAAAAGCTGATTCTGGCTTGCGACGAGCAAATACTGGCTTTCATCAAGTTTTTTGTACTTTCGGCCTTTTGAATCGCGGTAGCTTCCCGAAGAACTTTCGACATACACGGCTTTTACATTCTGCACGAGGCTTTGTTTTGGGAGAATGTACTGATTTCCCGTGTTGTAAGAAGAAAGCGCGATTTCGTTTATGCTCACGGCGTTTTTTCCGTACCACGTTTTTTCGTGCGCTTCAAGCAAATCGTAGCGGAGAACGGCATCCGCCTGCCATTTTTCGCCCGCCCAGTTGAACGAAATGCCCGGGGCTTGGTTTTCGCCGCCGCCGATTCCGCGGTTCACTTCGTCAACGGAATAAATTGACGGAAAGATGATTTTTCGGTTTGAGACACGCGCGTGCTTTAAGTAGCCGTCACCGATGTAGCCTGCCGCCACGGTGTTTTTTGTGAATTCGTCGGCAAAGGCGGCTTCAAAATACCAGTGATGATTCAGCATAAAGTAAAGGCTTAAGTCCACATTCTGCGCGAAGACGGGCGAAGTCGTTGAGAGCGTGGGCGTTGTTCCGAAGCCGAACGAATAGGTCGCCCCGCCCGTGACCGTGCTTTTCCAGTAGCCCTCGGCGAAAAATTCCACATTTTGCTCGCCAAAATCCTTGTTAAAAAGCGAGACGAATTTCCCCGAGTCCGAAAGTGGAAGCCGAGAAGTGTCGAACACGATTCCCGCCGCACCGTCCGCTTCTTTTTCGGTGGAAGTGGCGGATTTTTCGCTCACGGGCGCAGTCTCAGCCCGAGCCTCTTGAATCGGAAGCAGGGCGAGGAGCAGGGTGAGCGTAGTCGAACCCAAAAGGCGGGCTTTCGTGATTTTAAGCGCGGGGTCTTTTTCCTGTGCCTTTAGAATCGCGCTTTCAAGCTTGCGTTTTTTTTCGTCGCCGAAGTCAAATAATTCCTGCTGCCTCGGGGTGGTGTCGTCCTCAATGTTCTGCAATGCGACCCCGAACAGGCGCACGGCGAGCCGTGTATCGCGCTTTTTTTTGCAGAGATTCTTTGCCCGCTCAAACAAATCGTCCACACTTGAAACATATCGCTCGCTCGTCTCTTGAACGCTCACCGTCGTAAAATCCTCGTAGCGGATTTTGAGCGCGACCGTACTACTCCGCACCTTTTCGCGCAAACTTCGGAACATGACCGTGTGGCAGAGCGAGAGAAGCGCGGTCTCAATCGCGTCGGTGTCGGTCAAATCGTATTCGTAGGTGTTTTCCGCGCTGATTGAGCGAGATTTCGGGTCAGCGTGGAAATCGACTCCCTCGTTTCCGCGCACCGCGTTGTACAAAAAACTTCCTGCCGCGTTCCCAAAGAGGCTTTGGAGCAATTTTTCGGAGCGATTGTAAATGTCGCGCGTGGTTTTGATTCCATATTGGTCGAGCTTTGCGAGCGTTTTCTTTCCCGCGCCCCAGACTTTCGTGAGCGGAAGCGAGAGCATGAATTCGTTTTCTTTTCCGAATGGCACGACCGTAAGCCCGTCTGGTTTTTGCAATCCCGAGGCAATTTTCGCGCAGTATTTGGTTGAGGCAAGCCCCACCGAGACGGTCAAGCCCGTTTTTTCGCGCACTTCTTTTTTGAGCCGCTTCGCCGTTTCTTCTGGCTCTCCGAAAAGCCGCTCCGTTCCCGTGAGGTCGATAAAGGCTTCGTCAACGGAAATCTGCTGAATATCGGGCGAGTATTCCCGAAAAATCGCCATCACTTCTTCGCTCTTTTCGTGGTAGCGGCGCATGTTCGGTCGCAGGTAAATCCCGTGGGGGCAGAGCTTTACCGCCTGAAAAGTGGGAAGGGCCGAGTGCACGCCGAATGCACGCGCCTCATAGCTTGCCGTAGAGACAACGGAACGGCGGTCGGTCGGTAATCCCCCCACAATGACGGGCTTTCCCCTGTACTCGGGGTGGTCGAGCTGCTCGACTGAGGCGAAAAAGGCATCTAAATCGACATGGAGAAAGACTTTATTCACTTATTCGACCTTCAGCTCGCGTTTTTCGGTTCTGAATGTGTGAGGCTTGTCCGTTCGGTAGAACGCCGTGATTTCGATTCGTGCTTTCGCGCTTACATCGCAGGCATAGTCAATCGTAATTTCTTTGGGCGGATAGTCTGGAATAATGAATGAATAGACATCTTCACCGTTTTCGCCCGTTTCAATCGTATAATTGTAGATGGAGTCATAAATCGCGCGTGCACCGCCAATTTCGTGGACTTTGATTTCGTAGCGGAGAGCGTTTTCGTCTGATTTGATGTTAATATGGTTCGTGTTCATGCCCGAAAAACTGTCGCTTGAAAGGCTTGCTGAAAGCGTGAGTTTTTCTTCGCGGAGAATCTTTGTTTCGATTCGTTGTGATTTTCGCACTTCGGGTCGGTAGATGAACTGTGAAATCGAAAAAATGAGGAGCGCGACAAAGGCAAGAATGCCCGCCGTTGAGACGACATCGTTGAAAATAATGCGCCGCATTGAATAGCCTTTTCCGCCCGCATAAATATTCATGAACATAAGGATGCGAAGCCACATAATCTGGAACGGGAACATTGCGAAGGCAAGCAGAAAGTTTCCGCCACCTGTGCAGAAAACCGAGCGCACAATATCGGCTTCATCGGCGTTTTTGATGATGATATAGCCATACGGAGCAAAGGGAAGCACCATTACAATAAAGAAAATGATGAGCACGGGCAGTTTTTTTGCCGAGCGCGACACATAAATGATGATATATTCAAGCGCAAAAATCACGAAGAGCGTAAGATCGCGCGTAGAAAACAAGAAAATATTAAAAATGGCAACAACCATGAGCAAATAGCCGTACACAAAGGCAGTCACCGAGAATTTGAAAATTTCCTGCACCGCGAACAGCACCGAAATAAACGCGAGTGAAAAAACGATTTTTATGCCGAACTGAACGACGGGATTGAGCGGAAGAAAAGTGGAAAGGATCGCAACGATATGCTGACCGAGCGCGAGCGAGGCGAAGGAAATGCCAATCGTAATCGGAATCATGTAGAGCGACTTGATGAATTCGTATTTGTGCCGTTCTCCGCTCTTTCCCGTAAAAGAAAAAACACAGAGAATCAGAATCGTGAAAATGCCGACAGAAAGACAGATGATGATAATCGTGCGCTCATTTACAAATACCGCTTTAAAAAGATTCGCGCGGTTGATGTACATATAGTGCATGTCCCATTCTTCCGTGCCGCGCGGCGTGTAATTCTGAACGAATGTTTTGAGTGCGGAAAGAGCCGTGTCATCAGAAATGCTCAGCTCTACGGCAGGAATATTGTTCATAAAAAAGAAGGAAAGCCGCTCCCGCCCGCGTATAATGCCGAGACGGTAGACGGCAGAAAGCACATCCTCAAACGAAAAATCAATCTGCGCGTCAAAAAAAGCATCGGTGATTCGTTGCGTGAGCCACAGCGGGGTGGTGTGGCTTTTGCTTCCCGTGTAGAGCGCGTTTTTTTGTGAGGAGTCAAAACTGAGCGGAATTGCGCATGCGGAATCCGTATCATCGACCGATTCTGCAAAGACGCGCGTGCCTTTTATGGAATCGATTGCTTTGTATTCAGTTTCGTCAAGCGCGGAAAAAAGCACGGTCGCCAGCCAATCGCGCTTCGTTTCCTTAAAAAAAGAAAGAAAATCGAGAATCGCGCTTTCATGTGCGATAAAATCTTCCTGCGTAAAGCAAAAAATCACTTCCGTGCGGCTGTTTCCCGTATTTTCTGCGTTTGCTTCTTCAGTTTTTCCTTCATCGTTCGGGGCGAAATCCAAAATCAGATTGTAGGCGAAGTCATCTTGCCCCGTTTCTGAAAGCTTCTGCGCAATAGGCGAAAAATTGTTCTTTGTGAGTGTGGCTTCGACCGTGCGTGAAAGTTCGTTTCCGAATGAAATGTTTTCCTGCGAGAAAATGAGAAAATGTGCCGATAATAATAGAAGAAATATGAAAAAAATTCGGAAACGCATCCACTTAGAATATAATTTGTCAGTTTACAATTCAAGTACCTTGTTGTACAATAATATAAAATAGGAGATTTAGATGCCAGCAGAAAAAAAGTTTACTTTGAATTTACCGCTCAAGGTGATTTTAACAGAATCCGGTACTTCTCATTTTATCAGCAACAATAAAAAACTACTGCGCATTCGCCTTGCCGATAACCTCGAAGAATACGGCATCTCCCTCAATCCTTTTTCTCCGCAGTCAATCCAAAACATGATTATGGTTGACTACATTTCCAAAATCGAAATCTCCATGTCGGAATTCGTGTCGGTTCGTCAGGAAGTCATGGACCTGGCAAAAGTCGTTGTCTATTCAATCCTCTATAAGCAATTTGACCGCCAAGTGTTCGCCGACTTAATCAAATGTGACTGCGTGCGAAAACACAACCGCGCCAACCCGAGTGAACTGATTGACGAGCGCACCAAAATCGACGACAAGCAGCTCCGTCTCATGATTGCCAAAAAAGAAAGCATCGTTCGGCAGGCAAAAAAAGAAATCCTTGACCCCATCTGGAAGTCAATCATGGAAAACAAGGAATATTCTTTGGAAGAGCGCAACATCTATCTTCTTATGACCGAAAAATTCCTCAACCGCCTTTCTCTCATGAACTGGTACATCATCGTCAAATTCTTTAAAGACAAAGAAGGCTTTGCTCAGATTAACATCGCAATTCGCCATCTCTTGCAGATTTATATGGAAAAATCGCGCGTTGCGGAATACATTTCCATTCTTCTCATGGAACTTGCGCTCAACGCCGAAAACCAAAACCTCAAAAAAGAAGCGAAAGTGCTCTACAATGGCGTTGACGACATGGATGCGCTTCTCTTCGACCCTGAAGTCCGCTCAAAAATCATCACAGAACTTAAGCGCAAGCATGAGCTTGTTTCCCTTTCATGGAAGCTCGGCGGCGGCTCAACGGCTATCGGTAAGCAGGGGCGCTTGCAGATTATGGTTTTGAACAAGAGCGACGAAAATCAGGAAGCAAAGGCAAACATCGAAGACAAAATGGCTGCCGACACCAACAAACGATCGCTCATCGATTTCTACCGCGAAATTCCAGACGGGCAGGGCAGCACTGATTTGGGCTTGTACTATCTTTCATATCTTGACGACGCGTGCAAAAAACTCAATGTCAAATTCGAGTCTATCGTCAACCAGTTTGCGAACCAGGATTTGACGGTCATCAACCTCATTTTCAATTTCTAAATGCGTTTCAGGATTCTTTGCGTATTCACTCTTGTTTTTTCTCTTGCGCTTTTTTCATGCTCTGAAAGTGAGGCTGATGTTGTTTCTGCTTCGGGAACAATGGTTTTTGATTTTAAAGACACCGAATCTGCTCCTTCCGTTCGGCTTGCAGTCTTTTTGCAGGTTACGAACGAAGTACAACGCACCGACAATTTTACCGTATCCCATGAGCAAAGCGGCTATTCATGGAATGTCTCAAATCCTAAAATTTTTACCGGCTTAAACAAAAACTATGCCTTTTCCTTAAATCTCAACGCTCCCGAAGGCGAGGCAATCCCTGCCGGATCTTATTCGGTTGTGTATTATGATGCGGCTGGAAATGAAGATACAATGCAATTTGTGGTCAATTACAACTCTGAGCTTCTTTCGGTAGATGCAGAAAAGTGCAGAACTTTTTTGGAAAATGCCACCGAAAATGTCGCCGTGTACGACGAAACGGGCGAGCTTCTGTTTATGGGAAAAGCAAAAAACAGCTGGAAAACGAACGAAGCAATCCTCAAAGATTACCGCCTTGCCGAAACCAAGCGAATCTGCTATGTCACTCCCGGAAACACGATTATCTGCATGATGCCCGAAGAAAAACTGAAAACGGAAAATTAAAAATGGAAAACGAAGCAACTACCCGAAAATCCGATGGCATTCACCGCGAAATCCATACATTCGTGCTTCGGCAGGGGCATTTTACGGCGAGTGAGCGAAAAGCCTACGAAGAACTGCACGAAGAATTCTGCGTTCCTTATTCAGAAGAAAAACTTGATTTTGAGAAAATCTTCGGAAACAAAAATCCCGTCGTGATTGAAATCGGATTCGGCATGGGAAAGGCAACGGCGATTATCGCAAGCGAAAACCCGAACACGAACTATCTTGGAATCGAAGTGCATAAGCCTGGCGTGGGGAAACTGCTCGGAGAAATCCGCGAGAAAAATCTCAAAAATCTCCGCATAATCGAGCATGACGCAATGGAAGTGCTAAAAAATCAAATTGCCGATGAGAGCGTGAGCGCGTTCCACATTTTTTTTCCCGACCCGTGGCAGAAAAAGCGGCATTTCAAGCGAAGATTAGTGCAACGCCCGCGCACCGACTTGATGAGCCAAAAACTCGTGAAGGGCGGCTACCTCTACTTTGTGACCGACTGGCTTCCTTACGCTGAATTCGGCATGGAGCAGCTTCTTGCGACTGAGGGGCTTAAAAACCGTTACGAAGGCTTTGCCCCGCACCAAGAATGGCGTCCTGAGACCAGATTTGAGCAAAAAGGGCTTGATGCTGCTCGTGTGATTAGCGAACTTATGTTTGAGAAAGTATAAATTCCTCACAGAGAGCACGGAGCACACAGAGAGTATTTTAATCTGTCTCTGTGCCCTCTGATACTCTGTGAGGAATTTTATTTAAGGAAAAATTGATGGCAGATTTATTCGACATTGACGAAAGCGCGAGAATCAACGAACTTTCAAAACTCATTAAAAAATATCAGGACTCATATTACAACGGCGAGGGCGAAATCTCTGACGCTGAATTCGACAAGCTCTGGGACGAACTAAAATCGCTCGACCCACAGAATCCCGTGTTGCAGAGGGTGGGCGCGGACTCAGGAAATTTTGCCAAAATCCGCCACATCATGCCGATGGGAAGCCAGGAAAAGGCGGCGAACCCAGAGCAATTTTTGGCGTGGGCGAAAAATCACGCCTATCCAGAATATTTGGTTGAGTACAAACTTGACGGAGCTTCATTGGAATTGCAATATTCCCACGGAGAATTGGTGCGGGCGGTCACGCGCGGAGACGGCACGATTGGTGACGACATCACTTCAAACGCTAAGAAAATGCAGGGCGTGAAAATCGCGCTCTTTGATTCAGAAAACAACAAAATCGACTTTACGGGCGCGGTGCGTGGCGAAGTGATTATGAGCCACACGGTTCACGAACAATTTTATTCCGACAAGGCAAACTGCCGAAACGCCGCGAACGGTTTAATGAAGCGGAAGGACGGCACGGGGAGCGAGCATTTGCGCCTTATGACTTACGACGCGCTTTCCACAGAGGGAGAAAGTCCTTTTTCAGATGAAGAAGAAAAAATCAACTGGCTCATTTCGTGCGGATTTACGACTTCACCGCTTAAAATCTGCGCTTCCCCCGAAGAAGTGATTCACTACCGCGAAGAAGTTATGGAAGCGCGGAAATCGCTTGACTACGATATTGACGGTCTTGTCATAAAAGAGCGAAAAATTGACTTGGCGGACGCAAGCCGCGCTCGCCCCGACCGTCAGATTGCGTTCAAATTCAGCCTTGAAGAAGCAGTTTCGGTTTTGCGCGAAGTTGAGTGGAGCGAATCGGGTGCGACTTACACCCCCGTTGCCATTTTTGACGAAGTGCAGTTGAACGGAACGACGGTGCAGCGGGCTTCTTTGGCAAACCCCGACACCATGCGGGAACTAGGCGTTAAAATCGGAAGCAAGGTCGTGGTCGTAAAGCGCGGCGAGATTATCCCGAAGATTGAAAGCGTTCTCCCCGAAGAAGAAGGGCAGAAAACGAGTGCGATTGTTTTTCCAAAAACATGCTCTACATGCGGAACGGAGCTTCGTGACGAAGGAAGCCGCCTTTTCTGCCCGAACAAATCGTGCGAAAAACGAGTGCTTCACCAGCTTCAAAAATGGGTGAGTGTGGTCGATATTCGTGATTTTGGTGACACGCTCTTGCGCTCTCTCTTTAAAAACAAGGAAATCGCCTCTATTTCAGACATTTATTCGCTTAGTGCAGAAACGCTCGTGCCGTATTTCTTGAACGAAGAATCAATCGAAAGCCAAAAAGACTCGCTCGGAGCAAAAAAAGTCTACGAGAGCATTCAAAATCACCGCAGAATGAGCCTTGCCGTTTTTATCGCAGGCTTTGACATCGAGGGAATCGGCGAAACGATGGTGCAAAAACTCATTGACGCGGGTTTCACTTCTCTTGAAAAACTCCTTTCTGCCACAGAAGAAGAAATCGCCGCCGTGTACGGCTTTGCCGAAATCACCGCGAAAATCTTTGTGGAAGGCTTGGCTGAAAACGCCGAAGAAATGCGCTCGCTTGTCGCTAACGGCACAATAGCTCTCGAAGAAATCGGCGGCGGCGCGCTTACAGGAAAGTCGTTCTGCTTTACGGGCGAGCTTCGCACAATGAAAAGAAGCGATGCCGAAGCGATGGTAAAAAAAGCGGGCGGCTCGTGCAAATCGAGCGTCACGAAAGATTTAAGCTACCTCGTCACAAACGACACCACAAGCGGCTCAAGCAAAAACCAAAAAGCCGCAAAGTTCGGCATCCCAATTATCAACGAAGAAGAATTCCTTGCGATGGTGAAGTAAAAACTACTTTTTCTTGCTTTCTTTTTCAAAAGCAAAGTCGCTCACGAAAAAGTCCGGGCTTACCGCTTCCATATTCAATCTCACTTCCCAGTGCAAGTGTGGGCCTGTGGCAAGGCCGGTTGCGCCTGATAGCCCGATTAAATCTCCCTGCTTGACAGTTTGCCCGACTTCGACCTTCAGCTCGCTCATGTGATAGTAGAGCGAATACAGCCCCGGCAAATGCTCAATGCACACGCTCCAGCCGGTTGAAATGCGGTCTTCTGCCATCACGACTTTTCCCCGACCGCATGAACGCACTTCGCTTCCTGTGGGAACGCCGTAGTCGATTCCGTAGTGAAGGCTCGTTGAAGATTTTCCGTTTGAATAGGCATACACGCGTCGGTCTGCGAAGAATGAAGTTCTGCGCGTGGCGGGGGTAGGCGGCGCGAATGAAGAAGGCTCGTAAACGGCGGTCGGATTTTTTGTGTCTAAAATTTTGTTCAAGCGATTGATTTGGTCCATGCGCTCTTTTGAGACATTCGTTTTGATTGCCGTGTTGCTTGCGTTGAGCGGAATTGTCTCCGAGACGAATTCTTTTTCGATGATTTTTATGGGAAGCGAGATTTTGTTTTCTTCCCCGAACGCCGAAAAACTCACTTCCGCTGAATAGTCGCCGGCTTTTGCCCATGACGAGAGCGGCGCACCCGAAAGAAGAACGGCTTTTACTGATTTTTTGCTGGCCGTTTTTTCGATTTTGTAGAACTGTGATTTTGCCGTCGCCTTTTCCGCGAGCGTTCCGTCGTCGTCCGTTTTGAAAATCGCAAGTTCCCCGCGTTCCGTTGACTCAATCAACTCTTTGGAAGCCTTTTTTCCTGTCGTCTCAAAAACAAGCCGCACAAACACCGCATCGCCCGGCTGCACTGTTTCGGGATAAAAGGCGGTGAGCGAATAGGTTTTGTAAGTGAAATTTTGAGAAAGCGAGAATGCGCTGAAAGTGAAAAATGTAAAGAAAAGTGAGAAAATTGTTTTTTTCATACAGAAGATTATAGCACAAAATCGAAAAATGAGAATTGAAAATTTTCTGTTTTATTCAAATTCAGCCGCAAGCCTTTCGTTCACGAAATCACGGAAATACGGCAGAACAAAGCCGACATACCCGTAAGAGGTCTGCTGTATGACCTGTGAATCTAAAAGCCTCGCCCTGTAATTTGAAAGATACGCATTCGACTTGCCTGTTTCTTCGACCAGTTTTTTCATGGAAGTCGCGCCCGCATTTTTTGCCATAGTCAGCACAAAAAGCTTGTCCATCTGTGAAAATCCCTCTGAGATTTTTATGTATGCGTTTCGGAACAAAAGCATTTTGTATTCATCAAGAACAGAATTCACTTCTTTTTCCGTAATTTTATCAGCCGTATTTTTCCATACAAGCCAGCCCATAAGCTGAAACGCGTACGCATAGCCGCCGCACGCCCTCGTCATTTTGTCCAAAGCCTTTTCATCAAGCATTTTGCCGCCGTTTTCAAATGCCTTTTTATAACTGAAACGGACATTCGAGCTGTCCAAAGGCTCAAGCGTCACTCGTGGGGCGCGGAGCAGAAAGGTAAGCTGATTGTCATTCTGAAGCTCCGACACATTCTGTGGAAGCCCCGCCAAAAGCAGGCGAACAGGAAGGTTCTGCTGGAGAAGAATTTGGTACACCGAGATAAATTTTTTGAGTTCAGAAGAAGCCTTCACTTCGTCGATGACCGCAAGCACCGTGATTTTCTTTTCGGAAAGTTTTTTGAGGATTTTTTCTAAAAGAAGCTGATAATTTACTTGCCCTTCATCTTTTTTATTGTATTCAAATTGAACGCCAAAAAGAGAAACCGAAATGCCGTCCAAAGAATCCAATGTTTTCTGAATCGCCTTTGAAGTCTTGTTGTATATTCCCTGCACATACGAAAGAAGAATATTCCCCGACGAGGGAATGTTCAGAATGATAAAGTCCTTTTGCTTTTCAAGTTCCTGGCAGAGTGCCGACACAAAGGAAGTCTTTCCGCTTCCCCGCTGACCGTAAATCAATGTGGTCTGATACGGGCTGTCAGGATTTTTGAGTTCAGCCGCCAGTTCCTCAGTCTGAGCGGTACGGTCAATATAAATCGGAGGAAGTTTTCCGAAACTTGGATTAAACGGATTGCTCATAATTTTCATTTTCCCCTATGGATTTTTTATAACTTTTTATAACTTCCAATTTTTTTTATAACTTTTTATAACTTCTGAATTATTTTATAACTTTTTATAACTTCCGACAAGGGATAGAAATGTGTTTTTAGAATTGAGGAAAGAACTTGGGCGCATCCCGCGACAAGCGCGGGTCGGGTGTTATGCCCTTCGCTCACGCTCATTCCTTCGGTCGCTTTGCTCTCTACGGAACTACGGGGCTTCATACCCTTGCGCTAAAACCACTTGTAACTGTTACAAATATACTTGTCCGTGCCCACTGGTTCGGGGTTGCTTTTTTGAAGAACTCGTGTGAAATCTGAAGCAGAATGCCCACGCCATCGCCTATTTCGCCCGAAGCGTCTTTTCCTGCTTGATGCTCCAGTTTTTCAACGATAGAAAGTGTGTTTTCCACCACGCGGTGCGATTTGATTCCGGCGATGCTCACCACCGCGCCGATTCCGCAGTTGTCATGCTCAAAGCAAGGTTCATACAAGGTCATTTTGCCGTTATTGAACTAAAGTGTAACGAAATGCCCCCGGTGTCAACAAAAACCGAAAGAATTTTTACACCTCAAACTGGTCAACCTGGCGTGAGATTTCTTCGATGGATTTTTCCATG
>ERZ842401.4296-NODE-4296-length-16736-cov-8.919189_pt1 | contig 16736 bp, 22 predicted proteins | sample MGYA00521270_ERZ842401 | MGnify/ENA primary metagenome ERZ842401 (study PRJEB31892, sample SAMEA3878208) | bioreactor metagenome | biome: Moose rumen | place: Sweden | collected 2011-10 | study: EMG produced TPA metagenomics assembly of the PRJEB12797 data set...
TTCTGCCCAAAGCAAAGTCAATGGCACTCTTGAAGCGGTCTTCCAAGGATTTCTTGGCCTGTGCTGCCTCCCGTTCTTCTGCAGTCTGGGCAGCCGTTTTCGCATTTACCTGACTGGGAAGTGCTACAGGTGCCGAATAGGGAGCCTGGGGAATTGCCGGTACTGGCATGTTAGCGCGAACTGGCTGAACCTGCTGCGCAGCATTGGGATTATTGGCGTTCGGGTCGTTCTGCCCCTTTGCCTCCGCATTACCCGAATTATTGGGATGGCTGCCGGGCTTGCCGTTTGGCTGCCGCTTGGGGTCTAAAAGCTGTTCATAGCTGCCCACAGCGTTTTTATCATTTCGCATCACGCCTTCGGCATTGGCTGCCGTTTCCTGTGTCTGCTGCTGCGGCTTTGCCTGTTCCTTTTCTTTATGGCCTGTAAGGTTGAAGACCGTAGCCATGCCAATTACCAAAAAACCGCCGACCAGAACTGCCGTGATGATTTTACGGTTAATACCGAAGACCGTGCCATGGCTGCCGCCATTCATGCTGACCTTGCCGGGATTTTTGTCTGAATCATCCCCGTCAAACTCAGCTTCATCATCAACATTTTCCTCAGCCTGCTTGCCTCGCTTGCGGTCAATAAATGTCTTGATATTCTTGAAAAGGTCCTTCATGTTCTCCCCCCTTATTTGCTGTGCTTAATGGTGATGATTTCACTGTCAGCCAGGCGAATCTGCGCTCGGTCAAAGACCTTTTCCACGATGAAATAGTTGTCCTTGACCTTGTAATTGGTAATTTTCATGTCCTTGGAGCCTTTCTCTTTGATAAAGAGCGGATATTTCCGGGCCACCATCTTGTCGAACTTGATAAATGTCTTTTCCCCATCCGAGAACACCATGGAAGGACGGCTGGAGCTTTCACCGCCAGATACGCGATAGCTAAAGTCGAGACTTGCAATATTGGTAGTCGCTACCTGCCCCGTGGTAAGCCGGTTTTCCTTGGCCTGTGCCAGAAGTCCATTGGCCATGTTTTCCGCTTCATAAGTCCAAGTGACCATGGGGTTATACCAGTCGGAAGTATTCAGAATCAACTGGTAAGAGTGCTTTTCCGTGGTGACAATGAGGTTGGTGGTGCTGGTTTCCACCACCGGCTTAATGTAAAGGTGCGGAACGCCGTCTACGGTAGAGTTGGTTACGGTCCAGCCCACCGTGTCACCGCCTCCCACAAACTTGATGTTTTCCCCCTTATGGAAGGCCAAATCCGTCAAATAGCCCCGGCGGCAGTAGATTTTATAGAGCTGATTGGGCGCATAAGCAAAAATCATCGTGGAATTGCCCTGGGCATTGATGGCATCTTGTGTGTAACTGGGGGTGCTGCCGTTACCTCCCGGATAAACCAGATATTTTTCCGTGGCAGCCGTGCCATAGTAGCCGTCTGACGGGTCTTCCATGAATTTTTCCATTTCCTTGTTCTTGTACTGCACATCGTCCAAGGCCTCCATGATACGGCTCTGGGCCACTGCAGAACTTTCCATCTGCTTATGCAGTTCTTTCAGTTCTTCGGTAATCTCCTTGATGGCAGCAGTATTCGTTTCCCCCGTTTTGTCGGCCTCTACAGCCTTTAATTTGCCCTCCAAGGCCGTAAGTTTATCCTGCATTTCCTGCTGGCTCTTTTCCGTCTGCTGCGCCTCTGCCTTGACGTCAGGAGCCTTGGCAGCCTCCACGCTCTCCATATAGGGCATGGCAAAGGTGCTGCACAAAAGGGCACCGCAGATAATCTTCTTCAGCTTGTTATTTTTCATGTTCATTCCTCCGCAAAATCATGTGACCGTCTTGGTTGAAATCAGCTCTTCTTGGTATTGCCATTGCTGCTGTTGACTTGGCTGGCATCATTGGAGAAGTCAAAGCCTGTAATAAACAGCCCCAAGGGGTTGACCTGCAAGGCCTCTCCCTCTACCGGCAGCATGGTATAAGAGAATACACCGCTCATGTTCCGGGTCTTTTTATCCCCGGAGCGGATGCCGTACTCTTCTTCCGTCCAACGCACCTGATAGGAGGACTCAGAATCCGGCACCTTCTGAATGGAAACGATATGGGGCGTTACCGTGCAGTTGCCAAATTTATCATCAAACTTCTCATTCTGCTTGACCATTTCATACTTGTTTGCTGCATTGGTGGTTAAATACGCCACCGCTTCCCGCTGGTCATTGGTCTGGGCTACAGGGTCAAGTACCACAGACCGGGCATTCAAGATAAACTTGGTGATAAAATACTTCTTCTCAGCCTCGCCCGGCGTATAATCTGCCCCCGTAAATGCCCCGGCCTTTTCCACTTCCCCGGTGCTCTTATCTACGGTCACCACATAGGGAATGACCTGGGTCTTTAAGGACTGCACCACAAGGCCGCCAGCCAGTACCAGGCAGGCAACGCCCATCAGGATAGTGGCTCTGCGCCAATTGTAGGCCTGCGTCACCGCACTTCCCACTCGTCTGTCCCAGACAGCCGCCGCCTTTTCTGCCGGAGTGGCAGGGTTGCTGACTCCTGTCTGGTTATATTTTTCCGGCCTTCTAAACATCTGCTTAATCGACATACATTCTTGCCTCCTATATTTTTAGCCTATTCTCGGCTTTTCTTGCTTTTGTAGTAGTAACCGCCGGGAAGATGTGCTCCCAGCTTGTAATAATAATTTCCCGTGGACTTATCCTGCTCAACCGCATATTCAAACTGGGAAAAATCCACGTTCTTGTCCCAGAGAATCCCGGCTTCCTCGTCATAAACGGCTCCAAGGTCAGATAATTCCTTGGGATATACCTTTGTATCTGCCTCCCGGTGATAGCTGGCATAGATGGCCAGGGCTTCATCCAGTTCGTCACACTCCCGGATAAGCCGGTCACGTTGGCTTATTTCCAGCTCGTGACAGCCCATAACCGCACCGATGGAGCAAAGAACAAGGCCCAATACCATACCAAAGCAAAAGGCCAAATTGTTCTTTTTGCTTTTTTTCAACGCCCTTTTCCTCCCATCAGTTGCTGCTTTCCGTGCCATGGGCAAACATAATTTCCCCGCCACCAAGGAAAGCAATTCTCGCTTCTTTATTTTCTGCGGGAGCGGTTTCCACTACCTTGGCGGGGGCACTTGGCGCTACCGGCTGATTTTGAGCAGCTGCCCTGGGAATACTGGGAAGCGGCAGCATAGGCCGAGGCTGAGAAGTGGGGTAAACCGCTGGAATGGCGGGCAGATTGCGGTAATTGCCGCCTTTATTGCCTGCATCTTTTGGTGATGCGCCATTTTGTGCAGCCGTTTCCACAAAGGGATTAACGCCCATGTCTACACTTTGCTGTTCAACTTGTCCAAATTGAACAAGTTGAATATTTGATGTGTTAGATTCACTTTTTTTACTTTGTGCAAGTGAATCCGCCTTATCGGGCTGTGTTCCGCCTGTCAAAAACATCAGGGAAAACACCCCCAAAGCCAGCATACCGGCTACGCTGGTTCTTTTTCGTGTCTTGTCTGTAAGCCTAAACATCTGTGTACCTCACTTCGTATAAATCTCATAGACCACATGCGCCTGAATCTTGCCCTGTTCCATATTCATAGCCAGCCCCTTGATGCCCACCAAGGCATCGCTGGAGCCGAAGTTTTTGAGGAAATTCACCATATTGCCCCAATCTCCGCTGACATCCAGCTCACAAAGCCGTCCATTTTCGTCAGCGTGGTCAGCTGAACCTAAAATATTCAGCTGATTTCCCTGTGCTGCCAACAAAATCCGGCTCTTTACCTCCTTGGCCTGTTCCGGTGTTACCGGCCTGAGCTTTTCGCTGTTGAGCCTGTCGGCTTTTTCCTGCCAATCCGCAATGGTTTGTGTCATGACGGCAATCTGGCCTTGCCTTTCCTGCTGATTATGAAAGGTGTGAACCGTATAGCCAGTCATACCAATAAGGGCAACTCCCAAGATACCTACGACTGCCGCAAGACCTCGCATCCTGCCTAAAAACGCTGCCATTTTTACCTTGCCTCCCCCTTCTGTACGCTAATAACCGCATTTATGCTGCCATCTGGATTTTTTTGCGAGCTTACAATAGCCACGCCACCAAAAGCGCTGTTGGCTGTGAGATTGCTCATGTATCTTTGCAAAGCATCCTCATTTTTCGCCCGGACAGATACGCTTGCCCAGCTGCCATCTTCTGCCCCGGCCTGTACAGCCAAGGTTTCAAACCCGACCTCTGCCGGTCTGCCAGTCATTAAGAGGGACAGCGCACGGAACGCATCTGCGTTCTCTTTCTTGGCTCCGTCCATTACCCGCAGTTCTGTCTCCAGCTCCGTCATGCTTTCCTTGGCAGCCTCATAATCCACCACAAGGCCTTCCGCCGGTTTCACGCTTGTCATACAAAGGCAGGAGACGATTTCAGCGATGATGACCGTAACCATTACTGCCACAGAAATAATGATGTGGCTCCGCTTGATTCCATATACTTCTGAATCCATTTGAACCTCCTCATACTGCTTTCAGCCATCTTTCGAGCTTATTGGCCTTGACTGTACCCATAACCCAGCCTGCTGCATTGCAGATGCCAAAGTTTTCCTCTTCCACTAACCGGCTAAAACCTGCCAGCTGACGTACAGCTGCAGAAGTCAGAACTTCCGTTGCCTCCAAATCCACCTGCACCTTCTGGCAGCCTCTTTTCAGGCAATCCTTCAACTCTTTCTCCACCTTGGGGCAAATGGTAAACATATATGCCCCCGGCACCTTTATGATGGCTTTGTCCGCCTGCTTCCTTACAAAGGTCAAAGTAGTTCCTCCCCCTCTATGATTACGCCGTTCTGCTCCAGCAGGAATCGCGGCACTATATCCTTGATTTTCTTTGAGATATGCCCCGGCTTGTATGGCCTTGGGGCGCAAAGGGTGACACTCTTGCCGGTCACATCCACATAAAGACATTCCACAGCCATAAGCATGGTGAAATACCCTCGACTTTTTTGGGTACCTTTAATGATGTCTGCCCACTCCTTTTCCCGCTGCTGCTTGTCTCTGGCCATTCTGCCAAGCCTCTGCCGATAGTCCAGGACATCGAAATCCTTTGTATCTGCCGTAATCTTGACGGTAATATCTGATTCCGTTGCCACAAGGTCAATGTCCATGGCCACTTCCTCCGGGCTTTTTCTTGCATACATGGCGGCATTCTGGGCTGCTTCCACTATGGCCATGGCAAAATGCCCTTCCCTGTCTCCCAAGGTTTTATCCAAAGTAGCCTTGATGGGAGGCAGGGCTTCTTGGAAGAACGCATCATAGCCCTTCATGTGATAGTGCTGTATCTCTCTGTCCTGCAAAAAACTTCCTCCTTATGGCATCCACGTTCCCGTGATTAAGGGGATCACCCTTGCCCTGATATTTTTAAGCGGCACCGTACCGGTGTACCGTCCATCAAAACTTCTTGGATTGGTTCCTATGGGAAGGAACTCACCTTCCGGCACAAGGAAACTGCCTCGAATTTCCGGCATCGGCCTCCCCTCCCGGTCTACCGCATAGGCCTGACCAATATATCTGCCATTTGCCTTAAACTGCAAAGTGTCCGGCTCTATCTCATAGCTTTCCCCGGCCACAGCCCCAACCTGCTTCAAGAACCGCACCCCGGGAGATAACCAGCCTCGTGCGTATGCCACCTCTGTAATCGCTTCCGTTGGCTCAAAGACCACATAATCGCCATCCTGCAAATCCCGCAGGGGCATTCGCAGATAAAGGCCACGAGGAAGACTATCCGTGTGGTTGTAGTAGAACACCCGGTACTCTGCCGGAAGCCTTGGCACATAAGATAAGCACCTCCAGAGGCCAATTACCGCCGCAAAAATTGCTATAACCACCATAAAACGGTGAGATTTCTTTGTTGTATCTATCCATTTCAATGTCTTTTCCCCTCCCGACTACGCTTTATAGTCTAAGGGAAAATTTGCTCCGCAAACTCTTCGATGTTTTACTCAATGCCTAAAAATGGGCATAAAAAAAGGCGCTGTGACAAAATGATTTCGCATTTTGTCACAGCGCCTTTGATTTATATTTAATTTTGAAACATCTTTAGTCCTTGAAATCAGCCTGCCGAACAGTTAAGTCCTTCGGCGCATCAAATTTAGGAGGTGCCACCTTTACAGTTCCATTTGTTTCCGTTCCTATGGACTTATCTGCCTCTATCGCCTTTTTGTGCTCTTCTTGTTCCTTGGCCATTTTGCGCAAATCGTTTTCTGCCTTCTCATTTGCCTTCTTTACAGCTTCTTCGGCAGATATCTTTTCATTGTTATCGGCATTTTTCTGATTCGTATCCTCTTTTTTAATCACTACCGCCTTAGTTTCCACACTGGGAGCCGGACTTGCCGAGGACTGTCCTAAATAGTAGGCACCACCGCCAATCAACAAGAGCAAGAGAATCATCAAGAAAAATTTACATCTCATAATCATTTCAATAATCTTTGTCACTTATAGTTTCTCCTTCAACCTATTAATCTTGAAAATTTTCACTTGCTAAAGGATAGCATACCTTAATTAGAATCGAATTAAAATCACAGTTCCTTTGTGTTAACCATCATATTCAGTGATTCCTATCATTTATCCGTTCCATAATCCAACGTTTCAAAAGGAAAGTAAGAGCATATGGGAAAGTTATGAACTTGTCATTGTAGCCAATATTCGTGTCCCCAAGTTTTATTCCTCGCCGTATATCAGGATAAGCACTATTATCAATCAAAGCATTCAAAGACTTGGTTGCTCCATTCGTTGCCTTGACCTCCACAGGAAGTAAAGATTCAGCATCGCGGATAAAGAAGTCCATTTCCAGCGTAGCCGTTCTGTTGCGGAAAAAGTATAAACCATAACCTTGCGCCACCAGCATCTGAGCAACAATATTTTCAAATAAGGCCCCCTTGTAGACCCCAAAGTTTCTGTTTTGGCGTAAATCTGCCTGAGCTTCATCATCTAGGGAAGCTATGAGCAGGCCCGTGTCTCCAAAATACATCCGATAATTGTCTGGGTCATAGTTCCCCTTCAGTGGTAATTCAGGGTGCTCTAAACAATAACAGATATTGACAATGCCTGCATTGGACAGCCAGTCAGGGACACCAACGTATTCACGGCTTCTTGCTCCGTGGGCAACCTTGGAAATCTGAAACTTCTTATTATCCTTACCGAGGAATACAGGAATCTTACGATATACATTCAGTATCTTCGTCTGGTCTAATCCCTTAGCATACTTTGTAATATCTTCCTCGTAGTCTAAAAGCAGCTGCTTTTGAATGGCTAGCGTTCCGCTGTAGTTTCCCTTCTGGATGAAAGACCATACCACCGCTGGCATCCCGCCCAGAATCAGATATTCACGAAATGCCTCCCGCAATACCGACATAGCCGTAGCAGGCAGCGGTTTTAGGTCTTTCATGTGTTGGTATAATATTTCCACCTGTTCATCCGAATACCCCTTGGCCCATAAGTATTCCTCAAAGTCCAACGGATACATCGTGATATCTTCCTTATATCCTACGCTATTGGATTCAATTTCCTGATAACTGATCCCCATAAGCGAGCCAGAACAGATAACATCGTATCTTCCATCCAGCTTAAAGGCCTTGAGGCTGGTGGCACAATCCGGACATGCCTGAAGTTCATCAAAGAAAATCAATGTATTTCCTGGCTCCATCTTCAGCGCCGGATTCAAAAAGGAGATATTCCGAAGAATAGTATCTACTTCATAACCATCATCGAAGATACTGCGGTACTCTTTTTGCAGAACAAAGTTGATGGTAATAACATTCTGGTAGTGCTGGCCAGCGAAGTTACTTATTGCCTCTGTCTTGCCTATTTGCCGTGCCCCCTTGATGATAAGCGGCATTCGTTCCTTGTTTGCTGCCCAGTCAACAAGAATAGCATCTATTTTCCTTCTCAGTCGTTTCATCACAAGATTCTCCATATTTTTCGCCATAAAATCACAAAATTCATTGATATATAATGTATTATATCACATTTTTCATTTCCTTATCTATGAAAATCTTATATCAAGACTGCTGCAAAGAAAAACAAAGGTGCTGTGATGAAATGCAAAATCATTTTATCCACGCACCAACTCTTACTTTATATGAAATGCTGTCTAATCCTTGAATGTCACACTGATGCCTTATTCAGCAATTGGACACAGATTTTTCTCTTTCTGCCGCAATTTACTCAATCTGACAAACATCTTGCTTTGCCACCTCCTTTTCGATAAACTATATTGAGAACATCTATCAGGAGTAACTTATGATTATACTGAAATCCCTAGCTTATTTCTTAATTGCCGGCCTTTTTGAAATCGGTGGCGGCTATCTAATATGGTTGTGGCTCCGAGAAGGAAAAAGCATCTATTTTGCTCTTATGGGCGCTATCATACTTATCCTTTACGGCGTGATACCCACATTTCAACCTGAAGGAAATTTTGGCCGCATATACGCTGCATATGGAGGAATTTTCATTGTCATGTCTCTCCTATGGGGCTGGGGCATAGACCATATAACCCCAGACCGCTTTGACATCATTGGTGGTCTTATTGCCATGATTGGTGTCTTTGTCATCATGTACTGGCCTCGTTAATTTTATCAATCGAGTAGGAGGCTGACCATTAATTGACCAGCCGACCTCTCACACCACCGTGCGTACCGTTCGGTACACGGCGGTTCTCTAGTTTTCACATACTTGCTCGTAATAGCTCGTCAGGCTTATATAGCCTTGGCGGGCTATTTCTTTCTTTGTCAGGATTTGGTTCAGCATTAATGCTGCTCTCCATATCCCTTTTCGGCAATTGGCCAGTTCGTGTACCCTCCAATCTGGCAGATTATATTGCCTTATCATCCGGTATCGTGTCCTGACCTTCTTCCATTGTTTCCAATAGATTGCCCGTATTCTCCGCCGAAGCCATTCATCCAGCTTCATCACCAGTTTCTTCATATCCGCCAGTTTGAAGTAGTTCACCCATCCTTTAACAAATCGTTTCAGAATAAGCGGTCTTTCTTCGTTGCTTATCGCCTCGTTTCGATTCGTTATCGCCCGCAGGCGGTTCTTCATCTTTACAAGAGATTTCTTATGTACCTTGAACCGGCATTTCCCTTTGTAGCGGTAAAAGCCGTACCCTAGATACTTCACCTTTGAGATATGTGCCACGCTGGTTTTCTCCCTGTTCACTTTGAGAAATAGTTTCTTTTCTATGAACGGGATTATGCTGGCTAAAGTCCTTTCTGCACTTCTCCTGCTTTTGCAGAGTATCATGCAGTCATCAGCGTAGCGGGCAAATTTATGTCCGCGCCTTTCCAGTTCCTTGTCCAGCTCGTTCAGCATGACATTGCTGAGTAGCGGGCTTAACGGCCCGCCCTGTGGTACGCCCTGCTCACTGCGTTCAAATACACCCTGCCGGATTACTCCTGCGTTGAGGTATTTGTGTATCAGCGAAATTACTCTGCCGTCTTTTATGCTTCTTGAAAGAATTTCTATCAGCTTGCTTTGGCAAACTGTGTCGAAGAACTTTTCCAAGTCCATATCGACTACATAGACATAACCTTCGTCAGCATATCGCTGGCAGGTTTTCAGTGCGTCATGGGCTCCTCGTTTTGGCCGGAAGCCAAAACTTGCTTCTGAGAACTGCGGTTCGTAAATCGGCGTGAGTACCTGCACTATGGCCTGTTGTATCACCCGGTCTACGACTGTTGGAATTCCCAGTTTACGGGTTTTGCCTCTTTCTTCTTTGGGTATCTCTACCCGCCGGACGGGGTTCGGCTTGTATTTACCGTCCCTTATCTGCTGAAGAAGGCTCAGTCGGTGTTCTCGAAGATACGGTAAAAGTTCATCTACACTCATCTTGTCGACTCCGCCTGCTCCTCGATTGGATTTTACCTTGAAGTATGCGGCATTCATGTTGTCGCGTGATATAATCCGCTTCAGCAGACTGTCCGTTGGCAAGTCTGCGATGATGTCGTTTATTTCAGCAATCCGCACAGAAGCAGGCACTCCCGCATATCCTCGCTGTTCCGCAGCTACCTTTTGCGGGCAGTTTTCGCTATAAAATTTTCTGCCTTTGTATTCCTGCTTGGTTACATTCATCTACTGACATCTCCTAAAGTTCAGTCCTTCCGAAACGGTCTATAGCCCGCTTCGTACTATGACCTCGGCTGACTTCTCACGATAAATCTTGTTTCAACCATGACCGCCAATATTCTATGGCTTTGGCCATGTCCGTGAGACCTCCCCGGGTACCACACATTTCTTTCCCTCCATCTACCTGCCGCATTTACTACCATTGATTCCGTGTAGCTATTGGACTTCAACCTGTTATGCGGCCTTATCCTCAATAGTAGCCTTTATGCGATTTCTGTTCGTCAGGCCAGAGATTTGCCGCCGGCTTCCTTCAGATTCCGCCTCACGGTGGACGCCCTTGCCATTGGCTATATCTTTCCCGCTACCGGGCAGATTCCGGACTTTCACCGGTTAGAAACGTGCGCCGCCGGGCGCACATAAAAGCGAGCCACCGACTATTTCTAGTCAGTGGCTCGCCTTTATTATTGGAGATGTGTGGATTTCACAGCCCCTTTGACTTTGATTTATATTTAATTATAAATCATACTATACTTATGCCAGGTCTATACATAGGTCTATGGTCTTACGGCTCTCATGTCCTGCTATTACGGACATTTTTTACGACCTGCTAATAAAATTTATTCTCAGCCATTTTCAGACAGGCATACAGGCAAATATCTGCATTTATGGCCATTCTACGCCATTATCCTCATTTTTTCCTTGCTTGCCTGCATAGGGTGGGAATTGCTATAATAGCAACGTTGTGAAATAGGACTATTTCCTTAATCGGAAGTATTATTATTCTCACAGCATGCGTACTGATTTATATATTATAAAGCTATCATCCTGACTGTGATGAAGCAATCCCCAACTCTGATAACTGCCTCCCCATGAGGCAGGTATTTTTTTTATATCCCCCCTCAATACCATAGCTTACCCGCAGGGCAGCCATCTGGGCATCTGTCAGCGCGGCCTTGTAACCCTTTTCATACTGCTGCTGAGCGTAAGCGTCAACCAGGTGAATAATCTCGTCCAGCCTGCTTTCAGTCCAGGGGCTCAGCGCATAGGCCTCCCCTAATTTGCCACGAATTACAGCTTGCAAATCCATTTCCATTTCACAACAACCCCCATCTTATGAAACCCCGTTAATACTCAATCCTTGCTTCATGCTCTTTTGCCGTCTTTTTCACCACTTCTTCGTATCCTGTCAGTGCCGCAAAGGGGGCAAATTGGGCAGCTCTCTTTATCATGGGCATACGTTGGTGAAACTTTGGCTCCGGTCGAGGCATATTGATAATTTGGGCATACTCTTCGATGTTCCTTGTAATTTTCATGCCTTGTGTCCTCCTATCTCGCCGTTGCGGGCAATGGTGCGGGCTTCTTTTTTGAGGTTGGCTGCCTTGAGAATGGCGTTTTTTCCAAAACGGTGACGGATGGATAGCATAGCCTGTTGCAGGGATTTTTCCCTTTTCTCCACCCGTTGGTCAGCTTCTTCCTGTTTGACCCGCTGCTCTAAATTGTCAAAGAGATTGAACTGCACCACAGCTTCCTTTTGACTGGTAAGACTATCCTCTGAGATAAGCCTACCTGCGGTCACATTGATGCGACGGACAAGCAGCCCCGGAATGGTGATACGCTCATAGAGCGCCAGCGTCTCCCGTAGCAGCTTCTTGGTGGAAGAAGTGTGGCGGTCAAGGCTCACCGTACCATGGGCACTTTTCGGCACCTTGCGCCCATAGTGGTCAATATGAATTGGACCCGTATAGCCTCTGGCTATATTTTCCCGGTCGTAGCCCACATCCAGCACAATCTGATTGGTCACCAGCCGTTTTTCCACAAGGTCAAGGATAAGCTGGTCAGTCATTTCCCAGACGATAAGCCGCCCTTGCTCGTGGGTGTACGGCTCATGCAGCACCTGACCGCTGGAAAGGCTGGTGCTGGCGGGGCGGTAGGATTTGACCTGTTCAATATTGCAGGGTTCATAGCCCCATGAATGGTCAATCAATAGTTCTGCATTGACCCCAAAGACCTTATACAGGTTCTGCTCCCCAAAGGGCTGCAGGGAATAGCGGGCAATATCGCCCATGGAATACAAGCCCATATCCACCAGCTTCCGGGCATAGCCGGAGCCGATGCGCCAAAAGTCAGTAAGCGGGGTATGCGCCCAAAGTTTTTGCCGGTAGGTCATTTCATTGAGTTCAGCAATGCGCACACCGTCCTTGTCCGGCTCCATGTGCTTGGCGGTAATATCCATGGCCACCTTGGCCAGATACATATTAGTGCCGATTCCCGCCGTGGCCGTGATGCCTGTTTCTGATAAAACCTCGCGCACCATCTTCATGGCCAGCTGGTGAGCGGTCAGCCGGTAGGTGTCAAGGTACGGGGCAGCATTGATAAACACCTCGTCAATCGAATAGGGGTGAATATCCTGCGGTGAAACATAGCGCAGATACACGCCGTAAACTCGCGCACTGTAGGCCATATACAGCGCCATGCGGGGCCTGGCAACAAGGTAGCTGATGGCAAGATTGGGATTTTTTTCCAGTTCCACCGCATCGATGGACTCCCCGGTGAGCTTCCTGCCAGGGGCAAAAAAACGACGGCTGTTATTGGCAAATTTGATTTTCTGCACAACCTCAAAAAGCCGTGCCCTCCCCGGCACCCCGTACGCCTTAATAGCTGGGGTCGCAGCAAGGCAAATGGTCTTTTCCGTTCTTGACTCATCCGCCACTACAAGATTAGTAGTCAACGGGTCCAGTCCCCTCTCCGTGCACTCCACAGACGCATAAAATGATTTGAGGTCAATTGCGATATAACTAGCTTTTTCCATGTTGACCTCCTGTGTAATTTGATTACATATAGTGTAATACAAAAAGAAGCGGTTGACAAGTCAAATTTTGACCAGTCAACCGCGCCTGCTTCTGCAAATCTAAATTTCAATTTCATCTTGACCGTCAAAACATCCTGTGATATATTTATAACAAATATTGTTAGATATTTATAACATCTGTTATAAATCATTCACAAAGGAGTGGATAATGATGAAGAGACCGGATATAAACATTGATAGGCATAATCTGTTGTATTATGTAGTAGTAGGCATTGGCTGGCTTCTGGTTGGGCTGCTGGATATATTCAGAGATGAGTATAGATTAGTTGCCTCTGCTTCTGCCATCATCAGTGCTTTGATGATTGTACTTTTGCTTTATGTCATCATAGGCAGAAAAGAAAAGAATGATGAAATGACCTTGACCTACCAGGAACGGGCAATGACTATGGGCTTTTATGTCATGACCTTTATGATTTTGCTTCTGCTGTCAGCTGACCAATTATTGAAATGGAATGTTCCGTTTCAAGTCTATGGCCATATTATATTGGGTATCGGGTTCATTGTTACTGGCTTAAAATTCCGCCAGCTTGAGCAGGACGGAGACTAAGCCATGGCTGAACTGATTACCAAGATACACGAACTGCGCCGCGCCCAAAAGCTATCGCAGGGGGAACTGGCTGAGGCCGTGGGTATCCGCCGGGAAACTCTCTCCCATTTAGAGAACGGCAAATACAACCCATCCCTGAAGCTGGCCATGGACATTGCCAAATACTTCGGCAAGACAGTGGAAGAAGTATTTGAATTTGTAGAAGATGAGGAAGAAGATGACGAGGAATGAGCGTACCTGCCAGACTACATAACAAACAAGAAAAGATGGACAATATTATCCAGGAGCTGATTACACTATCCCGTGTCCAAACATGGAATAAAGGGCAGGTTGCTTCGTCCAAAGCGTTAATGGCCGAGCTGGATGCGCAGTACAAAGAATTCGTGCATGAATACAACAATCTGATGAACCATCAGGAGCGCGAAGAAAGCCGGCGCGAACTGGCCTTTCACTATCACCGGATGCTTGAACTTGGATTTACCCCCACTCAAATAGCGGAGCAGGAACAGTTGCCTTTGACGGTGATTAATTCTTTGCTGGCAATGCCAATCTAAATAATAGGAGCGCTCACCAGTCAATTTTTGACCAGTCAAGCGCTCCTAACCACAACAAAACTGAAGTAGTACAGTAACATCTTGGGCTATCTTCCCATGAAGGAATGTCTATGCTATAATAGTGGTACAAACGAAGTGATGATGTCGACCAAGACATCCCGGAGAAGAGTCATGCGGCTGGTTACCGAAGGCTCTTTTTTCTATTAGAAAGCCCCCTGCTTATCGCAGGGGGCTTCTGTGTCGATGTTTTAGAACATGGCGGTGAGGCTGTCCCAAATTCTGTGTAAACTCCATATCGTGATGTAAAATTGTTATTAAGGCAAGAGCCGTAAGCCCTTGTTGCTAATACCAAACATATTTCGCTCTGCACGTCAAGAAATCCTTGAACGTGCAGTTTTTTATTCCGGAAGCCTGTCTTCAAAATAGACGGCCAGCTGTGCGTGAATAATGCTCCAATCCTGGCGGCGGCCTGTCCATTTCTTCGTTATGTCCATCATGGCAAGATAGAGCATTTTCAGCAGACTGTCATCTGTCGGGAATACAGACTTGGCTTTTGTCACCTTGCGTAGCTGGCGGTTGAACCCTTCTATGGTATTGGTGGTATAGATAAGCCGCCTAAGCTCAGCCGGATATTTGAAATAGGTGCTGAGGTTGGCCCAGTTATCGAGCCATGACTGGGAAATCTTGGGATATTTCTTGTCCCATCGGTCGGAGAAACGTTCCAGTGCTGCTGTGGCAGCATTCTCATCAGGAGCAGCGTAAACCTCTTTCAAGTCAGCCATCAGTTCCTTTAAATCCTTGTAGCTCACATACTTGCTGGAGTTACGAAGCTGGTGGATTATGCAGTTCTGTATCTCTGTTTTGGGAAATACTGCTTCTATGGCGGAGGAAAAGCCTGTGAGGTTGTCCGTGCAGGCAATGAGTATATCTTCCACGCCACGGTTCCTCATGCTGTTCAGAATGCTGGCCCAGAATTTTGCACTCTCGTTTTCGCCTACCCACATGCCCAATACTTCCTTGCGGCCATCGAGGTTAATGCCTATGGCAATATAAACGGCTTTCTTGACAATCTGTCCTTCACTGCGTACATGGTAGTGAATAGCGTCCATAAATACCACCGCATACAGGTTTTCAAGGGGCCTCTGCTGCCATTCTCTGACCAGTGGAAGAATCTTGTCTGTTATGCGGCTGATGGTCGTGTCTGAGACAGAAAGGCCATAGATGTCCTGTATGTGGCTTTCAATGTCGCTGGTGCTCATACCTTTTGCGTACATAGAAAATATCTTTTCTTCAATGTCTTGGCTGATGCTGGTCTGATTCTTCTTGACGAGCTGCGGCTCAAATTCCCCCTTGCGGTCACGGGGGACGGAAATCTCCACATTGCCAAAACTGGTACGGAGGTTCTTCTTGCTATGTCCGTTACGGCTGTTGTCCGTATCCTTGTTCTTGTAGTCATACTTGCCGTAACCCAAGGATTCATCCAGCTCAGATTCAAGACCATTCTCCATGAATTCAGCAATGGTTTCCTTGAACAAGTTCTGGATGTCTTCCATGCTGGTAACGTTGCTTTCCTGCAGCAATGCCCGAATCTTCTCCCGGCGGGCCTGTTCTTCTGGGGTGCGTGTTTTCCTGCTCATAAAAATACCTCCCAAGTAATGTCTCTATTTTACATCACTTGGGAGGTTTACACAAAATCCGGGATAGACTCATGGCGGTTCCCCATGTACTTACATCAACGGAGCACTATTTGCCGCGTCTCTGGTATCAATTCCTCGCTAGAGAAGCATCAGACAAAACTAATTTGTAATTGTTTCCCCAATCCATGAGCAATTTTGCTCAACGTCGCAATAGAAGGAAGCGCCTGTCCCTTCTCAATCCGGCTAATATTGGACTGACGTAAACCAGTTCTCTCCGCCAATTCCATCTGCGTCATATTTTGGTCTTTACGAGCTTTCAGCACCATCATCATCAGCTGATACTCCATTTCATGACTATCCCATTCTTCCTTGAATTCAGGGTTCTTCATCTGCTCATTTAGATATTTATCCAAATCATCCATTTTTTTCACCCTCTTTTACCTATTTTTGTCGCTTCAAATATTCCTCTCGAATTTCCTTAGCTTTTTGAATCTCTTTCTTTGGTGTTTTCTGCGTCTTTTTTATAAATCCATGGGTTAAGACAGCCTTATCGTCTACAACAAAGAAATATAGCACCCTGCTTATATTACTCCCTACCTGGGCTCTTAACTCGAAAATGCCATCTTCCAAGTACTCAGACAAGGGCATGCGCAAAGCAATCCCGATTTCTTGCAGAGCTTTGACAGAACGCAACATCTTCTGTCTCATCTTTATATCTAGTCCATCCAAAAATTCATTGACGAGTTTCTTGCCCTTGGCATCCTCGTAAAACTCTATCCTCATACTGCATTTCCTTTCTACGAATATTATATATCACTAAAGGAATATTTGCAATCTTATTTTCTTATCCCATCCACTACGAACCCAAAGATGCTAGCCCCCATTTACCTCTTTCATCACGCGATATATTTCTGAACCACATCCATATAGCTTTTGAGGTGCTTATGGACGGTTGCCAGTGACACACCGCACCTTCCAGCTATCTGGCTGACTGGAGTTAGAATATAAATAGTACAAGTCAAAATGAGAAATCCTAAATGAGCCCAT
>ERZ842401.4298-NODE-4298-length-16733-cov-5.035676_pt1 | contig 16733 bp, 19 predicted proteins | sample MGYA00521270_ERZ842401 | MGnify/ENA primary metagenome ERZ842401 (study PRJEB31892, sample SAMEA3878208) | bioreactor metagenome | biome: Moose rumen | place: Sweden | collected 2011-10 | study: EMG produced TPA metagenomics assembly of the PRJEB12797 data set...
GCCACGATCAAGACGTTGCGGCTCTTGGTGAGATCGGTCTTGTTCTCCACGAGGTTGCGGATGCCGACACCCGAGATCATGCCATAGAGCACGAGCGAGACGCGGCGCATCAACGGCAGCTTATAGAGCACCGTGGCATTGAGCACCACGTCCTTGCCCGGGTGGGAATCGATGAAGGCTGCAAGCAGCCGTTCAATCTCCGGGAACACAATCGATTCCTGGCGCGCGACAAGCGCCGGATCGGCAAAGATGAGGCTGCCGAGCGCGCGGCGGTCAAGCCGCCCCCGGGAATCGAGCAGCGCCACCCCCTTTTGGGCGGCGAGGCTGCCAAACTCCTGCACGATGGCGGAGCAGGCGTTGTCGGCGGAAGAGCGGGCGGCCGCGCTCGAGCGGTTCCCCGTCCGCAGCTTTTCGGAGCTGAAGGAGGAATACGAGGCTTCCCGCGGGGGGGAATTCGATTCCCTTTCCTTCAACGAGAAGGTCGCGCTCTTTTACACGGAGCACGCGGCAAAGCTTTCCCGCGAAAGCCTGCTGGAACAGGCGGAAAAATGGTACAACGTAAAGCACAGCAAGATGGAGGGGGCTCTTAAAAAGCTGCTTGCCAAACAGGAAGATTTTGCCAACGCTGACCGTCTCAAGCACACGGGCGACCTCATCCTTGCCTATGGCGCTCAGGCACAGGGCAATGCCCTTGACTGCGTGGACTACGACACGGGCGAGGAAGTGCACATCCGCCTTGATGCCTCGCTTTCCGTGCAGGGAAACGCCGCCGTCTATTACGAGCAGTACAAGAAGGCTGTTTCTGGCAGGGAAGACCTCCTACACGACATTGAACTGTCAAAGAGAAGCATTGCCGCGCTCGATGCCGAATACAATGCGATGCTGAGGGAAAAAAGCGTCATCAAGCTGGAGCAGCTTCTGCGCCATGATACCGCCCCCAAGCAGAAAAGCGAAAAGCCCCACGCAGGGCTCCACTATGAACTGGACGGCTGGACAATCCTCGTGGGTCGTACCGCCGCCGAAAATGATGAGCTTTTGCGCCACACAGTGCGTGGTTCGGATATGTGGCTCCACACGAGGGACTACGCGGGTGGCTACGTATTCATCAAAGCCCGCAAAGACAAGACGGTGCCTCTGGACATATTGCTCTATGCGGGCAACCTTGCAGTCTATCACTCCAAGGCGCGCCGCAACGGAGAGGCAGACCTGTACTACACACAGGTAAAATACCTGCGCCGCGCAAAAAACGGTCCGAAAGGCCTTGTGCTTCCCACACAGGAAAAAAACCTTTTTGTCAAGCTGGACGATGCACGGCTTCGGAAGCTCGATGAGATAGAAAAATCCCAGGCTGTTCTCTGAATACCAAGCCGCGGCTCGCATTTTTCCAAGGCGCACTATATACTGAAACATATTTCGTTTCAATAATAATGCTCAACGCTTTCTCTTGAACCGCTCCGAATTAAACGTATGCTCTTCAAAGGTGATTTTACTGGAAACGACAGCGTCCTGCACTCCTTCCACCTGGAGCAGCACATTTTCAATGGCAGACGGATGCCGAAACATTCCGAAGTTCCGGGCACGATGTCCATACAGCCATTAAAATCTGTATAAGGCTGAAGGACGCCGGCAACCATACCAAGTTAAGCAGACTTACAAAAATGAAGAACTGCTGTCCTTACCGTCGGCATCCTTCACGGTTAGCGTAAGCGCCTTTGCATCGACTGCTTGGACAATACACTTGAAACAATCGGATAAACGGGGTATCATCATTGTAAAATTGAAAGAACGAGAGGTGCTTGTATGACACAGACAGAAAGGCGGCTGTTTTTAATCCGCTCACTCCTTGCGGAAGACCCGCGCTATGCGGAAGTCAGCCTTCCTGCTGATGAAGCGGGGCAGAAACGGCTTTTTCGTTCCCTCGTGAATGTACGCCCTGCCATCCCTGCGGATGAAGCATTTTTGCGCGTTCAAGATGAGTATTTGCAGGAAGAAACAAAAGCCCGCGGCATTACGGACATTGCGGAACTGAGTCCGGTGCGCGGCGACTTATATCTGTGGCGCGGGGACATCACCACGCTGAAAGTGGGCGCTATTGTGAACGCGGCGAACAGCGGCATGACAGGCTGCTGGCAGCCATGCCATTCCTGCATTGATAACTGCATCCACACCTTCGCTGGCGTGCAGCTCAGAAAGGTGTGTGCTGACATCATGCAGAAGCAGGGGCATGAAGAGCCGACGGGGCAGGCAAAGATAACGCAGGCATTCAACCTGCCCTGCGATTTTGTGCTCCATACCGTGGGACCGATCATCACCGGCAGCCTAAGCGAGCGGGACTGCGAACTGCTTGCTTCCTGTTATAAGAGCTGCCTTAACCTTGCGGCGCAGAAGGGCGTTCAGTCTATTGCTTTCTGCTGTATCTCGACAGGCGTATTCCGCTTCCCTGCCGAGCGTGCGGCACAGATTGCCGTCGCCACGGTGGAAGAATGGAAAGTGCAGACCGAAAGCGCGATGAAGGTTGTGTTCAACGTGTTCAGCGAAAAGGACGAGGCTATCTATGAGAAAACTCTCAGAAAATAATGCGCACAAATGACTGAAAATCTCCTATAATAAGGGGCAATGAAACGGCTTCTCTGTCTCTGTATTGCAATGGCTATGCTCCTCTCTCTGGCGACTGCGGAAGTGCGCTCCTACTGTGGCAGGCGGCAGGGGCGTGCGCAAGTGCCTTTTGAAGTTGTCTTCATTGAAACGGAGACAAACGTGCTGCGCATTTTCTTTACCGTCCCCTTGGACCCGCGCACGGTATCTGCCCAGAGCATCCTCATAAACGGGGAGACGCTGCCGGAAGGCAGTTCCATCCGCTTCAACAGGCCGGGAAGGCTCATAGAATGCGTGCTTGCCGAAGCTCTTGCGGAAGAGGCAGTAATCTCTCTTGCTGACATACGGAGCTTTAACGGAATGGCGCTTAAGAACGCGGAAATCAGCGGCATACGGCAGAATATGCGCTGGTTTCGCAGGGCGCCGCACGGAAAAAAGCAAGACTGGAGCAAAGACTGATGGCAGACAGGGTTCTTATTGTAGAAGACGATGAAAAGATTCGCAGCATCATAGAAACAGAGCTTGGGCACGAAGGCTTTGAGGTGCGCACTGCGGGAGACGGACGGCAGGCTCTGGAGGAATTTGCCAAAGAAGAGCCGTCAATCGTCCTGCTTGACATCATGCTTCCCGGACTGAGCGGCATAGAGGTCCTTCGGCGCATACGGAAGGCTTCGCCTGTTCCCGTCATCCTGATTACGGCGCGGAGCGAAACCTACGACAAGGTGAACGGGCTTGACGCGGGTGCTGATGATTATATCCCCAAACCCTTTGAGATAGAGGAACTCCTCGCGCGTATGCGGGCGGTTATGCGGCGGAGCAAGGGGGAGCGTCCCGCCCTGCTCAAAGTCAGACAGCTGCAGCTGAACCCCGACAGCATGAAGGTGCACCTGAACGGTTCCCGCGTAGAGCTGTCCCGCACGGAATACCTGCTCTTGAAATTCCTGATGGAGCACGCGGACAGCGTAATGTCTCGGGACGAAATCATCAGCGCGGTGTGGGGAGACGAGCATTTTATAGAAGACAACGCGGTGGATGTCTATATCCGCTATCTGCGCACCAAGATAGACAGAAAGGCGGGGGAGGATTACATCGTCACTGTGCGTGGCGCGGGGTATATGCTTAAAGGGGAGGAATGATGAAGGGGTCCCTCGCACACCGCATTGCGCTCCGTTTTTTCCTTGTCATCGCACTGCTTATCCTCATCCTTTCGCTCGCGCTTGTCGGCATGCTCAATCTGAGCATGAGGTGGCGGCGGAACCGCGAGCTGCTGCAGGTGATGCAGCACATTGCCCGCTCTGTGCAGGATGACGGCATAGACTCGCTTCCAGCGCTGGAGGCGGAACTGCCTTATTACATTGCCTATACCGTTTATAGCATCCATGACGGGGGAACTGAGGAAATCCTTGCTACCAATGATCCCTTTATCCCCATCCTGCCGCAGACGGAGGGCAGAAGCAAAACGTATTTCAAACGGGATTACTATACTGACGGCGACCTGCATGTTCTGTATGTCGCGGGGGCTGCGGCTTCCGTCATCGTACAGGTATCGCTTTCGCTTGACCAAAATGAACAGGCAGCACAGCTCCGCTCCATTCCCGGGGCGCTCGCATTTGTATTTGTCCCTTTGCTCCTGTTTTCGTATCTTGCCGCATACCTTATTGCCAGAAGGACGCTCCGCCCCATCGTGCAGATGACGCGGACTGCGGCGAGCATAAGCGCCACGCGGCTTGATACCATGCTGCCCGTTACGGAGTGGCACGATGAGCTGGATGACCTTGCCGCCACCTTCAATGAGCTGTTCGTGCGGCTCAGGCAGGAATTTGCGCGGGAACGCCAGTTTACGAGCGATGTGTCGCACGAGCTAAAAACCCCGCTTGCCGTCATCATGGGGGAGGCACGGCTTTTGCAGCGCTGGGCAAAGAGCGACCCCGCCGTCATTGAAAAATCAACAAAGGCGCTTGTAGAGGAAACGCGAAGCATGGAGGCAATCATAAACAAGCTGCTCCAGCTTTCCCGTCTTGAAAACAAGCTTGTCACTTTGGAAAAGGATGAGGTTCCTCTTAAGCTGCTCTTTGAGCGCCTTGCTGAGCATACGGCATCATGGGCGCCGGAAAGCGTGCTGGACTATGCGGCGGTTCCCGACTCCCTGTGCGCGCTCACTGACGGGGAGGCTCTTTCCCAAGTCTTTACGGTGCTTGTGTCAAACAGCGTGAAATTTGCGGGGCAGGAGGTACGCATCACCATCAGCGCGGCGCAGCAGGGGGATGCCGTCGTGATACGCTATGCTGATGACGGTCCCGGCATCGCCGCTGATGTGCTGCCCCACGTTTTCGAGCGCTTTTACCGCGGGGATGCCTCTCACAGCCGCACGGCATCCGGCAGCGGTCTGGGACTTGCCATTGCGGAGCAGATCATGCGCGTCCTTGGCGGCGCGATAAGCGCGTCTTCGCTTGCACCGCCGGACCACGGGGCTGTGTTCACGCTCCGGCTGCCAAGTGCTTTGTAATTTGTATTTTTATGGAGGTATATATATATATATGAAGAAAACTTCTGTCAAACTCTTGCTGGATGCATTCATGCTTATCATACTGGTGCTGCTCTACAAAAAGAATGTGATTTCCCTTGTATTCCATGAAGCTGCGGGCATAGCCATCTGTCTGCTTATTGTCATTCATTTGCTGCTAAACCGCAAGTGGATTAGCGGTGTGACGAAGGGGCTGTGCAAGCGGGAGACCCCCTTGCGAACAAAAATCAGCTATGCCGTTGACCTTTTGCTGGCTTTGGATTAAAAAAGCGCCGAGTACTTACCAGATATTTTTACTTGATTTCAAGCTGTTCGAGGATGACAGGTTTTATCATCGTGGTATGTTCCGCCTTGATAACGGCACGGTGATGACGGAGAACCTGCAAATCCGCTTCTTTGAGTTCCCGAAGACAGGGGGCATGAATAACAAATGTAGTATTTTTTATCTTTTGTAGTTCTCTTCCCTCTGTCAGACTCCCCACGAAAGACACCATAGCCTTGATTACACACCGAAATAGCCTTGATTTCGTAACGTAATAGCCTAAACTAGATATCATAGAAGCCTTTACTAGATATCATAGAAGCCTTTACTAGATATCATAGAAGCCTTTACTAGACATCGTAGAAGCCTTTACTAGACATCGTAGAAGCCTTTACTAGATATCGTAGAAGCCTTGATTAGACATCGTAATAGCCTTGACTACGTGCTAGAAAAGCCTTTATTGTATTTGATTGAAAATGTTTTGAGTTAATTTAAGATAGTTTAATTTATACACCACCTAGAAGTTATTTATGATGATACGACTTCGGCACAGCATTCCTTCTGCTCATCTTTTGTGAGGTTTTGGAGCACGGCCTCAACATAGTTCCGCACGCTGTCTGCAATGGCGGATTTTAATTTTGCATGAACGCGGGAGGTGACGGCGGGGCTTGTTGCGGTAGGAAGGAAGAGCGCGTATACGTCAGTGTCCAGCGCGTCAGTTATCTGGGACAGCGTTTTCTCGCTCGGCCATGCGCGGCACAGCTCTACATTTTTTATTGTTTCCTCAGAGACATCGGCCTGCACTGCCAAGGCAAGCTGTGTCAATTTGCGTGATTTTCTAATCCGTTTTAGGTTTTCTCCCAGCCTGTTTTGTATTTCACTTGCATTCATAGCTCTCATTGTCTTGGAAAGCGAAATGAAAAAAGATGTTTTGATAGAACATATTTTTCTAATAAATGTTGCCAAAATTTACCTTGGAGTGTATAATTAAAACATATTTGATGATTTTAGGTATTGCAGGGGGTGACAGATGCCAATGTATGACGCGGTAGTGGTAGGCTTCAGGCAGACGGGGACGGTGAAGGGCGTGGGCGTCCTTGTGCCCATGACCATCAGCGGCGTGGCATCTAAAAGCGAAGCAATCCAGCTGTACAAAGCTAGTCACCCCGATGTGAAAGCGATACGCGACGTGCAGCTACGCAAGCGGCGGTAGTGAAAAAGTTTCTTCTATAATATATGACGATTTTTGCTGAAAGGAGTTGTAAGCATGGGCTTTAAGGAACAGGTTGAGCAGATTTTGCAAAACCGTAAGACGGACTTAGAGAAAGTGAAAAGCGATGAACAGAACGTTCAAGCGCTACAGAACAAATTAGATGACATTGAGGCTTTCCTCAGAAAAAGTGACAGCAATGACATAAAAATGGCTCTGCCAGATGTATTGGGAACAAAGTCAAAACTCAATGTCGTTGCAGAAAAAATTCGCATTGTCAAGAAACGGTTCAGCAGGAATACGGTGAATATCGGTGTGTCTGGTGCTGTCCACGTAGGAAAAAGCACATTGATTCAGTGCCTTACGGGCTTAAACGATAAGCAGATCCCTACTGGTGCCGGTGGTCCCGTTACTGCCTGCCGTTCTCGCATATTCAATCTCCCGCAGGGAAAGGAAGGCTGTGCCATCGTCTATTTTTACACCGACAAGGAATTTCTTGAAAAAAGAATATTTCCCGTGTGTGATGGACTGCCATATCAGATTACGTCATTGGCTGATTTCTTGCAGACAGATTTTACAGCAGAGTATGGGTCTGAAGATCCTTTGGCCACAGAAAAAAATAAGAAAAACGACAAATTACAGAAAATGCAGTCAACCTATCGCTATTACAGCAGTCTGCTCAATAAATCCGAATTGCGGATTGAGCATCTGGAAGAACTGTATAAGTACGTCAGCTATACTCCAGAGCTAAAAGATTGCCTGTTTTGGGCGGTAAAGGCTGTGGATATTTACTGCCATTTCCCAGCTCTTGATGATGTTGACGTGCAGTTGATTGATTTGCCGGGCTTTGGTGAAATAGGGGGCGTAGACAAAATTGCGCTTGAAGGTCTTGAAACAGAGGTTGACCATGCTGTTGTTTTGCTGAGACCAAGTCCCACGGCTGGTTTTGTTGGGCAGGAGTATGCGAATATGACGAGGACGCTCTATGCTATCCAGCGTGATGTAAAAGACAGGAAGAACCTTATGTCCTATGCTCTAAATAAAGTGAAGGGGCAGCCAGATGTGGAGCAATCCTGCAATTCACTGAAAAGCGAGCTCATAAAGAATGACAAAACTGTGGATGCCACTCTCAATCTCTATGAAATCGACGCAAAAGATACCGCGTCCGTTTCCCCGATGTTTGGCAGTATTTTGAACCGTATGATAACAGCTCTGCCGGCAATGGATAATGACTTTTTAGTGGCGTACAAGTCCCAGCTGGGGTTTGATGAGATAAAAGAGAACCTGAAAACTGTGCTGGATAACATTAAGCAGTCTTTGAAAGCTATCCAGCCAGAAAGCAGCCAGTTATGGGACAAAGCGGAAGAGATGCGCGAGCGCTTGGCAGGTTCGTATGCCAAACTCTTGTGCGATTATGAGCCGAAGTCAGAAAATGAAGTTGCCATTTCTGTTGATGAGCATGCAGAGGCCGTTGATGAGATTCGGAATTCCTTAGACCAAAGAATTGAAGAGAATTTGTGTTTTACGCCGAACAATGTACATGGCTCGTGGGAGTCTTTTGCTGGGGCGATGTATGATGTCAGGCATGGCTTTGCCTCTGTATATGAGCAAGAGAGGAATAGATTGCGTATCCTTCTGCTTAATGAATACGGCAAACTGAACCAACTCTATGAGAAGAAGATAAACTCATTAAAAGAAGCCATAGTTGACGCTTTCCGTAAAGAAACAGGTAATTTTGTCGACCCTTCAAAAAAATGGATGGAAGCTCTGGATAGTATCATTGATGAACTGGAGGACGTTGGGCTTGGAGTGGAGCCGTTGATAGATGCGTTCAAATGGATAAAGGATATCCGCCTTGATTTCCGGCAGAATGTATACCCGTCTATTGTTGATTCCGATGAAATGAAGGAACTGCGGAAAAGTCAGTTAGGAAAATCTTGTCCCTCAGAAAGAGATAAAGGAATTCAATATGTAAGAAATCAACTGAAAGTGCTGTGTCTGGAGGTCAATGACAGCATACGGAATAAAATTCTTACAGATGATATTACGAATAGGTTTATCAGGTGCGCATTAGAGAACTTTGACGATTTGCTTGTCAGAAATGATGAAGACAAAAACAAGAAGGCATTTAATGCATTCGTAAATGCTTTTTCAGAACGAATAATGCCTGAAAGCAATACGTCAGCGGCTAATGCGAAGTCTTTGAGGTACTTAAAGAAAAATATAGAAAGCATCCTGTCCGGCATGGACGCAATACAGAATGCTTAAGAAAAGGAGATTTGAGAATATGGGAGTCGTTTTGTTTTTGATTGACGCTTTGGTTGATATGGTTCAAGGTGCATGGAAAATCCTCCAAAAACTTGTACCCGCATTGGGAAAAGGCGCTGGAGGCATTATTGAGTGGATTGCAGGGCATACAAGTGATACCAGAATTGAATTGAAGCCGATAAAGATAAGTCTTGTTGCCCCGTCTGGCTTTGGAAAAACAACGCTTCTTTCTACGATTATGGAAGAAATGAATTTGAGCCTGAAAAAGACGGCCAAGGCAAAAACATATACTCTCTCTGTTCATCCAAAAGATGAAAGTGATCAGCAGCGCCTTGTCGACTGCCAGAAAAAAATCCACGAGGCAATAATTATCGGGGAAGAAGGGAATATGATAGATAAAATCATTGCAGGTTCCGGGCAAATTGATACTTATGATTATGAGATAGATCTTGCCACCCCTGATAATAAAAAGAGGATTGTCCAACCATTTTGTATGATGGATATTCCCGGTGGTTGGATAAATACAAAAAATCGTGTCAGCACTGATATTAAAGCACAATGGGAAAATTTTTTGGAACATTTGCGTGAAAGCCGGATATTGTGGATTCCCATTGATGCCGTTGCATTGGTGGAAGCCCAGACTGCCCAGGAAAAGGCCTGGCAGGCAAAGTTGATGGACGTGATTGATATTAAAAATCTCGCTGTTGAATGGGCGCAGTATCGGACAGATGCCGAAGAGAAGGAAGCCTGTATTTGCTTTGTGCCTGTCAAAGGGGAAAGCTACGGGCTTGTTGAAGGAAAGGGGGGAGCTTTTCGCAATGAATTTAACAAGATGTTTAGAATTGTGATTGACTCTGTTGCCAAAGTAAATCCCGCAATACGGAGCTACTTTGTACCTGTTAATACTATCGGCTGCGTTAAAAAGGTGTCTGCAAAATGGGAAAACTCAGTCGTAGATATTGAAAGTAAAATTGAAACAACAAATAAAGAAGAAGAAAGAAGTGCAGAACCGCATAATCATAATATGCAGGAAAACGGTATGCTTATAGAAAAGTTTAAAATAACAGGCTCGGCAATAAAAATAGCAGGCGCAGACAAGTTGCTCAGCAAAGTGTACCAATATGCCTATGAGCAGATAAACAATATGGAAGAACAATCCGATGAGTTGGTAAAAAAAGTAAGCCAGCCACCATTGAGCATTATAAAGTCTCCTATACTGAAACATGCTATGACTAACGTAAAAAACTCATTGCAGCCTCTTATTGACGAATTTCGCAGTCATGTATTAAAAGAAGAAGATTTGGAACGAGTTTAATGCGGAGGGAAAAAATTAACATGCTGACGATAAGAACGAGAAGTACAAACAAGGACTATGACAGTTTTTTTACTCCGGATGATATATCTTGGAACGAGTATAGAGAACTTTATAATGAAGCTACTCCGCTTTTTGTCTTTGTAGAAATTTCCGAACTAGAATGGAAAGGATGTTTAGGTTATATTCCGTCAGATCGGAAAACGGCAATGAACTCGGCTATTTCCTTTACTTCAGTAACCGGAAGAGGACCAAGGGGAAAAAATGCAGACGCAGAGGCATTTTGTCGCTTTGTAACTGCTGCCCTTGGTAGCGGAGATATTACTGAAATAGAAACTTCGATAAAGAAGCTTGCTCCCGAATTTGACAGGCGTTTTGATGCACATTTTATAGACAGCCTTGATTCCAAACGTCAGACGAAGGAAACGGAGGAGCAAGTAAACGCTCGTTTACTTGAAATTTCTAAGACTTTAAAAGTATCTCCTGTCGAAGCAAGAACTGATAAAAAGCAGAATGATGTTGAGGTTGTATTGCTGACACCTTCAAGCAGAGACAGCTTTTTGGCAAATTTAGCATTCATCTGTACAAGCAATGGGGAAAAGTCTGTTCCCGTAAAGAAGCTCGTGCTTGTTTGTACTACAAAATGTGTCTCTAAAGAGGTCATAGAGCAGTCGTTCTGCAAGAACTTTATTGGCAAGGATGCTGCCATATATATCTTTTTGAAAAAGGCTCCCAAGAATATGAAGGTTCCGTATAAAACTTCTATTAACAAAAGTGCTCTGAGGCCTGTCGATAATTCTAAAAAAAAAAGAGTTTTGACGATTTCGTTTTTAGCTTTGGTGTTCGTCTGCAGCATACTGGGGAATATATATCTGCTGTTGGAGAAAAAATCTCAGAGTCGACTGCGCGATCAAGTGACGAGCCTACAGGAGGAGAATAGTGATTTGAATAAGAATGTTGATTCGCTTAAAGAGACATCTGCGGAATTAAAGTCAAAAAAGGATGAGCTGGATAAAAAGGTTGATTCTTTAGAAAAAGAAAAAAGAAAGCTGGATATTAAATTTCAGGCGCCAGGAGTATGGACTTCAGAAGATGGGGCGGTAACCATGCATCTAAACAGAATGACATATACGCTTGAAGAAAAAGGAAAGGGGCTCTCCGATTCGAGGCCTGTTGATGAAAACATGGAATTTGAAGAAGACACCATCACCCTTAAGCGGGATGATGATACCATCACGCTTCATAAAAAAGAGTAATTTACCGGAGGTATTATATGAAACTATTATTTCGCCTTGTTGTGCTGCTGCTCATAATCGGCGGCATCTATCTTGTTGCGAAAAAATTAGAATTCCCTAAAATTATCCCTGAACCCGAGAAAGTTTCCCGCTCCGAGATGGTGGAAAGCATTATTGAAAAATGTGCCGAGCTGTCTGTAATGAAAAGCCATTACAGGGATGTTATTGTGGTGAGAAAATCATTTGCCATAATGAAAAGCTATACTATAGTTCGATATTCAGGCGTGGTGCGGATTGGCATTGATGATATTCGGAGAATACGCTTTTCAATCGATGAAGAAAGCAATTCGCTTTCTGTCACGGTGCCTAAGGTTTCAATTCTGGGAAATGACATTACAGACCAGGCTTTATACGATGAAAACCGCAATATCTTTGTGAGCATTTCGACGCAAGATATCTTTGATGAAATGGAGAACTCAAAAAGTGATGCCTTGGCTCAGTTGGTTGACAAAGGGCTTCTTGATGATGCACAGACTCAGCTTGCAAATATCTTGAAAGCCTTGTTTACTCCGCTGGGGTTTGAAAAAGTTGCCATATACATGGAGGGGGAGTCCTGATCATGTCCTATTATTGCACCTGCTGCGGTATGTCCTACCGCAGTCCGCAGGACGTGCTGCTCAACAACTGCAACAAGAGCAAGACAGGGCGGCACGTCCTTTATGAAGGAGAAGAAAAGTCCTTGTACACCTGCAAATATTGCGGGCGACAGTTTCGCTCTATTCGCGATATGACGATAAACGTCTGCCAGCGAAATCCTTCCGGTGGCAGAATGGCACCCCATGTGCCTGCGAGGTAATATCTAAAGAAAACAGGCGAAGTGGATTCTGTGTTCGGCGTGGAATTTTGAATTTTAGCAGGAACGACCAAAAAATTTTGAAAAATAAATATTTATCTATCAATAAATGATAGACAGACATTGTTATAATCAAGACAACTATAGAGCCACGGAGGAAAATATGGCGAAGAAAGATTGTTTTGAAACGTATCGGAACTTGCAGCCCTTCACCCAGATTGTGATGTATGCCGCATTTGCAGAAAGCCGTATGCTATGGGATGACGAGCTGTTCATGCGTGAAGGAAAACGGGATTTCTCAAAAAACGAGCTGGAACTGTTGGATAGCGATATCGATGATATCATAACGACTCTTTCGGATTATGGTTTTTCTTCTGATTGCGAGGCAAAAGTACGTACTGCAATGAAAGAACTTGTATATGCGGGCATCTTGCATGAAGAAAAGGATGCTTATATCATAAACAGAAATGCGGTTGACTCTTTTGTATTTGCTAGTGAGTTGCCTGATGAAAACGAGGCGCTGCGAAACAGTTTCATAAACTATCCTGTGTATCTGCTTCTGGCACTTACTTATAACAATGAGAAGACATTTTTATCCATGCTTGACCGCTGGGAGGCATCCCCTGATGATTTGGACTATATATTAATGGAAGCTGTTGTCCGTACTGATAACATACGCCTTGTTACTGCCCTGCTGGAGAAAGGAGCCGATGTAAATTATACGGATAAAGATGGATATACTCCTTTGCTGAATGCTGCGCACTATAATACAAATCCACAGATCATTGAAGCACTGCTGTCCGCCGGTGCGGATATTTCTGCCAGGCTGGCAGACGGTTCATCTATTCTCCATTTGGTGAGTGCTCCTGCGGTGCTTTCCACCATCTTAAAATACTGTCCTCATGATTTGCTGGAGGCAAAAGATAATGAGGGGGCAACTCCTTTGTTCTCAGCCTCGCCGAAGACTGTTGAACTGCTGTTATCTGCGGGGGCTGATATAGGTGCTGTGATGAATAATGGAATAAACCTATTGCATGACTGTGCAGGGGATCCTGATGCCTCTGTATGGAATGCCTTGTTTGCCCATGCACCTGCTTCCTTGTTGAATGCGCTTGACGAAGATAAGTGGACGCCTCTATGCTTTGTGACAAAATCTGTTGAAATCCTCAATTCTCTGCTCTCTGCTGGGGCAGATGTCAATGTCAGGGGCAAAGGGGGAGAATCTGTGCTTCACTGTCTGGCAGCTCGTGCAACTGCTGAGGTCGTGAGAGAATTTGTCAAGCAGTATCCACAGCAATTAGAGGCTGTCGATGAAGACGGAGAAACACCGTTGCTTACAGCCGCGCGGCGTAACAGAGATAGCGAAGTGATAGATGTGCTTCTTGAAGCAGGAGCAAATATTGAAGCGGTATCGAAAAATGGAGACAGTATATTGCATTTTGCCACGCGTAATCCATGCGCTGCTGTTTTGCAGAAGGTTTTGCAGCTTGTTCCCGAATCTATTGTAAATAAAGCAGATGAGAATACACTGACTCCATTGATGTTATTTTTATTAGATGCGGATGATTCCTATGATGAAATAGGGAATTTCTTTGCCCTTATTAATCGTGGCGCAGATGTTACTATGGTTGATGCAGAGGGAGGAAGTGTACTCCACTATGCAGCGGGTAATAATAAGTCAGGGGCAAGCTTTTATGTTCATTACCTGCTTTCAAGGGAGCTGGATGTAAATGCTCGGACAAAAAATAAGAAGACCCCGCTAATGAGTGCAGCAGTAGAAGGTACAATAAAAACTTGCAGGCTTTTATTAGAGTCCGGTGCAGACATCAATGCCGTAGATGACGAGAAAAATACGGTTTGGGACTACGCGCTGGCCAATGATGAAAGTTCCGACCGGTATATCAGGCTGCGCTTACTCTTAGTGTAAGCCAGATTTTGCAATATACCTATGGTGGCGAGGAGGAAACTTGACTTTCATTCTCGTCACCCTTATATGGAGCAAAGTATATGAAATTAGAGCGCTTATTCGATTGGGCAGATGTGGAGCATGATAAAGAATATATCGCAGATATTGTGTCTGAGCTTTATAATATGGCAACTGTCGTGAGCCGGACGCGCCGTTATCTGGCATTGTATGGCACGGTCGCACGGCGGGAAGGGGAGGAGCCGCAGGATGATTTTGTCAAGCAGTTTTCCGAGCAGGCTGCTGCGGCCATCGTCCGTATTCATAAGGCAAGGGTGTATCTTCGGGAGCTTGTGCTCGAAAATATCCCCGCCGTTAAAAGGACGGACGCAGAGAACTTCCTAAAAAACTACGGCACTGAGGATGCTGACATAAAAGAAGTTGAGCAAATTTGGATTGACAATTTTACCCACCTGTTTGCCGAACTGTATGAAGAGTTCGTGTGCACGAAAGAGGTCTGCCGCTGTTTTGACATGATGGATATATCTGCCTTAAAAGGAATTGCCGCTGCCGCACGGAAGCATGATCCTGCAATATTGCAGGCTATCTGTACCCGCAACTTTTCTTTTGAGGACATACAGTATCTTGATGACATAGTCATCCAAAAAATGCTCAGCGAGGTTGACCATCAGCATCTTGCTATGTCCCTTTTGACTGCGGATGACAAGGTGAAGCAGAAGATATTCAGCAATATGTCCAGTCGTGCTGCAAGTATGCTGCAGGAAGATATGGAACGTATGTGCCCAGAATATTGGGAGTGGCAGAATATTGAACGCTTCCAGCAGGAAATCGTTGAACTTGTGTGCAGGTTTGCGAAAAACGGTGAAAGCACATTTCCCCGCCTTTGTCTGAGATTTGAAGAAGTTGCAGAAATGATCAAAAAGGGGAAACAGTGATGAATATGTTCGATGCAAAAGCTCAAGCTGAACTTGATGAAAATCTGGCTGCCCTTGAGAATAGTCTTGACGATACGCTCTGTAAATTGCGGGAAGGAAAGTACAAGTTCAACGGTAGATACAGGCACATGACCACAAAGGAAAGAAAGCTGCCTTTCCTGTATACAGGAGACGTTGCGAAGCAGGCAGGTGAAATCTTTGCCCGCACCTTCTTAAATGTGCTGGCAGCTCGCGCTGAAGCCCGTAAAGAAATCATTGAGCAAAAGACGGTGGAATATACTTCGGAAGTTGAGGACGGGCTCGGTTCTTTCGGTACAGGAAGTAAAGAAGAGCGGCAAGACGTGTTTGAAATACTGTTCGCAGACCTTGCCGAGTGGATGTCCTGTGCCTACGAGCGTGCATATACGAGGCCGTACCTGGACTTCCACAGTCGCTTTGCCCGCGTTGATGTATTAAAGGACTAGCTGGCTATGTCACAGGTGTGGGCCCCAAACAGGAGAATTGATTATGTATACAGGGACTTTGCGGGATCGTGCCGAGCTGTCAAAGCAGTTTGATATAGATTGGAAGTGCATTCGGAGATTCCGTCGCAGGTTGGAAGGTTTTGAGGGAAAGACAGTGCGCGTCTGCTCTTTGACCAGCGTATTGCAGACTGCCTTGCAGTCGTGCAGGAACGGCGATGAACTGCCGGAGGTGGATTCGGATTCTGCCGTCTTACATTTTAGGCAGGAGCTTTCCTCGTTCCTTGCCTCCGCCCTGCGGCGAGCTCATGAAGGGCGGGCTGCGATGCGCGAGGCGGTGCTCCCTATGCTGCCCGAAGGGGCAAGAGAGGTGGCACTCAGACAGCTTGCTGGCTACGGCACCGAGGAGAAGGATGCTTTTGACGCCCGTGCTCTGTGCATAGAACAGTTTTCTTCGCTCTTTACAATCTGTATGCCACCCTTGTCTGCACAAAAGGACTGCGCGGCTGTCTTTCGCGAATTTCATGGGCGGATATCGACGCATGGAACAGCATCGTGGGCGAGTTGAACGAGAGGGATGACCGCTTTGAAGCATTCCTTTCGGATTATATCTTTGCATTTGAGGGTTTGGCAACGCTGAAATATACGGGTGCCCTGTATGATTTATGCAAAGAGCTTGACCCTTTTGTTTTTCTGCGTGCGTTCTCGTATGGCGGCGAGCATGTGTTGCAGCGTGTGAGATGTGACGGGCTTATCGAGGATGTTCGGCGGAGGTACTGGCTGCCCTCCATAAGCGAGACGGAATGCATTGAAGCGCGGAAGCTGGTCTTGGAAAAGGCATTCCGCATGATTGACGAGGGGCGTGCGCAGATCTGCCATCGCTTCTGTTTTTATGATGTGGTGCGCGTTGATGACGACAGGGGGTATGAATGGTGGGTATCAGGGAGAAAGAAGTCTGTTTTCTCTAAGTGGTGGGAGACCAAACGATGGTATGGCTATATTGAGGGTTTGCATCCGGATGTGGAAAAGGCGGGAGCCGCCATATATGCTCTGCGCCGACGCATGAAATCGCTTCGTACCGACAACGCGAGGCAGGAACCCCTCTGTGTCAATATAGTTGTCGGGTGATTTTTCAAAAATCATGCGGATTTCTT
>ERZ842401.4300-NODE-4300-length-16732-cov-4.405888_pt1 | contig 16732 bp, 10 predicted proteins | sample MGYA00521270_ERZ842401 | MGnify/ENA primary metagenome ERZ842401 (study PRJEB31892, sample SAMEA3878208) | bioreactor metagenome | biome: Moose rumen | place: Sweden | collected 2011-10 | study: EMG produced TPA metagenomics assembly of the PRJEB12797 data set...
CTGGAGTTCAGACGTGTGCTCTTCCGATCTCCTCATTATCTATAATGACATTACCCGCTACTATCGTCTCATCAAACAATAACTATTAACGCGAAACGATTATGACTAAGAAGATATTATCAATGATAGCACTTGTAGCGTCGGTGGCAGCTTGCACCGACGACTACAAGGACTGGGCCGCCCCCCAAGTGGTGCCTCAGCCCGAGAAGGTGAGCTTTGCCGACGGCAGCATCTCCACCGTTGGCACCATCGACTTCAACAGTGTCAGCGACGAGCGTGTACAGGTGTGCAACATCTCTGCACCTACCGCCTCTGCAGCCAACTATGAACCCATCTATACCATCACTCTTGGCGAGCAGAACTACGACATCGCCGCCGACGGCACCATGGCAGCCAGCGACTTGCAGGGTTATATCGTAGACCAGTTCGGACGCAACCCCATTGAGCGCAACATCGAAGCCACCGTCAGCATGTGGCTCAGCAATGGCAGCACGGCAGTGAAGACTGCAACTTCGGCACCCTTCACCATCAAGGCCATACCGCAGGCTCCCCACATCGAGGCTGCCTACTACCTCACGGGAAGCATCAACGGCTGGGACAACACCGACACCACCTACAAGCTGACCAACGACGGCAGCGACCCGTATACCAATCCGATCTTCACGCTGCGCATTCCCGCTACTGAGGACGGCAGCAACATCGAGTTCAAGATGACACCTGAGAGCGGCATTGGCGGAGACTGGAGCGGATGTCTGGCAGCAAGTAAAACCGAGGAGGGCAGGTTCAACTACGACAATAACGGTGATAACCTCGTCATCGTGGCCGACCCCGACGCACTCTTCTACGACCTGACCTTCAACATGCTGGAGCAGACATGGAAGGCAACGCCCGTAGGCTTCAACGAGTTCATCTACGAGATTGGCAACGAGAGCGGCTGGAGCGAGAACCATCCGCTGCATGGCGACGGCAATGGCTACTATTCCGCAGTCATCTACCTAAACGGCGAGTTCAAGTTCAAGCCCAACAAGGACAACTGGGACGGCGACTGGGAGAAGGCTTCTGGCGATGCTACCAGCGGCACCCTCACTGCTGACGGCGGTCCTAACGTAGATGGCGTGGAGGCAGGATTCTACTTCATCCAGGTAGACCTGAAGGAGATGACCTATAAGCTCACGCCCGTCACATCCATCAGCATCATCGGCTCTGTACGTGGTGCTTGGGACACCGACGTGGAGATGACCTACAACGAAATGCTGAAGTGCTGGGAGGCTCGCGAGGCCCTCAACGCCGGCGAGTTCAAGTTCCGTCTGAACCATGACTGGGCCATCAACTGGGGCGGCACCACTGACGACCTTGTACAGGACGGCGCCAACCTGCAGCTTGCTGCCGACGGTCCATACATCATCCGCCTCTACCTCAGCGACGAGGCTCCTGCCCACTGCACCGTCAAGGAAGACAGCGGCTACCCCGACTACTTCTATGAGATTGGCAACGAAGGCGGCTGGGGAACCAATCACCTGCTGCTTGGCGACGGCAACGGCAAATACCAGGCCTACTACTGGCTGGACGGCGAATTCAAGTTCAAGCCCAATGCCGACGACTGGAACGATGACCTGGAATATGTCAGCGGCGACAACATGAGCGGCACGCTCACCGACGGCGGAGGCCCCAACTGCCCTGACCCGGGTGCAGGATTCTACCAGATTAACCTCGACATGACCTCCTTGACCTACAGCTTGCTGAAGATAGAGAGCATCAGCATGATTGGCGGCTTCAACGGCTGGGCCGAAGACCTGGAGATGGCCTACAACACCGCCGATGGCTGCTGGGAAGTGACCACCGACGCCGTGTCGGGCGAGTACAAGTTCCGCGCCAACCACGACTGGGCCATCAACTGGGGCGGCACCGAGGCAGACCTGACCCAGGACGGTGCAAACCTGAACCTCGAAGCCGGTACCTATAAGTTCCAGCTCTACATCAGCTACACTGGCAACAATAAGGTTGTGATTACGAAACAATAAGTTGTCTTCCAAAACAAAATATCGATTATGAAACATTACAAGAATATCCTAGCAGCAGTGGCACTCCTCATCGGAGTGTCCACCACTGCCACGGCACAGTCCGTGGAGGACGGCTATCCCTACAACTTCATCACCCTGCAGGGCGGTGCACAGGGAACGTTCACCAACTATGACTTCACCAAGCTCATCACCCCGCAGGTGGGCATTTCGGCCGGTCGCTACTTCAACTCGAAAGTAGGTGCACGCGCCCACTTCCAGGGCTGGGAGATAAAAGGTGCCATCAGCGACACGTATAAGTTCAAGAACATCACTGGTGACCTAGACCTGCTGCTCAACATGAGCAACATCATCAATCCCAACCGCGTCAGCGACAAGCTCGACTGGGTGCTGCTTTGCGGTTTCGGCGTGAACTACGGGTGGGACTTCGACGAGTTCAACTGCATGAACAATGCCCTTACCTTCGTGCAGAACCCTAACCTTTGCGGCACAAAGCACTCTACCTATAACACCCGTCTGGGCACACAGGTGAACCTGAACCTAGGCGAACGCTTCGCCGTGGGTCTGGAAGTGGATGCCAACATGAAGAACGACGAGTTCAACCTGAAGCGCAACTTCAACCCCGACTTCCAGGTGCAGGCCATGATAGGACTCACCTACAAGTTCGGTAAGCCCGCAAGAAAGCACGAGGTGGTGGAGACTTACTATGTTGACGAGCCTTACACCGAGACTGTGAAGAAGCAGCGTCCCGTGGAAACTGTTGAAGTGTCGAAGATGGAGAAAGTGGTCTACTACCAGATTAACATCAGCGACGTGGCCCAGGGACAGGGCGTAGATGCCGCCGTGAAGGAGGCAGCCGACCTGATTAAGACCGATCCTAACGCCAAGATCTTCGTTACTGGTTATGCCGACGTGCAGACAGGTAATTACGAGATTAACCAGCGGCTCTCAAAGGAGCGTGCCGAGGGCGTGGTCAGCAAGCTGGTGAACGAGCATGGCATCAATGCCGCCAACATCACCACCGACTGGAAGGGCGACACCGTTCAGCCGTTCGCCGAGAACGACAAGAACCGCTGCGTCATCATCAAGGGCGAAGGCAAGTTCAAGGTGACCAAATACGAAACCTACGAAGAGAAGGTGGAGAAAACCCGCCAGGTAGAGAAGACCCGCACCGTGGTGAAGTAGAAAGAAACAACCCGAGAAGGGAGAAAATGCAAACGTTTGCATCGCTCGACATGCATATTTAAAGCCGCTTAGCACTGAGCCAAGCGGCTTTTTTCTTACCTTTGCACCGACATAAAAACCTAACCGCAATGAAACGAATTCTACTGAGTTTAGCATTTATCATTTCTTATTTAACGATGAGTCCCGCAGGGGCTCAGTCGCAAGGTTGGCCCTCGCAATATGGTGGCGTCATGCTGCAAGGATTCTACTGGGACAGCTACGACGACACACAATGGAGCCTGCTGGAGCAACAGTCCGACCTGCTGATCGGCACCTTCGACCTGGTATGGCTGCCACAGAGCGGCAACTGCGGCGGACAGTCGATGGGCTATGATGACCTCTACTGGTTCCCTGGCCACTACGACAGTTCCTTCGGCACCGAAGAGCAGTTGCGCCAGCTCATCAAGACCTTCAAGGCAAAGGGCATCAAAACGCTGGCCGACGTGGTGATTAACCATCGCCGCAACCTGTCCTCATGGACTGACTTTCCCGCTGAGACCTACAAGGACGTGACCTACGAGCTGACCTATAACGACATCTGCTCCGACGACGAGGCAGCACGCAACGGCCAAAAGGTGGGACCGAACAAGGACACGGGCGAAGGCTGGGACGGCATGCGCGACCTGGACCACAAGAGCGAGAACGTGCAAACCAACGTGAAGGCCTATCTCGATATGCTGCTGAACGACATGGGCTATGCCGGCTTCCGCTATGACATGGTGAAGGGCTACGCCGCAGAATACACATCGATGTACAACGCCTCGGCCAAGCCAGAATTCAGCGTGGGCGAATGCTGGGACGGCACTGGCGTCATCCGCCGCTGGATTGACGGCACTGCCGGCAGCGATGGCCAGCCACAGAGCGCAGCCTTCGACTTCCAGTTCCGCTACACCGTGCGCAACGCCATGAACAACCAGAACTACGCACGGCTGGGACAGCAGAATGACGGTAACTGGCCACTGGTTAGCAGCAGCTATGAAAGCGGCAAATACCGCCGCTGGGCCGTTACCTTCGTTGAGAACCACGACACCGAAAAGCGCAGCAATGCTGCACAAGACCCGCTGAAGAAGGACACGCTGGCCGCCAACGCCTATCTGCTGGCCATGCCCGGCACGCCCTGCGTCTTCCTAAAGCACTGGCAGAGCTATCCCTCACAGATAAAAGCCATGGTGGCTGCCCGTCGCCTGGCTGGCGTCAACAACGAGAGCAGCTACGCCAACTTTCGCAGTGCTACGGCCTACTATGCCAACGTCATCAAGCAGGATAACGAGAACCGTCTGCTGGTCGTAGTAGGCAACGTGGCACAGAACGAAGCAAACATCAACGCCCAGCAGTGGGTGAAAATCCTGGAGGGCTATCACTATGCCTACTATCTGCCAGCCTCCATGAACACGGCCTATGCCGACCTGCCTTCGGGCATCTATGAAGGCGAACAGGAGGTGCGCCTCGCAGCCGTCACCGCCGATGCCAATGCAAAGGTGACTTTCACGCTTGACGGCGAGAAGGTGCTCAATGCAGTCAATAGTGGCCACCTGTTGAAGCTGACCACAGGAACGCATACGCTGAAGGTTGCCATTTTGGTCAACGGCCAGGAAACGGGTGCCATAGAGCGTACCTACACCGTTAAGGAGAAAGAGAGCGAGAGGCCTGTTGATATCCCGTCGTTCTGCGAGGTCAAAGAGGGCGAAATGTGCGCCTTCTTCGAGGCTCCCGCCACATGGAACAACACCATCAAGTGTTGGGCATGGAACAACAGCAGTAATTTCACTGGTGGCAACTGGCCGGGCGTGGAATGCACGCTCCTGGGCAACGCCAGCAATGGCAACAAGGTGTGGAAATGGAGCTATACGGGCACACTGGCCACCCAGCCCACAGGCATCATCTTCAATAACAACGGCTCGCCACAGACCGCCGATTTCACCTTCCAGAACGGTGGCTATTACAATAAGGACGGACTGAAGGCCGTCGTCACTACAGGAATTATTGAGGCCACATCAGCCAGCAAGCCTGCCACGCCAAAAGTCTACGACCTGCAAGGCCGACGCATCAAAGGCAAGGCAAAGCAGGGACTCTACATCCAGAACGGCAAGAAAGTCATGGTAAGATAAAAGATACAAGTTGAATAAAAGACAACTTAGAAAACAGACCTGACAACAAACCAGCAGTGCATCAGGAAGGTGCAAACCTGCCCATAATGCGTCGCCATCACCCTATAGCGCTCCTTGAGCGACTCACGGTGATGGCGCGTTGTTTCGCCCTCCTCCGTGTAGTTGGCCACCACCATGCCGATGTTACATAGAGGCAGCGATAGGCGGTCGGCCTCGCGCATCACGCGAATGCACCAGTCCACATCGGCCGAATAGCGGTACTGCGTGTCATACTGCACGTTCTTGGCCAGATCGGTGCGGGCGTAGAAAGCCTGATGGCAGACTAGCATACCCCAGCGGAACGAACGCCACGTCAGGCTCTCGGGCGGTTGCAGCCGGCGCGGATGCAAATAGCGTCCCTCGCCATCCACAATGTCCGTATTACCATAGAGCACGGCAGGCAGGTCATCGCTGGGCAGTTCATTCAGCCGACAGCGGCGGGCAATCTGCTCCAGCGTGTCGTCGTGCGGAAAGAAGTCGCCCGCATTCAGATAGACGATATAATCGCCCGAAGCCTGCGTCAGTCCCTTGTTCATGGCAAAATAGATACCATCATCGGACTCGGAGCGGATAATCACCTTGTGCCCGCAGCCCGAAGCATCGCTCTCCGACTTGTAGGCCTCGGCTAGTGCCAGCGTGGCATCGGTCGAAGCTCCGTCAATAATCAAATGTTCCACATCAGCATGCGTCTGCCGAAGCACACTTTGCAACGTCCGTTCCACCACGGCGGCGGCCTGAAAAGTAATGGTGATAACCGTGAACTTTATCATCGTAAAAGACTGTCATAGAGTTCTACATAATGTTGGGCAACGACACGCTCGCTATAGCGACGAATCACGCTGCGACGCTGATCCTGTGGCGACAATCCGCAATGCAATGCCCAAGATATGCCCTCGGCCAGACTTTCGGCTGACAGACGGGTGGCCAAATAGCCATTCTGCTTGTGGCTGATAATATCTGCCTGACCACTGCCATCGAACGATACCGGCACGCTACCACAGGCCATCGACTCTATCAGGGTCTGACCAAAAGTCTCATAAAGCGACGACGACACCGTAACATCAGAGGCAGAATAGACCAAGGACAAACGATAACTATCGTCTACATATCCCAAATGGGTATAAGGAATAGGAAGAGCATCTAGCACCTTGGCATCACGAACATGTCCAAATAGCAGCAAACGAAAATCCGAGGGTTGATATTTACCAGCAGAAGTAAGTTGTCGAAGCGCTTCCGCCAGATAGTCGAGGCCCTTTATAGGGTCGTCGATGCGTGCGGCACCAAAAGCAATAACATAGCGCTCCGCTACATCCAATGTAGTACGGGCATCTACGCGGTCAATGATGGTAAAGCGTTGCAAAGAGAGCACATTAGGAATCACTTTAATAGGGAAGGTTCCAATCAGGGCACTCTGACGAGCCCTAGATGCCAGCCACTCGCTGACAGCTACAAAAGTCAGGCTTGGATGACCTGCTAACATCTTCTGTTTACGCAGAAAGATTCGGGATGAAAGATCTTTCATACCCGGAAAACGAAGGAAAGGACAGCAGCCACAGGTATTTTCAAAGTGGTCACACTCATACGCATGATGGCAGATGGATGTCAACGGCCACATGTCATGCATGGTCCATACGACTGGCTTTCCACTCTGCAAAATCTTCCGCAGGCCACGCAGGGACAACATTCCTTGATTCACCCAGTGCAAATGAATGACATCAGCCTCTTGGAAAGCTTTTGTACGTGTGATGTCAATGCCCGCATTCGCAATAGACACCTGAAAAAGATGCTTCCTGCTGAAGCCATTATTCATCCATATCACAAAGCGCTCCCACAGGAAGTTCCATTTATTCTGCAAGCCATTTCCACAAGAAACAACGGTGATGTCGTCACTCTGCTTGTCCCGCACCAGCATCTTCGCCTTCACCCCATGATTGTTCAGCGCATCACACAGCCGGTTGGCAGCCACTGCTGCCCCACCCGTCTGTTCACTCGTATTTACTATCAGCACTCGCATAGCAAACGCAAAGGTACAAAAAAAGAAAGGAACAGCCAAAGAAATCACAAAAAATAAGAGGGCACGCATCCGCGTGCCCTCCCTATTCATTAACTTTTACAAGTCAGCAAATACTATTCAGCATACTTGCTGCCCTCGTTATAGATAGCGAGCTTCTTGTAAACGTTGTGTGCAGGAGCATCGTTAGGAGTAATCACCTCGACCTGCTCACCCTTAGACAACTTGGTGGCAATCTTATAGGTACCGTTACGCTCATAGCCAACGTATCCATTCTCATCACCCCAGTAGTACTGCAAAGTGGGATCGTTCAGGTCAGAAACATTATGACCGTTATCATTATGTTTCTTATAACCAACAGCATCCTTCACATCGGAAGTAAGATGTTCCTCAACAGTCAGCAGGTCATAGTCTTCAGTGATTGACTTATCATTGTTGACAAAGAAGTTATCACCCATCTCACCGATGATGTTACCGAAGGTACCCCAACGCTTAACCTCAGATTCGGCCAAATTACTACCAATCTTCTTCCAATTCTTTACAGCCACATTGAGATAATTCTTGTAGTGGTGAGACAAGCCCTTCAAAGCGCCACGGTTGGTATAGATATTGACAGGAGACTTATCAACATTATAGCTGATACCAACAACACCACCTACAGCAAGGCGACCCTGCATATTCTCTACATTGACAATCTTACCATAGTCCTTAGTGAATTCACCTTCCTCAGTATCATCGACACCAAGCAACAGTTCACCAGTGTAAAGCAGACCAACGAAACCGCCGACAGAACCTGCGGTAGCTTTAATGGTATTGGCCTTCACCTGTGCAGCCTTAACATTTAAGGTGTTTGCAGGATTAATATGACAGTCACCAACAAGACCACCGACATTGACATTACCAGAAATAGCCTCAGTAACGATCACCATTTCCTTGTCTTCCTTCAGACTGCTGTCATCGTTGTAGTTGTCCTGATCATCATCAATCAGCACATCACCGTCTTCTTTGAACATATAGCCAACAAGACCACCTGCGCCTCTACTAGAGGCAGCAATATTCTTTGCACGGACGAAATTAGCCAGCAGATCGGTTTGGCCGATTTGACCAGTCGGATCGTAGGTTTCTATACCATAGAAACCAATCAGACCGCCAGCAAACTCATCACAACGGATATTGTTCTCGACATTCACCTTATTGTCAATGTATTCAGTATCACCCTTCGTGTAAGAATGACCGACCATACCAGCAGCATAGTCACCCACAGCCTGGATATTACCCTTCACCGTAACTTCATTACCGTTAGCCTGCAAAGTTTGATCACTTATAGCCTCACCAGCAATACCAGCTGCGAAATCGCCACCAGCATATACATTCTGACCCAATGTCACATGGTTGTCATTGGCACCAATATTATCAGTAGCATCAATATAGCCAACGATACCTGCAGCATAGTCACCAGAAGCATTAATGCTACCCTCAATAGTTACATCATAGGTTTCAGCGGCATCACCATCATAAGAAATCACAACATACTTCTTTGCATTTTTGTTGTCCAAAGAAACATAGTTCTCAAGGATAGAAGCCGTAGCAGCCTTGGTTGCCTGACCAATAAGGCCACCAACATAGTTAGCACCATTGATGAAACCAGACTCATTCTTTGTACCGGAAACGACATTGTCGATAACTTCCAGGTTACCAACTTCTTCAACGACAACTTCTACAGTAGCATCACCATCAACATACTTTCCTTGATAAGAAATGTCCTCTGTTGCAGCTTCCCAGCCAAGTTCAACGAGACCAGCCAGACCACCAATGTTATCTTCGGCAACAGCTATCTTCGTCTCACCAACACGGTTGTGCAACAATGTAGCTTTCTGAGTGGAGATACGACCGACGATACCACCAACGTTCGGGATTTCAACTTCTACAGGAACAAGCTGAATATCATTCAAGTTAATATACTGGAACGTAACCTCATCTGAATTCTCTACGAAACGAACAAGTCCGAAGTCCTTCTTTATTTCAAGATCATCATTGCCCCAAGAATCAGGTCTCCAGCAACTGGTGCAGCACCAGTGGGGATCATCAATCTTATTGACACCATTATCATTCCACTTTTCAAACATATTCATGTTCTTCAGCTCACTATTCTGACCATCGAGGAAGAAGCCATCAATACGAGCACGAGCACCAATCCAAGGATAGCGGCTAGCACCTAACCACATGTGGCCAAAGAAAGCCTTAGGAATATAATACGTGTTAACCAGAGGAAGAACATCTTGCGTAAGAGTCTCATGATTACTCTCATTATTAGGCAGATAGATACCTTCACCCACACTAGCCAGCTGAGCTACGGTGAACACATTCGTCTGGTCATAGCTAGGACGCTCTTCAAGGATTCTGTCATAACCAGCAGCCTCAGGATTGATAGCGCGAGGACTCAGAGCCTGACCTGTCCAATAAGAATACATAGTCACATTACCGGGAGCATTCGTGTTAATGTAATCTTCATTGGGATTATTACGCACGGTTGAGAATGGTTTGTCCTTACCGCTATAAACATTGGCAATAGCAGCACTACCAGTGGTATACACAGAACGATCACCCTGAGGTAATTCTGTGAACTGGAGCGAATTAATCAGAGCATCATCAAAACGAAGACCAATCGTACCATTCATCTGGATATCCAGTGAGTCAATCTCAGTCTCCCACTCAGCATAGTCAGTATATACGAACACGTCACCAGCCTCATGCTTACGCAAAACATTCACATTCTTGAAGCCGTCACGAATAGTAATTGCAGAAACGGTAGGATCAATCACTTTCATGTTCTGAGCAGCTTTGCCGCCCTGGCTAACAGTACCAGACATGGTATAGGTGTTGTCGAGCTTGGTGTTAGAACCCACTACGTCAATAGACACCTTGTTTGCCTTAACAGCATCAATAGTACCGAGGGTAACGTCACGGTTGACGGTGACAACCTGCATGAAGGCATACTGAGGCTCCTGAGAAGCAAGATACCAGTCACTGGGAACATTAATCTCAACAGTACGACGGAATCCATTGTCGTCAACAGCATTACCAGAAGCATATTCAGCAGCCAAGTTCCTGCGTGTATTATCGGGCACGTCAGTAATAACCAAAGGACGCTTATTCAAACCATCAATCTTCTTCTGGCTACCAATCAGATCATCTTCGCTGTTCTTACCGATAGCTGCAATGTTCAGGACAACATTTCCAGGAACATCCACATTAATCTGCCACTCAAGTCTGGAAGCTGTTGGTCTCCAAGCACCTGAGGTGTGCTGAATTTGGGTTCCATTTTGAGCGTGCTCACCATAATACAGAGTATCGACATCGATAATTGTGGTCATGCCAGCAACACCGCAATTATTCTTAATTGCAGCATTCACGTCATCGATACAAGCCTTCGGCAGCTTCACGAGGCTCATGTCAAGATAGTACATCTTGTTCACCTCGAACTCCTGATCGCGGAACACCTTCAGCTCGGTACCGGCATAGCAGTAACGATACTTGTTAGAGATACCCGTAGCTGCGATGACATGCAGGTTCTTGTAGGTATTGCAGACAACAGGAATGTAGAAAATCTTCTGTGTCAGCCCCTGAATATCAACAATCAGCTCATCATTGGGAACCAAGCGGACATCCGGAGAAAGTACAGGCCAATACTTCTTATCAACACCTCTACCAGCCTTCGTGGGATCCAAGACAGCATTGAGCGTACCGCTCAGAGCCTCACTGGCACCACCAGTAATCCACTCATCCTCATCCTGAGGATCATCGGAACCGGCCTTATACCAAGTATCACGTGCATCCAAGAATGCCTGTGTAGCATTCTTAGCAACACGTGTATTAGGAGCCAGGATAAAGCCAGCCTCAGGCTGGAAAACGCCACCACCATGAGTAGTCAGCACGATGTACTTTGTGTCTTCGGGCAGTGAGCCAAGGTTCACACGCATATATGCGGTAAGACCCTGCACTGTAGCCGTCATGGTAGAACCCTCTTCATAAACACCACTTGCATCAGGTGTACCAGTAACCGTTGCGGGACCCCACAAAGGAACGGGGAAGTTCTTACCACCTTCCACGCCAGGAGTTGCCTGTCCAGGCTTCCATGCGTCCTTCACTGCGAATGTTTTCGCATCACGGCCACTAGGAATCGTCAAAGTGAGCAACGGGAGGGGTTGGTTCCACTCATCTCCGTTAATATCAGTCAACGGCTCGCCGAACTGATCCTTCGTGGCAGCCGAGATGCCATAAATCATCTCACTTTCAGACACAGCAAACTTAGCGCCAGTCAGATTGGCGTTCACCACCTGTGTGAAGTCAGAAGTCGTAGAACCACCAGCTTTACACTCATAGATGTCCTGAGCCGTCTGGTTCAGCGAGAACACATTAACTTTCTCACCCGTTTTCCAGGCGAATTTTTTTCCATCAATACCAATACCATTTTTGGCCACTCCACCGTTATCGTAGACAGCCATACGGGTAGTCAGGTCTTGAGGAGCCAAGATCGATACGGTCATGTCGCCCTTACTAGCACTATACTTAGCGCTTTCCAGGCCCAGATCGTCAGAGCAGCTTGCTACCATACCGGCTGCAAGTGCTACGGTCATAAACTTAAAGATACCTTTCATAAATAATTTTTGTTTAGGTTAAAAAAAATAATAATTTCATTCATACTAAAGCTCAGGCTCAATAAAGCTGACTTCCAGCAACTGGCCTTCTGCTTCTTCCTCGACAATCTCCATCGAGGGAGTCACGTACACTTTCAGTTCTTTTTCCATACTGTTTTAAATTTAAATTAATAATTAATAAATATGTTAATACTCACATTTTCACAGATAATCCGCCGCAAAATTACGACAAATTATTGAAACTTCCAAATTTTTGTTAGTCTTTTTTGCAAAAAACCTTAAAATATTGTTGATTTCAACCGCTTTTGTAGCATTTTGGGCATTTTTCGAGTGTAAATTTTCTTTATCCGAGAAGTCCCTGACGGGAGATTACTATTCACAAATCGGCTGCAAATGTACAGCGATTTATTGAAATATGCAAATTTTTCTTCATCTTTTTTTAGTGGAAGACCGTTTTAGTGGCCTATTTCATTGGTTTCCGCCAAAGAATCAAGGTTGAGCACTTCGTCGCATAGCTGGCAGACGATGGGGCGATGGGTAATGAAGATCATGGTCTTGTCGGGACACTGGCGGAAGAGACGGCTGTAGAGCTCCCGCTCCGTAGGCTCGTCGAGCGAAGAGCTGATTTCGTCGAGCAGGAGAATGGAGCCAGGCCTGAGCAGCCCCCGGGCAATGGCAATGCGCTGGGCCTGCCCCTCGCTGAGCCCGCTGCCCCGTTCGCCACACTCCGTATCCAGACCTTCGGGCAGTTCAAGCACGAAGTCGGCCATCGCGATATGGAGCACCTGCCGAAGCTCTTCTTCAGTAGCTTCGGGCCGGGCCAGTTGCAAGTTATAGCGTATGGATCCGCTCATCAGCGTATTCCCCTGCGGCACGAAGACAAAGTTGCCGCGTGTCTGCTCACCTACAGGATGCCGCTCCTTATCATCGTACAGTAAAATAGAACCCTGAGCGGGAGTAATCAGTGCCAGCAACAGTCGGAACAGCGTAGTCTTCCCCACTCCTGTGTGCCCCATCAGGGCCGTCTTGCTGCCAGGCCGGAAATCATGGCTGAAATGAGACAGAATCTGTCGGTCGCCCTGTGCATAGCTGAAGGTAACATCGTGGAGGGCGATGCCCGGGGTGCCACTCAACCTGCTCCCCTGCCCTTGCAGCTCTTCCTCCGACTTTAGCTGCTCCAGCTCTTCGAGGCGGTCGATGCTGGCGGCAGCCTGAATCATCTGTGGCAGCATGTTCACCATCTCAAGGATGGGCTGCTGCATCTGGCTGACGAGCTGCAGGAAGGAGGTCATCACGCCAAAGGTGATGACACCGGTGCGGAGCTGCAAGGCGCCCCAGATAAAGGCAATGATATAGCCAAAGCTGAAGCTGGAGGCCATGGCAAGCCGCGAAAGCATGACGAAGCGCGCCCTGCGGTTGATTTTCGTCTTCAGGTCCTGCTGCATGTCATCAAGCCGCCCGGTGACCCATTCGCCACTCTCCAAGGAGCGCAGCACGGCATTGTGCTCCATCGTCTCCTGCACCAGCATCTGGATGATGCTTTCCTGCTGCCTGATGGCGAGCGTCATCTTGCGCATCTTGCGGGAGATAATCTTCCCCACACAGAGCAAGAGAGGCGTGACCAGGAAAAGCATCCATGCCACTCGGGCATCCATTGAATACAGCAGCGCAAAGGCACCTGCTAGCTGGACGCTAGTGACACAGATGTCGGGAATAAGAGAAGTAGTGGCGTCGCTGACCACTTCGATGTCTTTTTCGAGCCTCGATGTCACGTCGCCAGAATGCATCTCCTTCTGGTCGAACATCTGCCTCCGGAAGAGATGGCTGAAGATGCGCAACCGGATGGCCGTGCTCTGCACGGCGTTCGACTTAATGCCAAGATAGTAATACCCCTGATGGCAGACGACGCGCCCGCCGACGACAAGGAGAATTGCCACGATCATGAGCAGTACGTCGCTGGATGAGCCTTGACGAATGGTGACGTCAATGAAATACTTGCACAGCCACACCATGAGCAACCCAAAAGCCACCCTGGCAAAGCCCATCACAATGCGCACCACCATGTTCAGGCGGATACCCACCGTGTTTGTCCATATCCAGCGAACGTACTTGAACATACTAGCTGAGCAATCCTACCTCCTGCCAGTTGGCAATGACGCCCTCGATGTCCTTCAGTGCAACCTGCTTTTCCACATCGTACTCCTTGCAGAGCTCATCGGCTAGCTGCTGAACCGTAAAATCGCCCAGCTGGGATGCCTTTGTCCAAAGCCATGCAGCCGTCTCGTTCAGCGCGATGAGCTTTCCAAAGTTAACGGCTCCCAATCCTTCGCCTACAATCACCTTCTCGCCACACACTTCGCGCAGCACAAATCCTTCTTTCTGTTTCATAATGATATTTATATTATTATTAACTCCACTTCAACACCGTGCGGCGATAGACGCCGAGGATGGGACGCCTGACGGGAAGCAGCCATCGCCACAGGCGACTGGCCCTGACACGCCACGGGGCATAGAGATTGTGCTTCTTTCCGTGTTTGTCGACTACATAGTCAGCACGAGCGGCCACTTCGTTCAGCTTACAGTATTCGCCAGCCGTCAGATTGCCATCGCCCATCAGCTCCACCTCATCGCCCTCAATCCGAATGATACGGTGGACAACATATCGGCTGCCATTAATCCACGCAAGGACGACATCGCCCACCGACAGCGTATCAGGCTTTACCAGCTCAACACTCTCCAGTCCTCCAATAATAAAGGGGTTCATACTGTTGCCTTTAACAGGCAGCGTCACCGGCCGACCTTCTTTCACCAGCCTGATGACCTCAGCCAGCAACTCGTTATTAGGCAACACACGATGGATGACTTCCATAATTACACGGCGCTAGTCACTGTTTCCATACAAAGCCGGGCAGCAGCCTCGTCGGGCAGACACTCCAAATGGAATACGCGGGCCTTGCTTGCCAGCAGGTTCTCAGTCTCATGCAGTCCGTCAGCCAGATGGCTGTCCCAACGCTTTCCGGAAATGGCAGGCACCAATGCTGCGTATGCCTGCACGGAGTGCAATGGGCGAATCTTGTTGTATGGCGCTTGACTAAGCCGGACGATAGCCCCCAGCGGTGCCTTCACATTGCGATAGCAGGGCGTCTTGCCGCTCCACGGTGAGCCGAAGACCCATGGCTGTCCGTCGACAAAGCGAACCACAGGATTGTCGTCGTTCATCAATTCGGTGCCCTCAATATGCTTCAGCCACAGACTGGAATGGGTACTCTTGCCCGTGCCGCTCTTGCCAAGGAACATATAGCCACGCTCCTGATAGCAAATAACAGAAGAATGGAAAAGGGCAGTCTGCTTGTTGGAGGTGGCCAAGGCATACATCACCATCAAAGAATTGTTCAAGCCAAACAGGCGATCGCTTTCCAAGGCAACAACGGCATGGTCGTAGGACGTGTTGGTCATCAGACGGGCGGCACGCCTGCGGAACAGGTGGAACTCAAAGCAAGGCTTGTCGCCATTGTGGCCAGCCGAAATCTGCGAGCCATCATCATCCTGCCATGTGTCTTCCTGATAGTCGGTCCAGGCAGGGAACGCCGCAGGGTCCACCACGTCAAGCTCGAAAGCCATCGTTTCTGCTGCCACTTCTTGCACACGGAAAGGCTCATATTGCGTCAACCGCCCAACAAGGTCATTGTCGCTCTCATCAATATTTACGGCGAAGCTATGCCCCGCCACACAGTAAGTCAGTTTCATCATCATTTAGAATTTTGGTGCAAAGGTACAAATAAGTAAGCAAGAAACCAAATTTATTACCATCTTTTCACTATTAGCATATAATAATGGAGAATGTGAAGGTGCTTGCCCTCGTAGCTTCTCTCGCGCGCGTGCGCGCGCGTATATAAATAATGTGTAAAGGATTGCGGCAGAGCTGTAGCAAACAATAACGCAAAAGCGGGAGAAGACGATTGATTGTCCCCTCCCGCTCGTTAATTACGATATGGTCGTTACTCGTATGAACCGTTTTGATCGTTTACTCGTCGAGCACCGACTCCTGAACGAAATCGAGCACATTCTTACGGTTTGCCTGCATGCGCTCGTACTCCTCCTTCGAGCCGACGATGAGTTTCTCGAACTCACGCAGACCCGTACCGGCAGGAATCAGGTGACCGCAGATGACATTCTCCTTCATGCCCTCCAGATAGTCGACCTTTCCGCGGATAGCAGCCTCATTGAGCACCTTCGTGGTCTCCTGGAAGGATGCTGCCGACATGAACGACTTCGTCTGCAGTGCTGCACGGGTGATACCCTGCAAGATTTGGGTTGACGTGGCAGGCACAGCATCGCGTACCTGAACGACCCGGAGGTCACGACGTTTCAACGAGGTATTCTCGTCGCGCAGCCGGCGGGCCGTGACAATCTGGCCCGGCTTGAGGTTGTCGGAGTCACCAGCATCGGTGACCACCTTCTTGCCCCAGATGCGGTCGTTCTCCTCAGCAAAGTCGAGCTTATCCACCACTTCCTGCTCCAGGAACGAGGTGTCGCCAGGATCGTTGATCTGCACCTTACGCATCATCTGGCGCACGATAATTTCAAAGTGCTTGTCGTTGATCTTGATACCCTGCAATCGATACACATCCTGCACCTCGTTCACGATATACTCCTGAACGGCGGTGGGACCCT
>ERZ842401.4301-NODE-4301-length-16728-cov-5.050441_pt1 | contig 16728 bp, 14 predicted proteins | sample MGYA00521270_ERZ842401 | MGnify/ENA primary metagenome ERZ842401 (study PRJEB31892, sample SAMEA3878208) | bioreactor metagenome | biome: Moose rumen | place: Sweden | collected 2011-10 | study: EMG produced TPA metagenomics assembly of the PRJEB12797 data set...
GAGGTGGGTGCAAGGTTCAGCGGACAGGCTTCGCGTTCCACACTGCAGAGGATGTGGTAGTCGGAGTGTTGTGCCAGAAGGGAGGCTGGGGCGCTGGTGATGGAGACGATGGGGATGTGGCGATCTTCGAGCGAGGCAATGATGCGCAGGAGTTCATCGGTGTTGCCTGAGTTGCTGATGAGCAGCAGAATGTCGTTGTCCATGATTTCGCCCAGGTCACCATGGAGAGCGTCGAGGGCATTGAGATAGAGGGCTGGTGTGCCTGTCGAGGCGAGTGTGGCGGCTATCTTGGCGCCTACATGCCCAGACTTCCCCACTCCGGTCACCACGACGTGTCCTGTGCAACGGTGAATGAGGTCGACCACCTGTTCAAACTGGTTGTCGAGTTGAGGTATCAGATCCAGCAAGGCCTGTGCTTCATCGCGCAGACAGCGTTCAGCATATATTTTTGATTTCACCATCTTTTTTGAGAGTTGACATATACTATGAAGTTAAAGAAGTTATAGGAGTTAAAGGAGTTAAAGAAGTTAATGGAGTTAAAGGACGATGCCATTTGGTTGCTGCATGCTTTCAGCCTTGAAGATTGGCTGCAAAAACAATTGTCCTTTAACTTCCCCAAGAGAGCGGAGCGAACTAACTTCTTTAACTTCCAATAAATTGAAAGATGCAAAACTTAAAAACGGGAACGAGGCCAAACGGTCAATGAGCAAATTATTTCTCCAACCACAGGATGACCCACAAGACAACAGGGGCTCCGATGATGGGGGTGATGACATTGATGGGGATGACACCCGACTCGCCTGGGAGGGTGCTGATGAGGTTGCACAGGAGGGCAAGTGCGCTACCTGTGAGAAGGGTGGCGGGCAGCAGTATGCGATGGTTGGCACTGCCAAGTAGCAGACGGGCAATGTGGGGCACTGCCAGACCGACAAAGGCGATGGGGCCGCAGAAGGCTGTACTGCTGGCGGTGAGCAGGCCTGTGGTAAAAAGAAGAAGTGTGCGCGTGCGGGTGATGCTGATGCCCAGGTTGCGTGCATAGTTGTCGCCCAGGAGCAGGGCATTGAGGGGCTTGATAAGCAGCACAGAGAGGGTGAGCCCCACCATGCTGATGCCCACGAGCCACGGCAGTCGGTCGAGTGAGACACTGGAGAAGGAGCCCATGCCCCAGAGCGTCATGGCATGTATGCCTTCGGCGGTGGCGCGGAAGTTGAGCAGGGATATCATGCTGGAGGCGATGTAGCCCACCATCATGCCCGCGATGAGCAGCATGACATTGTTTTGCAGCACGTGACTGAGGAGCAGCAGTACCGCCATCACCGTCAGCGCACCGACGAGGGCTGCCAGAATGACGAGTGTGAAGCCTCCCAGTGTGAGTGTGCCCGTGGTCATGTTACTTATAAAGTTTAACAAAAAGATATACTCATGATTACCGACAACAAAATTACAGAAATTATCTGTGCCGTGGATGAATTTTGCAAAGAATTTGATAAGCAAATGGACAAAAAGTCACTTATGTCCTCTGACGGCAAAGTTCGCCGCTACCGCAAAGCCTCTCTTTCCGACAGTGAGATTATGACCATCCTGATAGTGTTCCATTTCGGCTCTTTCCGCAACTTCAAGCACTACTACCTGTTCTTCATCAGGCAGCACATGAAGGATTCCTTCCCCCATGCCGTATCGTACAACCGCTTCGTGGAACTCGAGAGCCGCGTGTTCTTCCAGATGATGTTTTTCCAGATGTATCATTGAGACAATTAACGACATGCTCAAGAATACGGCACAACTGGTACATTCTAGGCACAGGTCAGTCAACAACTTCATCATGAGTATGATTGCAGCACTGGCTGCATACTGCTTCTTCGATAACAAACCGCAGGCTCTCCAGGGATATTGCATTGAAAACACTAAACAACTCATGCTGTTTTAGAACTTCTTATCCCGAACTGGGGTAAAAATTGCTTAGGCGTTTCTTTAATCGAATAATTATCCGTTTGCAAACGGATAATTATCCAACAGCGAACGAATAATTATCCGATTATAATCGGATAATTATCCGATATAAATAGCTTAATTATACTTACACAATTTTTATTAGGCGTTTTGGTAAACTCTTCGAAGCGTTTTTGAAAATTCCCAAGGCGTTTTCCGAATACCATAAAGCAATGCTCCCCGAAGCGGAAGAACCCACTTCGAGGAGCAAAAGGTGAAATAGCGTGAAAACGTCTTCTTACTCTACTGTTTTCCGTGCCTCGCGCAGGCGTTGGAGGGCCTTGCGTATGAGGTCGTGGGTGCCAGAGCCGTCGTTGACGTACTGCACCACCATGTCGGCATAGTCGATGGCCTCGCGCAGGGGCGTGGTCTTGCCGGAGATGTTCTTGGTCTCGGCCAGAAGGGGAAGCAGTTCGCTGAGGTCCTCTGGCTCGGCCAGGTTGCTGGGGCGCATGGTGTTGATGGCCATGTTGAGGTTGGAGGTGGCCTTGTCGATATCGCTCTGGCTGAGTTTCTTCAGGGGCTGCGCGGCGACACTCTTGGCCTCGGCCAGGTGGTCGAGCAGTCGCTGGTAGCCGTGCGGTGCCCAGGCCTCGCGCTGGGTTACGCGTTCCTCGGCTAACTGGATGGCTTGCTCGAGGGAGGCGGTGGATTTGTTGTTCTTCTTGGCCTTGGACTGTGCCTCACCCAGACGCAGATAGTGGGTGGAGTGGGAGGTCTGGTAGTAGTCGGGCTGGAAGTGGCGACCGCCGAGGGTGAGGGTATAGAGGGGACCGCTGGTGTGGTCGTCACTCGTCACGCCTTGCAGACGGATGTCGCTGAGGTCGCTCTTGAGGGTGAACTCAGCCTCTTGCCAGTTGTGGATATCGGGGCTGGCCATTGCCAGGGGGCCATACATGAGTGTGCCTACCCACATGGGGTTGAAGGGGGTGCGTGTCTCGTTCTTTCCTGTGGCAGCGAGATTCATCTTGTCGGGGCCCCAGTTGACGTGGGCAGTGAAGGGCATGGTTATTTTCACCTGGTCGCCTTCCTCCCAGTCGCGCATGGGAATGTGGACGTAACTGCAGGGTTGGGGATTGGATACGAGAAGCTTGCCACTCAGACGCACCTCGCATCCGCTGGTGGCCCAGGAGGGTATGCGCAGTTTCATGGCGAATCGTCCTTGGCCTTTCTGAATGGTGATGGTGGATTCCTGGGCAGGCCACTGGCACTGCTGGTTGAGGGTCATGCCGTTCCACTCTACCGTTGTAGGCAGGTAAAGGGCTACCCAGAGGCAGGTGTCGTTGGCAAAGTAGGCTGCCTCCTGATACTTAACGTGATTCTCTACGCCTGTGCCTCCGCAGCAGGTGCTCTGGGGTGTCTCGTTGCCGTAGGGCTTGGTGGCGTTCATGCCGACGGCGTACTGGTAGGTGCAGGCCCAGTGGTCGGGGTGGAGGGAACCTACAATCTGATTATAGAGCACACGCTCGTAGTAGTCCATGAGCGAGGCGTCGTCGGGGGTGTAGCAGTTGAGGTCTTTAGTCAGTTTGGCCAGGTTGTAGGCACAACAGGTCTCGTTGATGTCGGGGTTGGGATACATGTTGCGCCGGTGGTCGGTCTGTACGCTGGTGTTCATGGAGAGTATCTGACTGTATGGCTGGCGGAACATCTCGCCGTTGCCCACGCCTCCCATGGCGTAGGCGTAGCGTCCCTGCACCATGTCCCAGAAGTTGCGTGCCAGATGGTAGTATTGTGGCTGACCGTTGCCACGATAGGAGCGCAGGGCTCCGGTAATCATGGGGATGTGCTGGTTGGCGTGACGAGTACGTATGTCGTCGATGTTGCGGCTGACGGGTGTGAAGAAGGCTGGTGCGTCGAAGTAGTTGCTGGCCTCGAGCAGATGTTGCTTCTCGGTGGGGTCGCTTACCATCTCGGAGAGGCGAGCCAGCGACTCGGCCATGCCGCCCACCTCGCCGGCGATGTACATATTCCACATCTCATAGCGGTTGCCGGGACGTGCCTGACGTTCTTGGCGTGTGCCCTCGGTCTGTATGTAGGTGCGATGGTGGAGTCGGTTCCACACCCACAGCCCCATGTCCTTGGCGATGAGCAGGGCTTTGTCGGCAAGTTGCGGGTCGTCGACGTTCAGCGCGATGTCTATGAGTCCTGCCAGCTGTTTGTGGATGGTGTAGTAGGGGGCCCAAACCCAGTCCTCGTTGTTATAGGCACGATACATCTCGATGAGTGCGGGATGCTGGGCAGGAATAGCGTTGAGGTAGCCGTAGCCATAGTGTTTCCAGTCTTTCTTGTATTCGTCGAAGGCTGCCCATGTGCCCTTGAGGTTACGCAGTTCGGCCTCGGGTGCGAGGTCGCGTGCCTCAAAGTAACGCCCCAGGGAGTCGCTCCACAGGAAAGTCCGCTCCTGGCAGATTCGCAACTGGTCGACAATGCAACGTATACGGCTTCGAAGGCTGTCGCGAAGCGTAGGGTCGGTTGCACTGGCGAAGGCAAAGGCGAGGGCCGACATGTAGTGACCGGTGCCGTGTCCCTTCAACTTGGTGGTGGGACTGTCCCACCCGTCGCTCATGGTGTATCCTTCGGTAGGCAGTCCGTAGGTGTCGCGGTAGTTGTAGAGTTGCTGGGTGATGTCGAGCGAGAGCAGGTTCTTAATGTCCATGTCTCTGTTGTTTGTCAGACGATTATGACCAGTTATCTGAACTTTTGCAAGAGGAAGTGGTTCGCAGACGGGACGCTTGTCGGGAACTGGCCAGGGAGCCTCGGTCACGGTGACCTGTGCCGTGATGGGATAGCCGCGGTCGGTGGTGTTGTCACCGATAATCACGCCACTCACTGTATAGTGGCTACCGACGGGTTGGTCAGCTTCCTGCTGCTCGGTGGCCGAAGGGCTGTTGTTCCATCGGGTCTGTCGCCATTCGTGGGTGCCGTCGCTATAGGTTACCCACACCTGCCAAGGTAGGCGAGGGACGGTCCCTGCAGGCGTCTCTACGCTGATGGAAGCAACTTGTTTGATGGTACGATTGTTCTTGGCCTGCAGGCCAAGGCTTAGTGTCAAAGCAAGAATAAGGAATAGCTTTCTCATGTCTTTGTCTTGTATGTGCTATGGTTATAGTTTTACGTTTATGCCGGCCATAATCGTCGCCTTGGGCATGGGGAAGCCCTGGTAGGTCTGGTAACGTTCGGCCGTCAGGTTTTCTCCGCGCACCCAAAGACTCAGCTGGGGGAGCACCTGATAGGTGGCTGTAAGGTTGAGCAGGGTGTAGTTCTCTTTTTCTGGGGCATCGCCTGTGGCAAGATAGAGGCCAGCCACTTGTTGCAATCCGCCGTGAAAGACGAGGTGACGGACACGATAGGTGGCTCCCAGGTAGAACTTGCTCTCAGGCGCACCTTCTACGTGCTTATGCATGTGCAGATAAGAGTAGTTGGCATTGAGCTGCCAGTGGGAGGACAGACGGTAGTCGCCTTCCAGTTCGAAGCCATAGTGGGTGAAGGCTCCTGTGTTCACGTTTGTCATCCGTCCCAGTTGCTGGCTGTAGATGGTGTTTATGAGATTGTCACCCTTGATGAGAAACAGACTGGCTGCGAGGTGTCCTTTGTTTTCGGGCAGTCGGTGGGTGTAACTCAGTTCGTAGTTCACCATCTGTTCGGCTTTCAGTTGGTCGTTGGCAGGGCGGAACATATATAGTTCGCGCAGGGTGGGGTTGCGGAATCCTTTGCTGACAAGGGCCTTCACGTCGTCCTGCCGACTGACGTGGACGGAGAGTCCGCCTTGGGGAATCCAGTTTCCGCCAGCCTGGGAATGCCAGTCGTAGCGCAGGCCGGCATCGACTGACAGCCAATGGGACACTTCCTGACGGATGTCGATGTAAGCTCCCACCTCGTCTTCGGTGAGCAGGTGTTTCCCTTCCGCACTGTTCGTGAGCCAGGCGTTAGGTGTCGTTCCGTCGAGATAGGCGTTCCATGCGCGTCCACCAAAGTGTTGCCAGTCAACGCCAACGGTCACGGTATTGCCCGTGAAGAGAGAGGCTGACTGATACCACGAGAGACCGCCTATGTAGTCGTTGTGTTTGTAAAGATAGGTCTTGGCTGGGGCATCGGCCGTGTGTCCGTCGTTAATCTTATGGTAGCCCCAGTCGAAATAACCGCGCAGTACACCACTTGTTTTCTCATATCGGTTTTGCAGGCTCATCGAGGCCAAGCCACGCGTTATCTTCTGGTCGTTGTCTAACATGGGGGCGTTCTGCGGACCAGGGTTGGAGGCACTGAAGTGGGTTATCTCCACGTCGGAGCTTGCCTTCCAGTTCTCCGTTATCTCGAGGCCCAGTTTGACAAAGCCATTCACCTGTTCAAACTGGGAATTTGGCCGATGCCCGTTGGTACGCTGGTAGTTGACGCCAGCCACGCTGCTGAAGCGTCCTTTTCTTGCCTGATTGGAAACCTCTGCCTGGATAGTCCCGTAGGAGCCTGCCCCCAGATTGATGTGTGTCTGCTGACCGTCTTGTAGCATCTGTCGGGTGACGATGTTCAGAACACCTCCCATCGCATTGCTGCCGTAGAGCACACTGGCTGGTCCTCGCACGATTTCCACTTTCTCGGCCATCAGAGTTTGGTAGGCATCGGGGATGGGATGACCCATGAGTCCGGCGTACTGAGGCTGGCCGTCGATAAGAACAAGGAACTGGGCTCCACTGCCTATGCCTCTGACCTTCATGGTCCCGGCTGCACCTGTGCTCACGCCATATCCCACCACACCACGACTGGTGGCGAAGAGGCCCGGGGTGTGGGTCGTCACCGCAGGGATGACGCTCAATTGATAGTCCTGCGTAAGCGTAGGACGGTTGATGGTAGTGACGTTGAGGGGAAGATGTCGCGAGTCGGTGGCATGTCGCGTGCCCGTCACGACAACGTGGTCCAAAGTATCGGTCCCGATGGTCTCAGCGACAATAGGAGAAGCGTTTGCAGACCATACTATAATAAATAAGGTAAGGAGTCTTCTGTTCATCTGCTGCGAGGTTCGGGCGATTTATCCGAATAGGTCGTCGAACATACTCAGTTGCTCTCCAGCCTGGTGTTTCACCTCTGGTTTTGCCTCAACAGGAGGCTCAGGCGCAGCCACAACAGCGGGCTCTGGCTCTGGTTCTGCAACGATGACAGGCTCTGGTTCAGGTTCAGGTTCTGGTTCTGGTTCGGGAATCACGATGGGCTCCGGTTCTCTGCTGTAGAACCCCACTAGGTCTTGCAGTCTGGAGAGAATCTGCTGGCGAAGGGAGAGGGGATCGACGACCTCAACATCGGCACCGTAGCCAATGAGCGTACGCATGAGTTCGTCCGAAAGTGTGGTGTTGAGCATCAGCACGTCTTCTCCTATTTCTTCTCTGGCTGCGCCGTTGAGCCTAAGTATGACTTCCTGTTCTCCGGGAACGCCCAGTAAGGCGGCAAGCGAGCCTTGGGTTCCTTTGGTAAGAGTGATGGCCTCACGCAGCAGAGGGTTCTTCCACTGGAGGTTGAGCAGTCGCAGTATGCGCTTGTGGCCGCGACGGAACCTGGGCTCCAGGTGTCCGCCTTTCTTCTCAAACAGGTCCACGTCCAGTTGCAGCTGGCGTTTGCTACACTTGTAGTCACGCTTGAACTGACGCAGTCGGCGGTTGACTTCGTTGAGCAGACACTTTATAGTCTCTGTCTCGTTTTCCTTCTTCGCACCGCCCATGAAATACTCCACTTCGGTGTCCCTGAGACACTCGTCAAGAATTTGCCAACGCAGTCGTTGGAGGTCGTTTACTATCATGGTGTTATCTTCTTAGTTAGTGATTTAGTCACAAAGATAGGTTTTTTCCTGCTCAAATGCAAGGCAAAAGGCCCCATTTTGCTTTTTCGTGAAGAAAAATGCATTTTTTTCGTCGTTTTATTTGGACGTTATCAAATTTACCCCTACATTTGCGAAGAAGAAACACACATTTTTTACTCTTATATTAACCATTTTAAATTAATTATTATGAACAAGACTGAATTAGTTGCTAAAGTTGCTGAAGGCGCTGGTCTGAGCAAGGTTGACGCAAAGAAGGCCATCGAGGCTGCCATCGAGAGTGTAAAGGCTGCTCTGAAGAAGGGTGAGAAGGTTCAGGTTCCCGGTATCATCACACTGGCTGTTGCTACTCGTCCCGCTCGCACGGGTAAGAACCCCCGTACCGGTGCTGCTATCAAGATTGCTGCCAAGAAGGTCGTTAAGGCTAAGGCTGGCTCTGAGTTGGAGGCAGTTGTAAAGTAAGCAAAGACACTTAAGCAATTCCAAGCTGGGCATCCTCTGGGCAACCGGGGGATGCTTCTTTTTGCAATTAATCGGGACGGATGTGGGGCGGTATTGGATTTTTTTGTATCTTTGCAGGCGTTATATAATAATAAGGTAAAACATGGCTGAAAACATATATCCCATCTACGACCAGATGATGACTCGCGAGGACAAGGAGAAACTGCTCGGTCAGCGGGGTGTGATGGTCTGGTTCACGGGATTGAGCGGAAGCGGAAAGAGCACCGTGGCCATGGGTGTTGAGCGGGAACTTCACAATCGTGGGGTTCTTTGTCGTATATTGGACGGCGACAACATCCGTGCAGGAATCAACAACAACTTGGGGTTCTCCGCTGAAGACCGTATGGAGAACATTCGGCGCATTGCCGAGATAGGGAAGCTGTTTGTACAGACGGGCGTGGTGACGCTGGCCTGTTTTGTCAGTCCCACTAACGACGTGCGCGAACTGGCTCGCGCCATTGTGGGAAATGACGACTTCAAGGAGGTGTTCATCTCCACTCCCATCGAGGTGTGTGAACAACGTGACGTGAAAGGACTCTATGCCCGTGCCCGCAGGGGAGAGGTAAAGAACTTCACGGGTATCAGTGCTCCCTTTGAGGCTCCCGAACATCCGGCCCTGAGCCTGAATACCAGCGAGCTTACCCTTGAAGAGAGCGTGCGACGTGTGGTGGATTTGATATTGAACATACAATAACTACTATAAACAGAAATATGGCAGAATACAACCTTTCACATCTGCAGGACCTGGAAGCAGAGAGCATTCACATCATTCGTGAAGTGGCCGCCGAGTTTGAAAATCCTGTGATGCTGTACAGTATAGGTAAGGACAGCAGTGTGATGGTGCGTCTGGCTGAGAAGGCCTTTGCTCCCGGCAAGGTGCCTTTCCCGTTGATGCACATCGACTCGAAATGGAAGTTCCACGAGATGATAGAGTTTCGTGATGCGTATGCCAAGAAGTACGGCTGGAATCTGATAGTGGAGTCGAACATGGAAGCTTTCAACCAGGGTGTGGGGCCTTTCACTCACGGTTCTAAGGTACACACCGACCTGATGAAGACCAAGGCCCTGCTGGATGCGCTGAACAAGTACAAGTTCGACGCAGCCTTCGGCGGAGCCCGTCGTGACGAAGAGAAGAGCCGTGCCAAGGAGCGCATCTTCTCGTTTCGCGACAAGTTCAACCAGTGGGACCCCAAGAACCAGCGTCCCGAATTGTGGGACATCTACAACAGTCGTATCCACAAGGGCGAATCGATTCGTGTCTTTCCTTTAAGTAACTGGACGGAATTGGACATCTGGCAGTATATCCGTCTGGAGAACATCCCCATCGTACCGCTCTATTACGCTAAAGAGCGTCCCTGCGTAGAGTTAGACGGCAACCTCATCATGGCCGACGACGACCGTTTGCCGAAGGAACTTGTGCCGAAGATTCACCAGCGCATGGTACGCTTCCGCACCCTCGGCTGCTGGCCTCTGACGGGTGCCGTGGAAAGCACGGCTTCGACCATCGAGGAAATCGTGGAGGAAATGATGACCACCACCAAGAGCGAGCGCACGACGCGTGTGATTGACTTCGACCAGGAGGCATCGATGGAACAGAAGAAGAGGGAAGGATACTTCTAAATAATGGACAATTGATAATTAACAATTGACAATTAGATTATGGAAGAAAATAAAATGGACATAAAGGCATTCCTCGATGCCGACGAGAAGAAGGACCTGCTCCGACTGCTGACAGCCGGTTCGGTGGATGACGGTAAATCGACGTTGATAGGTCGCCTGCTTTTCGACAGCAAGAAGTTGTATGAGGACCAACTTACGGCCTTGGAGCGTGACTCCAAGCGTGTGGGCAATGCAGGTGCAGGAGAGATAGACTACGCCCTGTTGCTGGATGGGCTGAAGGCTGAGCGTGAGGAGGGTATCACCATCGATGTGGCCTATCGCTATTTCTCCACCAACCAGCGTAAGTTCATCATTGCCGACACGCCGGGCCACGAGCAGTACACGCGCAACATGATTACGGGTGGCTCAACGGCCAACCTGGCTATCATACTGGTGGACGCGCGCAATGGCGTGGTTACCCAGACGCGTCGTCACTCGTTCCTGGTTTCGCTGCTGGGTATCAAGCACATCGTGCTGGCAGTGAACAAGATGGACTTGGTAGACTTCAGCGAGGAGGTGTTCAACCGCATTCGTGAGGAGTATCTCGAGCTGACCTCTCAGCTGGGTATTGACGATGTGACGTGTTTCCCCATATCGGCCAAGATGGGCGACAACGTGGTGGAGAAGAGCAGTCAGACGCCTTGGTACAAGGGACAGTCACTACTGGATTATCTGGAGACGGTTCCCATCCATCGCGACCGCAACATGACTGATTTCCGCTATCCTGTGCAGTATGTCTTGCGTCCCAACCTCGATTTCCGCGGGTTCTGTGGCAAGATAGCCTCCGGTGTCATCCGCAAGGGCGACGAGGTGGTGGCCCTGCCATCGATGAAGCGCAGCCGGGTAAAGGGTATTCATACCTACGAAGGTGAGCTGGACGAGGCTTTCTGCCCCCAGTGTGTGACGCTGACGTTGGAGGACGAGATAGACATCTCACGCGGTGAGATGATTGTGCGTCCCGACAATTTGCCTCACGTGGGCCGCGACTTCGAGACCATGCTGGTGTGGATGGACGAGGAGCCCATGAATCGTGGCAAGCAGTTTTTCCTGAAGCACAACACCAACACCACGCGCGCAACCATCGATTCCGTGGAGTATCGGGTGGACGTGAACACGATGGAGCGGCAGGAGGGACGTGACTTCCGGCTCAACGAAATAGGCTGCGTGCGCATCACAACGGCCAAGACGCTCTTCTTTGATGCCTACAAGGATAACCGTTCTACGGGTGCTTTCATTCTTATTGACCCCATTACGAACAACACCAGTGCCGTGGGCATGATAGTGCGTCCGCTGGAAGAGGGTGAGGTGAACACAGCCGACGTGCCTACGCTTGACTTGAAGGCTTTGGGCATTGGTCACGAACACTACGAGGCCATCAGCAAGGCTACGGCGGAGCTTAGTCGGCAAGGTATTGAAATAAAGGTTGTTAAATAACAATAGTCGTTATAACGAAATAACAGAAGTCATACTATGGGATTAGAATTTAGCAAATTGCCAGTCAACCCGCTGATAGGTGCAGACTGGAAGACTTTCAAGGCTATCACTAAGGGGCAGCATGTGGCTGACAACAAGAAGACGAAATATAGACTGACGAAGGCTCTTTGCCGTCTGCTCAGCGTCATGTCACCCTTGCAGGAGCGTCGCTATCGCAAGATGCTTGCCGACCAGACGTTGGAGCACGACCCTGTCTTCATACTCGGTCACTGGCGTTCGGGCACGACTTATGTCCACAACATTCTGGCGCAGGACCCCAGGTTTGGCTATACGACCACTTACCAGACCGTGTTCCCTCATCTCATCATGGCCATGCAGTGGTTCTTCAAGCCCATTGCGGGGCTGGCCATGCCGAAGCACCGTCCCACCGACAACATGGAGCTGGCTCCCGACCTGCCTCAGGAGGAGGAGTTTGCCTTGCAGAACACGTGTCCGTACACGTACTACAACTTCTGGTATTATCCCGATCGCATGCAGGAGTTCTGTGACCGCTATCTGACGATGAAGGATGCCACGGCAGAGGAGATTGCCGACTTCAAGGACAAGTTCATGAAGCTGGTGAAGATATCGATGTGGAACTCGCGTTTCGGTGTGCCCGATGCGCAGTATCTGTCGAAGAATCCTCCCCACACGGGCAAGGTGAAGACGCTGGTGGAGATGTTCCCCAACGCCAAGTTCATCTATCTGATGCGTAATCCCTACACGGTGTTCGAGTCGAGCCGTGCTTTCTTTACGAGCACCATTGCACCGCTTGAGCTCAACTCTATTCCGCTTGAGCAGATGGAGAAGAACATCCTGCGCAACTACATGGAGCTTTACAAGGCTTATCAGGAGCAGAAGGTGTGCATTCCAGAAGGGAACCTCATAGAAATCCGTTTCGAGGATGTGGAGAAGGATGCCATGGAACTGGCCAAGCGACTTTACACTGAGCTCTCGCTGCCCGGATGGGAACAGGCCCGTGGGCACATCGAGAAGTATGTGGAGAGCAAGAAGAACTACAAGAAGAACCAGTACCAATACGAACCACGCACCATTCAGTTGGTGAACGATGCGTGGGGTTCGGTTCTCGACGAATGGGGCTACAGCCGCTTATAGGCTGAACCTCAGTATTCTACCATTGTGCGCAGGCACCAGCAGTCGTGTGGGCTGCTGGCTGCTGAAGGATATGTGGAAGGGTGTCCCTGACATCAGTCCGTGTGCGGTGGTGTCGTCCGTCTGTGGCAGGGAGTAGAACTGGAACACGTGTTCGGGGATGTTGACGGCCAGTTCGGCATCGCAGTCGTCGAAGTTCACCACCACCAGAGCCATTTCCCTGTCCTTGCGACGCAGGAAGGCATATTGCCGCCCGGGGTTGAAGTGGGGGTTGCGCAGGTTGGCATACATGAGGTCGTAGAAGTCGCCTTCGCGCAGGCATACGTCTTGGTTGCAGAGCATGAGTAGGCGGCTGTAGAACTGTTGCAGACTGACTTCGGCGGGGGTGAGCTGGCGGTTGTCGAAACGTCCCTCGTTTCTCCATCGTCTGATGCTGTCCACTGTCCAGTAGTCGAAGATGGTGGTGCGTCCGTCGCGTCCGCTGAAGCCTTCGCAGTCCATTCCGCGTTCGCCCAGTTCCTGGCCGAAGTAGAGCATCACGGGACCTGTGCCCATGCATGCGCTTACCATCATTGGGGCGCGTCCCTTCTCGGGGTTTCCGGCAAAGAAGTCGCTGGCGAGGCGCTGTTCGTCGTGGTTTTCCATGAACGAGAGCATGTGGTCGCGTATGTCGTCCACTTCTTGCCAGCAGCGTGTGATGTCGGTTGCCTGGGCGTTGCCGCAGGTCACGGCTCGCAGGCAGTCGTAGGTTCCCACTTTGTCATAGAGGTAGTCGAAGTGTCCCTGCCGGATGTAGTTTCGATACTCCTGTGGGTTGTACACTTCGGCTATGAAGATGACTCCGGGATACTTGGCTTTTACTTGCGTGATGGCCCATCGCCAGAATTCCACGGGCACCATTTCTGCCATGTCGCAACGGAATCCGTCGACGCCTTTCGCGGCCCAGTAGAGGAGAATGTGGAGCATCTGTTTCCAGGTCTGGGGGATGGGGTCGAAGTGACAGGTGTGGTGGTTCAGGTAGTCGACGCCGTAGTTCAGTTTAACGGTCTCGTACCAGTCGTTACGGTTAACCCAGGCCGAGAATCGGTCGTTGCCGGTGGCTTTTGCGGGGTATTCGTGGTATCCGTCGAGCGAGAAGTCGCTGGCGTGCAGTTCTTCTCCGGGCATGTAGTAGAAGTTGTTGCCGGGCAGGAAGGGCTGTGAGACGTTGTCCCTCGCTCCCAGGTCGGTGGCTCCGTCGGGTAGCATGTCACTATGGTACTGGCGTGCCACGTGGTTGGGGACGAAGTCGATGATGACACCCAGTCCTGCGCTGTGGGTGCGGCTGACCAGTGTCTCGAACTCCAGCATGCGAGCGGGGACGCTGGTGGCCAGGTCAGGGTCTATGTCGTAGTAGTCGCGGATGGCGTAGGGTGAGCCTGCAATGCCTTTCACCACTGAGGGGTGGTCGCCTCGTATGCCGTAGATGCTGTGGTCGGTCTGCGTGGCGTGTTCCAGCAGTCCGGTGTACCACACATGGGTGGCTCCCAGTGCGGCTATCTGGTGCAGCGCGCGCGGGGTGAAGTCGTCCATCTTGCCGCATCCGTTGGTGTTGCGGTCTCCCCAGGGGTGACAGGTGCGGTTGTCGTTGCCGAAGAGTCGGGGCAGGACTTGGTAGATAATAATGCGCTGGCTCACGATATTCCTTCTATGGCTATGCCTTCACGTCCCTTCGCTATCTTGGCTATCATGCCTTGCAGGGCTTTGCCTGGTCCGCACTCGCTGAAGTGAGTGGCTCCGGCCACGAGCATGTTCTCCACCTCTTCGGTCCAGCGTACGCTGGCGGTGAGCTGGCTGATAAGGTTCTGCTTTATCTCTTCGGGCTGGGTGTGTGCGCGTCCGTCCACGTTCTGGTAGACGGGGCAGCGTGGTGTGCTGAACTGTGTGGCGGCAATGGCTTTCTCCAGTTCGTCCTTTGCGGGCTGCATGAGGGGCGAGTGGAATGCTCCGCCTACGGGCAGTGGCAGTGCGCGCTTGGCTCCGGCTTCCTTCAGTTTCTCGCAGGCTTTCTCCACGGCTTCACGGTCGCCGCTGATGACGAGCTGCCCGGGGTTGTTGTAGTTGGCGCATACGACGGGTTTCTCCTCGGTACTGAGCTGGGCGCAGGTGTCCTCGATGAGTTTCTCGTCCAGTCCTATGATGGCTGCCATGCCTCCCTCGCGCATTTCGCAGGCTTTCTGCATGGCCAGTGCACGGGCGTGTACGAGCCGCAGTCCGTCTTCGAACTTCATAGCTCCGGCTGCTACCAGTGCGCTGAACTCTCCGAGTGAGTGGCCGCCCACCATGTCGGGCTGGAACTCATCGCCGAGGCAGAGGGCGGTGACCACGCTGTGCAGGAACACGGCGGGCTGTGTCACCTTCGTCTGTCGTAGCTCTTCGGGGGTGCCGCCGAACATGATGTCGGTGATGCGGAATCCCAGAATCTCGTTGGCTTTCTCAAGCAGTTCGCGCGCCTGGGGGTGGTTGTCGTATAGTTCCTTGCCCATGCCGGTAAACTGCGCTCCCTGTCCGGGGAATACAAATGCTTTCATCGTAGTTCTTTTTACCTTGTTAATTTTAATACCGGGTACAAAGGTACAAAAAGTCGACCAAAACCACAAATCTATTTGCCGTTTTTCGTTCACAATCGAACGATTCCCTGCTGACGGCTCAGTTCCACCACGCTGGACCACAGGGCGGCCTGACGGACGCTGATATCGAAGTCGATGTCGCCTGCCACGGCCGACATGAGCCTGCGGTCCATCACATAGTTCATCAGATTCTCCACCCCCAGATGTCGTCCCTCGGCCACGAGGGCGCGGAACTTGGGTTCCATGTATTCTTCTGTCAGACGCTCGGCCTCGGTGCTGTGCCATACCTCGTCACCGAGCTGCACGCAGGGTATGGGGTATTTTTGTGCGAAACCGCGTGTGCCGCACACCGTCTGCAGCCGGCTGTAGGGGCGGGGAGTGGTCTCGTCGAACTGCAGCAGTAGGCTCACCCCGCGCCGTGTCTTGAGCAACGTGTTGCAGACGGAGTTCAGCCCGTCCACCGATACCATACGTTCTATCGCGTCGTCGCCAAGCAACTGGCACATGGGCCCCAACCCGTGGGTGGGATAGGGGTTGCCACGGAAGCCTATGGCGGCATCCTCGGCTAGGTAGTGGATGTAGGCCCCCTCCAGGTGAGTGAGCTCGCCTAACAGACCGCGGCGCACCATGCCCAGGCAGCCCAGGTGGAACGTGTCGAAACAGCAGTTCTCCAGCATCATAAGCCTACGGCCCGACCGTTCGCTCTCGCTCACCAGACGCTGGCAGTCGGTTACCGACATGGCCAAGGGAACCTCCACTGCCACGTCCTTTCCGCAATGCATGGCCTCGAGGGCTATCGCGGCATGGGAATCCCAGTTGGTACAGACGTACACCAGCTGCACGTCGGCACTTTGGCACACCTCCTCCCATCGGGTGGAAGTGCGTGCAGGCTCACAGCCCTGCTGGCGCAGCAATGCGTTGGCAGCCAGGCACTTCTCTCCGTCCCTGTCGCACAGCATGGCGAACGTGGCCCCCTGTATGTGGCGGTAACGCCTGAGAGTAGCCATTCCGCGGTTTCCGAGTCCGATGAGACCTATCTTGATGTCTTTTCTTTCCATTTCGCTGCAAAGTTACAAAATAATTTCCAACTTTCAACTTTATTTCGTACCTTTGCAGCAATATTTAATTAAGGTGAAGAGATGACAAACAACGACAACCATCTGGTCATAATGGCCGGAGGAGTGGGCAGCCGGTTCTGGCCCATGAGCACGGTGGAGAAGCCCAAGCAGTTTGTCGACGTGCTGGGGTGCGGACGCACGCTCATGCAGCTTACGATGGACCGCTTCGAGGGAGTGGTGCCTAGGGAAAACGTGTGGGTGGTGACAAGCAAGAAGTATGCCCCGCTGGTACACGAGCAACTGCCCGACGTCCCTGAGAGCAACATATTGAAGGAGCCCTGCCGTCGCAACACCGCCCCCTGCATAGCCTACGCCAGCTGGCGCATAAAGAAACTGAATCCGAAGGCCAACATCGTGGTCTCGCCAAGCGACCACATCGTCATGGACGTCGCGGAGTTCCGCCGCGTGATACAGTCGGGACTGAAGTTCGTGGGCGAGACGGATGCCATCGTCACTTTGGGCATGA
>ERZ842401.4302-NODE-4302-length-16720-cov-83.544074_pt1 | contig 16720 bp, 9 predicted proteins | sample MGYA00521270_ERZ842401 | MGnify/ENA primary metagenome ERZ842401 (study PRJEB31892, sample SAMEA3878208) | bioreactor metagenome | biome: Moose rumen | place: Sweden | collected 2011-10 | study: EMG produced TPA metagenomics assembly of the PRJEB12797 data set...
ACTCGTATGGTGCGGTGATGCGCATTGACGAGGAGCAGGTGCAGCTGATGAAGCGTCGTGGCGGCGTAGGTCACGACCTGAGTCATATCCGTCCGAAGGGACAGCCCGTGAACAACTCGGCACTGACGTCGACGGGTCTGGTGCCCTTCATGGAGCGTTATAGTAATAGTACGCGCGAGGTGGCACAGGACGGTCGTCGTGGTGCGCTGATGCTCTCGGTGAGCATTAAACATCCTGACTCAGAGGCGTTTATCGACGCGAAGATGACGGAAGGCAAGGTGACGGGTGCTAACGTCTCGGTGAAGATAGACGATGAGTTCATGCGTGCTGCTACGGAGGACAAGCCCTACGTGCAGCAGTTTCCCATCACGGGCGACAACCCCGACGTGAAGAAGGAGATCTCAGCGAAGGCGCTGTGGGAGAAGATTGTGCACAACGCCTGGAAGAGTGCTGAGCCCGGTGTGCTGTTCTGGGATACCATCCTCAGGGAGAGCATCCCCGACTGCTATGCCGACCTGGGCTTCCGTACCGTCAGCACTAACCCGTGTGGTGAGATACCCCTTTGTCCGTACGACTCCTGCCGTCTGCTGAGCATCAACCTGTACAGCTACGTGAAGAAACCCTTCACGAAGGATGCCTACTTCGACTATGAGCTGTTCAAGAAGCACGTGCAGATGGCCCAGCGACTGATGGACGACATCGTAGACCTGGAGCTGGAGAAGATAGACCTCATCATGGAGAAGGTGGAGAGCGACCCTCAGTCGATGGAGGTGAAGGGTGCCGAGATGCACCTGTGGGAGAAGATCAAGGCCAAGAGCTCGAAGGGTCGCCGTACGGGAGTGGGCATTACTGCCGAGGGTGACATGATAGCCGCCATGGGACTGCGCTATGGTACGCAGCAGGCCACCGACTTCAGCGTGGAGGTGCACAAGACGCTGGCGCTGAACGCCTACCGTTCGAGTGTGGAGATGGCCAAGGAGCGTGGCGCCTTCGAGATATACGACGCCAAGCGTGAGGCCCAGAACCCCTTCATACAGCGTATCAAGCAGGCTGATGCAGCCCTTTACGACGATATGGTAAAATATGGCCGCCGCAACATCGCCTGTCTGACTATCGCACCTACGGGAACCACGTCGCTGATGACGCAGACCACGAGTGGCATCGAGCCTGTGTTCATGCCCGTCTACAAGCGTCGTCGTAAGGTGAATCCCAATGATACCGATGTGCATGTAGACTTTGTCGACGAGGTAGGCGACTCGTTCGAGGAGTATATCGTATACCACCCGAAGTTCATGGAGTGGATGAAGGTGAACGGGCTGGACACCACCAAGCGCTACACCCAGGAGGAGGTAGACGAGCTGGTTCAGAAGTCGCCCTACTACAAGGCCACTGCCAACGATGTGGACTGGCTGATGAAGGTGCGCATGCAAGGTGCTATCCAGAAGTGGGTGGACCATTCGATCAGCGTCACCGTCAATCTGCCTAACGACGTGGACGAGGCACTGGTGAACCGTCTGTATGTCGAGGCCTGGCGCTCAGGATGCAAGGGCTGTACCATCTATCGCGACGGAAGCCGCGCTGGTGTGATGATCAGTGTGAAGAAGACGGACAAGAAAGAAGAGCAGCCCGAGGACACCACCAAGGACAATAATATCGAGGCTCAGGCGGAGGCCCCCTGCAAGCATCCCGAGGTGACGGAAATCCGTCCGAAGGAGTTGGAATGCGACGTGGTACGATTCCAGAACAACAAGGACAAATGGGTGGCCTTCGTCGGATTGCTGGACGGCTATCCCTACGAGATCTTCACGGGTCTGCAGGATGACGACGAGGGTATCGTATTGCCCAAGACCGTCACGAAGGGTAAGATTATCAAGCAGATGAACGAAGACGGCACGAAGCGCTACGACTTCCAGTTTGAGAACAAACGCGGCTACAAGACTACTGTTGAGGGTCTGTCGGAGAAGTTCAACCCGGAGTATTGGAACTACGCCAAGCTGATCTCTGGTGTGCTGCGCTACCGTATGCCTATCGATCACGTCATCAAGCTCGTCAGCTCGCTGCAGTTGAAGTCGGAGAGCATCAACACGTGGAAAGTCGGTGTGGAGCGCGCCCTGAAGAAATATATCATAGACGGTACGGAGGCCAAAGGTCAGAAGTGTCCGAACTGCGGCGCTGAGAGTCTGGTATACCAGGAGGGTTGTCTGATTTGTAAGAACTGCGGCTCGTCAAGATGCGGATAGTATTAGTTGATAGTTGACAGTTGATAGTTGATAGATCATACATATTGTTAAAGGAAGTACGCTTCCATGCTCGTCATGGGGTGATGCCCCAGGAACGGAAGGTGGGAGGCGACTTCACCGTATCGTTGCGCGTGGGCGTAGACCTGACCCGACCGGTGACGAGCGACGATGTCGCTGACACGCTGAACTATGCTACGCTTTACGAAGTGGTGAAACGCGAAATGGCCATTCCCTCGCAACTGTTGGAACATGTGGCAGGGCGTATCGGACAAGCCGTGTTTGATGCCTTCCCACAGGTGACGACGATAGACCTCACACTCGTAAAGCTGAACCCTCCGATGGGGGCGGACAGCGAAGGTGCAGGCGTGGAATTACACCTGACGAATGAAAAAACTCCCTCGTAAGTGCTTGGTTTTAAATAAAAATGCCTAATTTTGCACCCGCAATGAAGAATAGGTTATTAGCTTTTGTATGGATAACGTTGGTGTTTGCCGCTGTCGCTACAGCTGCAAACAAGAAATTCACGCTGGTCATTGATGCCGGACATGGAGGAACGGACGCTGGTGCGGTAGGTCCGCTGACCAAGGAGAAACATATCAATCTGAATGTGGCGCTGGCCTTCGGACGGCTGGTGGAACGCAACTGTCCTGACGTGCGCGTCATCTATACCCGTAAGACCGATGTCTTCATCCCCCTGCATACGCGTGCTGACATTGCCAACCGCAACAAGGCCGACCTCTTCATCTCCATCCACACCAATGCGCTGCCCAAGGGCCGTATCTCGCGAGGTCTGGAGACCTACACGCTGGGTATGCACCGTGCTGCCGATAACCTGGAAGTGGCTAAGCGTGAGAATGAGGTCATCCTCTACGAGACCGACTATAAACAGCGCTATCAGGGCTTCGACCCACGCTCGTCGGAGAGCTACATCTTGTTTGAGTTCATGCAAGACCGTAACATGGCACAGAGCGTAGAGCTGGCCAAGTGCGTACAGCGCCGCACCTGTGCTTCGGCAGGTCGTCAGGACAAAGGTGTGAAGCAGGCTGGATTCCTGGTGCTCCGTGAGACGTCGATGCCTAGTTGTCTGATTGAGCTGGGCTTCATCTCGACACCCGACGAAGAGCGATTCCTCCATTCGGCAAGTGGTGTGGAGCAGCTGGGACGAGGCATCTACCAGGCTTTCGTAGACTATCGTAACAAGTACGACAAGAATATCCGTGTGCCCTATAAGGCAGAGCCCGTCCAGGAGAAGGTAGACATCCCCACCGTGGTTCCCGAGAAGGCGCAGCCGGCTCCTGTGGTGGCGCCCAAGAAAGAGGAGCCGGCTCCTGTGGTGGTACGACAGGATACGGTGAAGACCATAGTCGAAACCCCACAACCAGCAGCGCCTGTTGTACAGCAAGACACCGCAAAGGCGTCAGCACCTGCTCAGGTTCAGGTGTCAGCCCCTGTCTTCAAGTTGCAGATCCTGGCCAGTTCCACCCGTCTGAAGGCTACCGATGCCCGTCTGAAGGGAGAATCGTCGGCAACATACTACGAAGAGGGCGGATTGTATAAATATACCGTCGGAGCTTCGGAAGACTATAACGAGATCAGCCGTCTGCGCAAGACGCTCCAGGAGAAATTCCCCCAGGCCTTCATCATCGCCTTCAAGGACGGTAAGAAGATGGATGTGCGCGAGGCTATCCGCGAGTTTAAGAACAGAAGAAACAAATAAAATATAGAGAGCAATGAAATTCTTTACTAAGGAAGTGAAAATTGCACTGACCGCAATCGTCGGTATCGTTGTGTTGTTCTACGGACTGCAGTTCCTGAAAGGGCTTAACATCTTTTCGACCGATATGACTTATCGTGTGGCCTTTGACGACGTCAGTGGCCTGTCGCCGTCTTCACCGGTCTATGCCAATGGTTATAGGGTAGGTGTGGTCAAGACGCTGAACTACGACTACAATCCGCAGGGTAAGATCGTGGCTGAGCTGGATCTGAACAAGAATATGCGGTTGCCTCGCGGTTCTCATGCCGAACTGGCCAGTGACCTGCTGGGTAATATCAAGATCAACCTGATTCTGGGTGACGACCCTATCAACATGATAGGCACTAGTGATACCATTCCAGGCGAACAGGAAAAGGGCGTGATGGCTAAGGTGGGCGACATGATTCCCCTCATCGAGAACATGCTGCCGAAGCTCGACTCCATCATGTCGAGCCTGAACACCCTGCTGGCAGACCCTGCCCTGCGCAACACGCTACATAACGTAGAAGGCATGACGGGTAATCTGAATGCTACCAGTGCTGAGCTGAAGTCGCTCTCTGCATCGCTCAACAAGGACGTGCCTGCCATGATGACCAAAGCCAATGGTGTGCTGGACAACACGCAGCAGCTGACCGGCAATCTGGCTGCCGTAGACATTGCCGCCATGACTGCCAAGGTAAACCAGACGTTGGCTAATGTGCAGCAGATGACTGACAAGCTGAACAGTAATGAGGGAACGCTGGGACTGCTCATGCGTGATGCGACACTCTACAATAACCTCACTTCAACGGCAGCTTCAGCCGACTCGCTATTGATCGACTTGAAGGCTCATCCAAAACGCTATGTACACTTCTCAGTTTTCGGTAAAAAAGACAGATAAAAAATCATCTAATTTTTATTTTGTCTAAATAATAACCTCTATTAAATTGTGTTCGACACAGGTGGTCCAACTGCTTGATTTTTCGGCCACTTAGAAATGATGAAAAATGAGAGTATGCACACGGGGTGGCCAGCGTGCATACTTTTTTAAATCGCTGATTTTCAGGGTGCTGAAAATGTGCAAGGATTTTTTCTTCACATTGCCTCTACGGATGATTTAAAGCACGTAAAATTAGGCAGTTACGCAATCTTGTATGAATCATGATAAATTATACAGATTTGCAAGATTGAAAAAAAATTGCGACCTTTGCAATCGAAAACAATAAACAGACCATTTCGTCTTTACTAATAATATAAAAGGTAACACCGCATGGTAAATGATCCAAAGGTGCTTTGGGACAACTGCCTTCGTCTGATCAAGGAGAACGTCACCGAGCAACAATACAAAACCTGGTTCGAGTCCATCGTCTTCGAACGCTTCGACGCCGAGAATCGAACTATACTCGTAAAAGTACCGAGCATGTACGTTTACGAGTACCTGGAGCAGTACTATGTGGGTTTGCTGAGCATGGTGCTGAAGCGCTGCTTCGGTCAGCAGGTGCAGCTGACCTATCGTGTGATTACCGACCGTGCGCATAATATTGGTCAGAAGATTGAGGGTGAGGCACCAGTAGGTATTGACTCGAAGCCCGTGACCGAGCGTGGCAACAAGACGCCTACCATATTGGATAGTGCTCGACAAGACTTGAACCCGCAGCTGGATGCCCACAAGACCTTCCTGAACTTCATTGAGGGTGACAGCAATAAGCTGCCTCGCACGGTGGGACTGTCTATCGCTGAGCATCCGGGAAAGTCGACGTTCAACCCCTTCTTCGTCTATGGCCCTTCAGGCTGTGGAAAGACGCACCTCATCAATGCCATTGGTGTGAAGTGCAAGGAGATGTATCCTACTAAGCGCGTGCTCTACGTGTCAGCCCGCCTGTTCCAGGTGCAGTTCACGGATGCCGTGCGCCAGAATACAGTCAACGACTTCATCCAGTTCTATCAGTCTATCGACGTGCTGATAGTTGATGATATCCAGGAGTGGGCTACTGCGAAAGCCACGTTGGACACGTTCTTCCACATCTTTGACCACCTGTTCCGTCTGGGTAAGCAGATCATCCTGGCTTCCGACCGTCCGCCCGTTGACCTGCAGGGTGTGAAAGACCGTCTGCTGACGCGTTTCTCCTGTGGCTTGATAGCTGAGTTGGAACAGCCTAACGTGGAGCTTTGCAAGGACATCCTGACAGCAAAATGCCGTCGTGACGGCTTGAAGATTCCTGAGGATGTCATCCTGTATATCGCTGAGACGGCTAATGGCTCAGTGCGTGACCTCGAAGGTGTCATCAACTCGCTGTTGGCGTATAGTGTGGTATACAATACCAATATCGACATGCGACTGGCTGAGCGCGTCATCAAGCGTGCCGTGAAGATTGACAATAAGCCGTTGACGGTTGATGACATTCTGGAGAAGGTTTGTACGCATTACAATGTGAAGCAGCAACAGGTTGTCAGCCGCTCGCGCAAGCGTGACTACGTCTTGGTGCGCCAGGTGTCTATGTATCTGGCTCAGAAGTACACGAAGATGCCTGCCGGACGCATCGGACAGCTCATCGGAGGTCGCGACCATTCCACCGTGATCCACAGCTGCTCCACGATAGAACAGCGCCTGAAGATTGACAAGGCGTTCGTCGCTGAACTGAACAGCATTGAGAACTCCTTTAAGCTGAAAAAGTAAAAAGGTATAAAAAGGTAAAAAGAGAAAAAAAAGACAACCTACAGGAGGTTGTCTTTTTCGATATCCTTAAAGTATTTATAAGTCGCAACTTTCAGCTCGTCGGTAGCAGGCTCGTCAGCAACGATGATGCCGTGCTGGTGCATCTGCAGGGCTGAGATGGTCCACTCGTGGGTGACGGCACCCTCGACGGCAGCTTTCAGTGCGCGAGCTTTATGGTGACCGTTCACCAGGATCATCACCTCACGGGCATCCATGACGGTACCCACACCAACGGTCAGCGCCAGCTTGGGCACCTTGTTCACGTCGTTGTCGAAGAAACGTGAGTTGGCAATGATGGTATCTGTAGTCAGGGTCTTTACGCGAGTGCGAGAGGTCAGTGAAGAGTAGGGCTCGTTGAAGGCGATGTGTCCGTCAGGACCGATACCTCCGATGAAGAGGTCGATGCCACCAGCCTCCTTGATCATCTCCTCGTAGTGTGCACACTCAGCAGCCAGGTCCTTGGCGTTTCCGTTCAGGATGTGGATGTTCTCCTTGGGACAGTCGATGTGGTCGAACAGATTGCGAGCCATGAAAGAGTGGTAGCTCTCAGGATGTGACTCGGGCAGATTCACATACTCGTCCATGTTGAACGTCAGTACGTTCTTGAACGATACGCGACCTTCCTTGTTGGCTTTTACCAAGCAGGCATACATTCCCTCGGGTGAAGAACCTGTTGGAAGACCAAGCACGAAGGGCTTTTCCTTAGTGGGCTTGAAGGCGTTGATACGCTCGATGACGTGCTCAGCAGCCCACTGCGACATTTTCTGATAGTCAGATTCGATAATTACTCTCATAAGTGTAAAAATATAAAGTTTTTGTCTTATCGACTGCAAAGGTAAGAAAAAATCTAAGAAAACGAATAATTATAGATATTTTTTTCGTACCTTTGCCCCCATATATAATATATGAAGGAATTTGTAATATCAGAGGTCAAGGCCGAGACTGCCATATTGGTGGGACTGATTACCCAACAGCAGGACGAGGCGAAGACAAAAGAATATCTCGACGAGCTGGAATTTCTGGCTGATACTGCTGGTGCTGTCACCGTGAAGCGTTTCACGCAGAAGGTGCAGGGTCCCAGTCAGGTAACCTATGTCGGCAAGGGTAAGCTCGACGAAATCAAGCAATTTATCAAGCAGCAGGAAGATGCCTACTACGACTGGCTTGACGCTGGCTCGCCAGAGCCTGAAGAGGGTGGGGCAGTACCCCAGCCCATCGGTATGGTCATCTTCGACGATGAGCTGAGTGCCAAGCAGATTCGTAACATCGAGGCCGAGTTGAAGGTGAAGATCCTGGACCGTACCTCGTTGATATTGGACATCTTCGCCATGCGTGCGCAGACCGCTGAGGCCAAGACGCAGGTCGAACTGGCGCAGTATCGTTACATGCTGCCCCGTCTGCAACGCCTGTGGACCCACCTCGAACGACAGGGTGGTGGCTCAGGCTCTGGTGGCGGAAAGGGTTCTGTAGGCTTGCGCGGACCTGGTGAGACGCAGTTGGAGATGGACCAGCGTATCATCCGTCAGCGTATCTCGCTGCTGAAAGAACGTCTTGTGGAGATTGATAAGCAGAAGACCACCCAGCGTAAGAACCGTGGCCGACTGATTCGTGTGGCCCTGGTGGGTTATACCAATGTCGGCAAGTCGACGATGATGAACCTGCTGGCCAAGAGCGATGTGTTTGCTGAGAACAAGCTCTTCGCCACATTGGATACCACCGTGCGTAAGATGGTTATCGACAACCTGCCCTTCCTGCTGGCCGACACCGTAGGATTTATCCGTAAACTGCCTACCGATCTGGTAGACTCGTTCAAGTCAACGCTCGACGAGGTTCGCGAGGCCGACCTGCTGGTGCATGTCGTCGATATCTCGCATCCCGACTTCGAGGAGCAGATCCAGGTGGTCGAGAAGACGTTGGCTGACCTGGGTTGTGCTGGCAAGCCCTCGATGCTGGTATTCAACAAGATAGACGCTTACACCTGGATCCCTCAGGATGAAGACGATCTGACGGAGCCGACGCGTGAAAACATCTCGCTCGACGAGTTGAAGCGTACCTGGATGGCAAAGGGAAGTGAAAAGTTAAAAGTGAATAGTGAAGAATTTGCTCCCGCCCCGTTGTTTATCTCGGCCAAGAAGAAAGAGAACATCGACGAGCTGCGTGAGGTGCTTTACCAGAAAGTCCGCGAGCTCCACGTTCAGAAATATCCGTATAACGACTTTTTATATACTGTAGAAGACTGAACCATACACAAAAAATCATTACTTATGAGAGATTACAGACATTTAACACAAGAGGAGATAAACGTGCTCGAGAACAACAGTTGTTGGGCCGAGAGTTGGGAACGCGTGATGGTTGACGAGGCCTTCACCCCTTACGGCTTCCATCGTGTCATCTTCTATGGTGACATCCGTCTGGGTAAGTTTGAGAAGCAGGTCGAAGTGACCAAGGGCTTCACCAAGCATGCCGGTATCAACGATGCCACCCTGCGCAACGTCACTGTTGGCGACAACTGTCTGATCGAGAAGATAGGCAATTTCATCAACAACTATACCATTGGCGACGACTGTTACATTTCGAATATCAGTACGATGGAGACCACCGAGGGTGCCACCTTTGGCGAGGGTCATATGGTCAGTGTGCTCAACGAGATGGGCGACGGCAATGTCATCCTGTTCCACGACCTCAACTCACAGCTGGCTGCCTTGATGGTGAAGCATTTCAGCGACAAGCAGCTGAAGGACAAACTCACCCGACTGGTGAACGAGGAGATTCGCTTCTCGCAGCCCGAGCGCGGCACGATAGGTAATGGCGTCAAGATTATCAACTCCAAGGAGATCACCAATACCGTTGTCAAGGACGAGTGCGAGATTAACGGAGCAGCCCGCTTGAGCGACTGTACCATCCTGAGTTCCAAGGATGATTCCGTATACATCGGAACGGGTGTCATCTGCGAGAATTCTATCATCTCGAATGGCTGTTCGATTACCAACTCCGTGAAGATGCAAGACTGCTTCGTCGGCGAGGCCTGCCAGATTACCAACGGATTCACGGCCGAGGCCAGCGTATTCTTTGCTAACTCGTATATGGCCAATGGCGAGGCGTGTGCCGCTTTCTGCGGACCGTTCTCTGCCTCTCACCATAAGAGCTCGCTGCTCATTGGTGGCGAGTTCTCGTTCTATAATGCCGGTTCGAACACCAACTTCTCCAACCACGCCTATAAGATGGGTCCACTTCACTATGGAACTTTGGAGCGTGGCACGAAGACGGCCTCTGGTGCCTATGTGCTGATGCCTGCCAAGATAGGTGCCTTCTCAGTCTGCTTCGGTAAGCTGATGAACCACCCCGACATGCGCTGTTTGCCCTTCGCCTATCTGCTGGCCTATGGTGAGACGATGTATATCGTACCCGGTCGTAACATCACGACGGTAGGTCTGTATCGTGACATCAAGAAGTGGCCGAAGCGCGACAAGCGTGCAGCCTCTTCCCGTAAGAGCATCATCAACTTCGACTGGCTCTCACCCTTCACCGTGGGCGAGATCGTACAGGGTAAGAAGATTCTGGAGGCCCTCCGTCAGGCTGGTGGCGACAATGTGTCCAGCTACAACTACCACGAGTATATCATCAATGCCTCGTCGCTGCGTAAGGGTATTAAGTACTATGATATCGCCCTGCGTATCTACATGGGGGCCGTGCTGAAGCGTGCTGTCAAGGGCGGTTTTCTGGGCAAACCCCAATCCACCGTTGGCGAGGGCGACTGGAACGACCTTTCGGGTTTGCTGCTGCCTGCCAGTGAGGAACAGCGCCTTATTGACGACATCAAGAGCGGAACCATTGAGAGCATCCAGGATGTGCTGGACCGCTTCAAGGATATGGACGAACACTATCGTGAGTATCAGTGGACATGGACCTATAAGTTGATTCTCAACTACTATGGTCTCGACGAGTTGACGGAGGCCGCCATGCAGCGCATCCGCGAAGACTATGTCAAGGCCCGTCGTGCCTGGATTGCTGAAATCCGCAAGGATGCCCATAAGGAGTTCGAGATGGGCGATGTCGAGCAAGAAGTATTCGATGACTTTATATCCAAACTAGATCACGAAATAGATTATGAAGACTAAGATTCTGTTGTCAGCCTGTTTGATGGCCCTCGCTTTGGGCTCACAGGCCAAGGACTATCAGTACAAGACCGTAGATGGGGATATGATGAAAACCCGCATCTACACATTGGACAATGGTTTGAAGGTTTACCTCTCTGTGAATCCTGAGAAACCCCGTATCCAGACCTATATTGCTGTTCGCACGGGTTCTAAGAACGATCCTGCCGAGACAACAGGTCTGGCTCACTATCTGGAACACCTGATGTTCAAGGGTACCAAGCTGTTTGGTACGAACAATGCGGTAGCTGAGGCTCCGTTGCTCGACCAGATAGAACAGCGCTATGAGGCCTATCGCAAGCTGACCGACCCTGCAGCCCGTAAGCAGGCCTACCATGAGATAGACTCAGTCTCTCAGATAGCCGCCAAGTACTTCATCCCTAACGAGTACGATAAGCTGATGGCAGCCATTGGTGCTGAGGGTACCAATGCCTTCACCAGTAATGATGTTACCTGTTATGTAGAGGATATCCCATCCAATGAGATTGAGAACTGGGCTAAGATTCAGGGCGACCGCTTCCAGAATATGGTGATTCGTGGTTTCCACACCGAGTTGGAGGCAGTCTACGAGGAGTATAACCTCTATCTGACCGACGATGGCGACAAGATATTCAGTGCCATTGGCAAGAAGCTTACACCTACTCACCCTTATGGCACTCAGACCACCATTGGTACGCAGGAGCACCTGAAGAATCCATCTATCACCAACATCAAGAACTACTTTAAGAAGTGGTATGTGCCCAATAACGTAGCCATCTGTATGGCTGGTGATTTCGACCCCGACAAAACGATTGCTATTATCAACAAGTATTTTGCCGGTTGGAAACCAGGTGCTGATGTCCGTCAGCCAGAGTTCCCTGTACAGAAGCCGCTCACAGCTCCTTCTGATACGACCATCATCGGTCAGCAGGCTGAGCAGGTATGGGTAGCATGGTTGGCTAAAAAGGCTTCCGATGCGCAGTGTGATACGCTCGACGTGATTAGCGATATGTTGAGCAATGGCAAGGCTGGTATCTTCGACCTGAACCTGAACCAGACGATGAAGGTGCAGGGTGCAGGTGCAGGTCTGCAGGACCAGCAGGACTACTCGTCATTCTTACTGATGGGTCAGCCCATGCCCAATCAGTCTCTTAAGGAGGTTCGCGACTTGATGCTGGGTGAGATAGAGAACCTGAAGAAGGGTAACTTCTCTGACGACCTGTTGCCATCGGTCATCAACAATATGAAGCTAACCTATCAGCGTTCTATGGAGAACAACCGCTGGCGTACCACCCAGTTTATGAATGTCTTTATCAATGGCGTCAAGTGGGAACAGCAGGTAGGTAAGATTGATCGTATCTCAAAGATGACCAAGCAGCAGCTTGTCGACTTTGCCAATCGCTTCTTCACCAATGGCTATGCTACCGTCTACAAGACGCAGGGCGTTGACTCTACACAGAAGAAGATTGACAAGCCTGCCATCACGCCTATTCAGGCCAACCGCGATCAGAAGAGCGACTTCGTAAAGGCTATCCAAGAATCAGAGGTAGAGCCTATTCAGCCTGTATTCGTTGATTTCTCCAAGGATCTTGCTATCACAAAGACCAAGAACAAGTTACCATTGTATTATAAGAAGAATGTCAATGACGGGCTGTTTACCCTGGTGTTCCGCTATGACTTCGGTCATGAGGACGACAACCGCTATGATATTGCCAGAGATTATCTCGATTATGTAGGTACAGACAAGATGTCTGCCATGCAGATCAAGCAGCAGTTCTATAAGCTGGCATGTAATTACAGTATCAACGTGAATGGCGACAACATGAACATCACACTTTCTGGTCTGAGCGAGAACATGCCTGCAGCCCTGAAGCTGATGGAGGAGGTGCTGCACAATGCCAAGGCCGACAAAGAGTCGTATGCACAGTATATTGACCTGACGATGAAGTATCGCGATGACCGCAAGAAGAATCAGCGCACCTGTTTCGACTATCTGTATTACTATTGCGTATATGGACCTCACAACATGCGTCGTGACGACATGACCGAGAAGCAGTTGCGCGAGGCTGATCCTCAGGAGTTGCTGAACCTGTTGGGCAATCTTAGCAATATCGAGCATAAGGTACTGTACTACGGTCCTATGACCGAGAAGGAACTCTCTGCCCTGCTCGCTAAGGAGCACAAGACCCCCAAGGCCCTGAAATCAGTAGCACAGGGTGAGCCGTTCGTTGAACAGGAGGCTATTAAGAACGAGGTGGTTATCGCACCTTTCGATGCCAAGAACATTTACCTGCGCATGTACCACAACGAGGGTCGCTCCTGGAATCCCGACGAGGCTGCTATTCAGGAGGTATTCAACGAGTACTATGGTGGCGGCATGAACGGCATTGTGTTCCAGGAGATGCGTGAGGCTCGTGGATTGGCTTACAATGCCTGGGCTAGTTACTATAGTCCCAGTCGGAAGGATCGCAAGGAGTACTACTTGACCCACATCATCACCCAGAACGACAAGATGGTGGATGCTGTTACCCACTTCCTGGAAATTCTGAACGAGATGCCTGCCAGTGAGACGGCCTTCCAGATTGCCAAGGATGCTTGTACCAAGCGTCTGGCAAGTGCCCGCACAACCAAGATAGGAGTCCTCAACGCTTATATTTCAGCGCAGAAGCTGGGACTGAACATCAGCACCAACGAACTCATCTATAAGAATCTGGATAAGGTGCAGCTGAAGGATATCGTTGACTTCGAGAAGCAGAACATGGCCAATAAGGCCTATCGTTATATCATCCTTGGCGACGAGAAGGAACTCGACATGAAGTATCTCGAGAAGTTAGGACCCGTCCGTCGTCTCTCATTAGTGGATATTTTCGGTTATTAATTACTAAACAATACTATTATGGCTAAAAACGTAGAATTCAAGTACGCTCCTATGTTCCAGATGGGCAAGGACGAAACGCAGTACAGGCTGCTCACCAAGGAAGGTGTGTCGACAGCCGAGTTTGAAGGAAAGCAGATCGTGAAGGTTTCGAAGGAAGCCCTGACGCTCTTGGCCCAGCAGGCTTTCCACGATGTGGAGTTCATGCTGCGTCGTGAGCATAACCTGCAGGTGGCTCAGATTCTCAGCGACCCTGAGGCCTCAGAGAACGATAAGTATGTGGCCCTGCAGTTCCTGCGCAATGCCGAGGTGGCTGCTCGTGGCATCCTGCCTTTCTGTCAGGATACGGGCACAGCTATCATCCATGGCGAGAAAGGTCAGCAGGTATGGACTGGCTTCGAGGATGAAGAGGCTTTGAGCCTTGGTGTCTTCAACACTTTCACCCAGGACAACCTGCGCTATTCGCAGAATGCTCCGCTGAACATGTACGACGAGGTGAACACCCGTTGCAACCTGCCCGCACAGATTGATATCGAGGCTTGCGAGGGTGCTGAGTATCGTTTCGTCATGGTGGCCAAGGGTGGCGGTTCTGCCAACAAGACCTATTTCTACCCGATGACCAAGGCAACCATCCAGAACGAGGGAACGCTGATTCCGTTCCTCGTTGAGAAGATGAAGTCGCTGGGTACAGCAGCTTGTCCTCCTTACCACATCGCTTTCGTCATTGGCGGCACCTCTGCTGAGAAGAACCTCCTGACCGTGAAGCTCGCTTCTATCAAGTATTATGACTCGCTGCCTACCACAGGCGATGAGACGGGTCGTGCCTTCCGCGATGTCGACTTGGAGAACAAACTCTTGGAAGAGGCTCATAAGATTGGTCTCGGTGCTCAGTTTGGTGGTAAGTATCTGGCTCACGACATCCGTGTTATCCGTCTGCCTCGTCATGGCGCCTCATGTCCTATTGGTATGGGTGTCAGCTGCTCTGCAGACCGCAATATCAAGGCCAAGATTAATGCCGACGGTATCTGGTTGGAGCAGATGGATGCCAATCCTTCTGAGCTGATTCCTGCTGAGTATGCCAAGGCTGGAGAGGGCAAGAACACCATCGTCATCGACCTCAATGAGGGTATCGATGCTGTTCGCAAGGAGCTCTCTAAGTATCCCGTTTCTACCCGTGTCAACCTGAAGGGTACCATCATCGTAGCTCGAGATATCGCACACGCCAAGCTGAAGGCTCGCATCGACGCTGGCGAGGGCATGCCCGATTACTTCAAGAAGTATCCTGTGCTCTACGCTGGTCCTGCCAAGACGCCCGAGGGCTATCCTTGTGGTTCGATGGGCCCGACGACAGCCAACCGTATGGACCCCTATGTCGATGAGTTCCAGTCGCTGGGTGCTTCGCTCGTCATGATTGCCAAGGGTAATCGTAGTGATGTGGTCACCGAGGCTTGCCGTAAGCATGGTGGCTTCTATCTCGGTTCTATCGGTGGTGTCGCTGCCGTTCTGTCGCAGTCGAGCATCAAGAGTATCGAGTGTGTAGAATATCCAGAACTCGGCATGGAGGCTATCTGGAAGATTGACGTTGAAGACTTCCCCGCCTTCATCCTCGTTGATGACAAGGGCAACGACTTCTTCAAGACTTTGAAACCCTGGTGTCCTGCTTCGAAATGATGCGAATGAGCCGGATTATATCATCTCTCTTTCTGCTGCTGCTTGTCTTCATGACGGCGGCAGCAGAAGATACTGTTTCTTCTCGCGGCTGTCGCCGGGGTACACTTCGTCCGCACAATCAGCTGCTCAGACGCTCTACGGCTCAGACGCGTCAGCCTGGTGGCGACTTCTACAAGGACAATCGTCATCAGCTGGTGGTGCTGGCAGCCTTTGCCGACAAGGAATTCCTGGGCAACGAGACTGCTACGTTGGAGCAGTGGAATCATATATTCAATACCGAGAACTACTCAGAGGGTTCCTTTAAGGGTTCTATTCACGATTACTTCTATGCCCAGAGTTATGGCAAGTTCAACCTGACCTTCGACCTGGTATATGTGACGGTCGGCAATGTCGTGAAGTATCGCAGTTGGGACAAGAGCTATGGAGATTCAGGGAGTGATGACGAGAACTCGCAGTATCTGGTACAGGATATCATGGAGCTGCTCAAGCAGAACACCAGTATCGACTGGAGCCGCTACGACTGGAACGGCGATGGCTACGTCAACCAACTCCTCATTGTCTATCCCGGCAAGGGTATGAACGATGGCGGCGGAAGGAATTCCGTCTGGCCCCACCAGTGGTGGATGAGCGAACACTTGAAGGACCGCCAGTCGGGAGTCTATTGCGATCCTATTACTGTCACCTATGGTCAGAAGCAGTATCTGGTCGATTGCTATTGTGCACTATCCGAACTGGGTGCTGCCGGCGACTACAGCTCTTTCGGTGTCATCTGTCATGAGTATACCCATTGCTTCGGATTCCCTGATTTCTATTATGACGGTAATTACAAGACCCCGGATTCATGGGACATCATGGACAGAGGCTATTATTACAGCCGGGCGTTCTGTCCGGTGTCTTATTCTGCCCACGAGCGTTGGCTGATGGGGTGGCTGACACCTACCGAACTGACTTCAGCTTCGACCGTGACGTCGATGCCGGCCCTGAGTGCTGAGCCTGTGGCCTATATCATCCGTAACGGTGGTTATCCGCAGGAGTATTACATGGTAGAGAACCGTCAGAAGAGTGGGTGGGATGCACAGCTGCCCGGTAGCGGACTCGTCATCTTCCATGTCGATTTCGATGCCAACACGTGGACGGGTGTCAGTGGTGGTTGGCCCAATCCTGGCTCAAATGATCGTTACCTTGTTTTTGCTGCCAATAATCAGACTTACTATGATAGCAATTCCGGCTGGCCTTATCCCTATAGCGGAAACAACGAACTGACCAATACGTCATCGCCAGCCGCTACGCTTAACAAAGCCAATACCGACGGCACGAAACTGATGTCGAAGCCCATCACCAATATACAGGTGA
>ERZ842401.4303-NODE-4303-length-16718-cov-21.079698_pt1 | contig 16718 bp, 17 predicted proteins | sample MGYA00521270_ERZ842401 | MGnify/ENA primary metagenome ERZ842401 (study PRJEB31892, sample SAMEA3878208) | bioreactor metagenome | biome: Moose rumen | place: Sweden | collected 2011-10 | study: EMG produced TPA metagenomics assembly of the PRJEB12797 data set...
TGTCGAAATAGCGGTCGTCCATGCACAGCATCATGCCACACACATACTCGTCATAATGCTTGCCCTCCCACTCGCAGGGATAGGTGCGTTGCCGTATGAATGGTTGCAAAATGTAACTATGAACTATGGACTGTGAACTATGAACTGACTTCCATGTCTCCTCATCGGTCATCACACCGGCATAAAGTCCAACACTCTTTCCCAAGTCATACGGTTTCAGGATGTATTTATCCTTATGTGCCACGGCATCCTCCCACACTTCCTTATACCTATTATTATATATATAGGAGGGGATAGTGTGCTGGCACAGAAACACCGTTTCATCCTCTGTGAGGCACTGCTGTGTGAACTCATCGACGAAGATGAGGTGCAGGAAGCGCTTGTCGTGCATCAGGAAGATGGTGCGGAAGTCGTTGAGCATCCGTGCATCTATCATGGCCTGCAGGGTTTCCATCTTGAAAGACAGCAGGTCGTGCTGGTTGAGTGCGCTCAGCACCACGGCATCATGGCTCCACTGGTCGATGTGCGTTTCCACTTCTGCCGCTTCATAGATGGTCACCTCATGTCCATAGTACTCATAGAACTTCTTGTACAGGGCAATCTCGCTTGTCGGGTCGCTGCTCTTCAGTACATAGATAGGCAAGCCAGCTGGAATGATGTCGCGCATGTAGGTTAGCAACTCGTCGTAGCGGTTCTCCCAAGAAGCGTCCGGATGCTCGGCCATGAACAGCTCTGCCTTGACTACCGAGGGATAGTTGGCCCAGATGCCGTGTCCGAAGAAACGGCTGGTGATTTCCACCAACAGCAGCCGACCGTCGTCGCTGATGAGATAGTCGGGACGGTAGGCTCCTGCCCGGAAGGGATAGCAGCTTTGACGGTCCAGAATCTCCATCACCTTATCGTCCAACGGCATGTACTGGGGCACCCACTCGCGGTAGTGCTCCGCCATATAAACGATGCACTTATAGAGCAGGGCCTGCATGCGCCGCAGTTCGTCACGTCGCTCCGATGTAATGAGCATCGGGCGGTCGTGATACCAGCGATGGTAATAGTCGGTCTTGTCAGCAAACAGCTGAAAGAAAACTTCCTGACAGTTCATTTTTCACTTTTAAACAGTTTCGACTGGTATCCCAAGCACTGGAAGCCGTTGCGGTTGATGATGGGGATGATGCTGGTGGGCACCTTCAATTGGTTGCGCACCCAGAAGCAGATGCTCGTTGACATGCCGATGGTATCGGTATATTTCATCAGCCGCTGGATGTTCTCTATCGAGAGCGCACGGTTGGGGGCGGTGCGTCCGCGCTGCTTGCGGTGGTCGGCATTCTTCGGGCTGATATAGTCCATATAGAGGTCGCGCTCCATAGTTTTGTCGAAATAGCCCAGCCATTGCCCTAACTGCGCCAGGTTCTCCATGCAGGCGGTAAGGAACTCAGGCTTGTAGTTCACGATGCCGGCATCGTGGAGCATGTCGAAGAACTCTTTGATGTGCTCGTCGGTGAGGTAAGGCACGAAGATGGGCTGCACCAGTGCCGAGTTGGCCTGTATGCCGCGCTCCTGACACATCTTTACTGCGGCCAGTCGTTCCTCGATGGGGGCGGCGTAAGGTTCCAAGAGGTCGCGGAAGGGCTTGGGCATGATGCTTACCGAGGTGTTGAACTGCATCTTGTCCTTCAGCTGCTCGAAGAGGTCGAGGATGGTCTCGCCCTCGTTTTCTACCAGCAGATGTTTCGTGCCGGCCTTCGAAGCAATGAAGAGGCGGGCGTTGCTGTTGGGGTAGCGCTTGAAGTGGGCAATGAACTCACGCAGGATGCGGTGGGCAATGCCGGTATAGAGCGTCGGCTCCTGCAGGGCCTCGGTCTTGGGCGTGAAGTAATAGTAGTGGTTCCAGTTCTTGCCTCGGCTCAGAGCCACAATCTGCCGCTCTATCTCCTTTTTCTTCTCCGGTGCCTCTACGATGGCTTTTGCCAGTTCTTGCAGCAGTCGGCTGCGCTCCTGGATATCCTCTTTGGTCACAGCATTAGGCTCTTCGCTACATGCACCGTTCATCTCCTCCAGGAGTTTACGCACATAGAGGTGATAGTTCTCGTAAGCGACTAACTTCTGTTCGTGAACACCGTCGGTCACCAGACAGTACTGGCAGCCAACGTGACAGCCCTTGATGGGGTTCACCTCGAAGGTCAGCGTCGGGCAGCGACCGGTATAGTTGTGGATTTCGGTCTCCACGGTGTCGGGGTCACAGTCCTCCAAGTAAAGCACTGACTTGGGGATGACGGTGTGCTCCTCCAAGCGTTTCATAAACAGTTTCGACCCTCGGATAAGTCCTTGCAGGGTTTCCTCAGAAGGTTCAATCGTTACGCCGAGTTGCTTCAGGTACTCGGCATCGACAATCTGCGGCTTGAAGTCCTTCAGGTTGTAAGCGTCAGTCTCATGCTCGTAGAGATTGCGCATTTCAATGGGTTGTTTCATTTTTCTATTACTTATTTATTGTTTTTAACGTGCGGTAGAAAATTCTTCACTCTTCACTCTTCACTTACCCGATATTCTCGAATTTCGATGGGTATTTCCCTTGCCACCAATATTGTTTGGTGGGATGGTAGCCGACGAGATGTTCCAGTTCCTCGCGGTCTCCACGGTGACAGATCAACTGGCTGCCAATCTCTGCGTTTTCGTTACCTTCCATCACAATCCACTCCTTGTTCTTGTCGTACACGAAATCCCAACCGACGTAGCGCAGGGTGGGTACACGCTCTGCCATTTCAATGGCTTTGTCGCAGAGTTGCCGCCAACGGGGAATCTTGATACCCTTGATAGGAATGTGGGTGTCGGGATGGATTACGGTTGTTATCCCGAACTCGTCAAATCCGTCGGTTTCAACAATTCCCGTACACATATTGATACCTGCCAGAATTCCACCGGTATATCCTGATGACAGGAAATTGCCATGGACCCCAATGCGAACAAAAGGGTACCACATACGTATATCTCCATCGCCTTGATTGATGGTGTACATACGCACGCTGTTGACACTGGCTGGGTGGAGAATAGCCATCTCCTCGCCTTGCTCAATCAGTTCCTCCACCAGTACACCCTTGTCAATGGCGTAGTTCCAAAGACTGTTTGTTGCTTCTATCTCGGCAAACAACTGTCTGAAGAGTGCATGTAGGTCAGAATCCCCGACCTCCACTTTGCGGACACCCTGCGATTGTCCAAGTCCGACGGGCTTGGCAACAAACGTAGGGTGACGCTGGCAGAAGGCTTCGAAGGCGGGGTAGTCCTGCTCACCTTCCAACAACAATACTTCACGCCGGTAGGCATCCTTCAGCAATTGATAAGCATGCCACTTGTTGCGTAGCAGGTGCATGTCCTCCTTCTTGTTCAGATAGTCTATGTAGTTGAACCGCTCACGGAAAGAGATGTATTGGCGCTTCTTCTCGTGTGTGGCTCCCAAGAGTTCGTTGTAGAACTCCTCTGCCGTGGCAATGCCATACTGCCAGTAGTCATAGGTGGCAATGGCAAAGAGTTCCTCAGTGCTTCTGTTACCCGCTAAGTCGGGACGGATTTGCGCACGTCGTGCCAAATCCTGCTTAATGTCCTGAACAACTCGCGGCTTGTATATTTCAGGATAAGCGGCTACGATTTCACGGCCTATGCGTATCTGATAGGCCTCGTCTTCACTTGCATACAGTTTCATATTTCCTTATTTATTATTATCTGTGATTATTTCGATAACTTTTTGCACGTCGCCATCGCTCAACTCATGGTGCATGGGCAGGCAGATTACCTCGTCGGCCATCTTCGTGGCTACAGGCAGATTCTCGGGGGCTGCGGATGGCAAATCTCTGTAGGGTGCAAAGGTGCTGATGAGCGGATAAAAATAGCGACGGCAGAGGATGCCGTGCTCCAGCATACGGGAATATAGTTCATCACGTGTCATGCCATACCTTTTGGCATCGACGAAGATGGGGAAGTAGCCGTAGTTGTGGCGTACACTGGGCTGGTCATTCCAGAACGTGATACCCTCCACATGGCGCAATGCTTCCCGGTAGGCTGTCGCCACACGATGGCGAGCCTCAATGGCAGCATCCACTTGCCGCAGGTTCAGCAGTCCAAAGGCCGAGCGCACCTCGTCCATCTTCGAGTTGATGCCCGGTCCCACCACAGTCACCTCGTCCTCGAAGCCGAAATTCTTCAGGTAGTCGATGCGCTGTTTCATCTGAGCCGAATGGACAATCATGGCCCCGCCCTCAATGGTGTTGAACACCTTGGTGGCGTGGAAGCTGATGGTGCTGATGTCGCCGGCTTTCAGGATACTTTCCCCGTCTTGCTCAACGCCGAAGGCATGGGCTGCATCGTAGATGACTTTCAGCCCGTGGCGGTCGGCAACGTCCTGGATGGTCTTTGTGTCGCAGGGCGTGCCATAGACATGTACAGGCATGATGGCTGTTGTCCGAGGCGTGATGGCGGCTTCTATCTTGTTGGGGTCGATGTTGCCCGTCGAGGGGTCAACGTCGACAAACACCGGCGTGCAGCCGTTCCACCAGATGGCATGCGTAGTAGCCACAAACGAGTATGGTGTGGTGATGACCTCACCTTTGATGCCAAGTGCCTGCAGGGCGGTGAGCAGCGGTAGCGTGCCGTTGGTGAAAAGGCTCACAAAAGGCACCTTTAAGTATTCTGCCAGCGCCTGCTCCAACTTCTGATGATATAGCCCGTTGTTGGTAATCCACTGCCGCTGCCAGATGTCTTCCAGCAGGGAGTTGAACTCTGCGAGTGGTGGCAGCAGCGGCGATGTCACCTTGATGGCATCATTACTCATCATTATTGTGGTCAGTTCGTTCTTCTTCATCTTTACTTTCTGATTCTAATAAGCCTGTCTGTCTCTCTTGAACATCAATTTGACTGTCAGCCAGATAATGCGCAGGTCAAGCCATAAACTCCAGTTCTGGATATACCAGATGTCACGTTCCACGCGGCCTTCCATCTGCCACAACTCAGAGGTCTCTCCACGGAACCCCGTTACTTGTGCCCAACCAGTGATGCCGGGTTTCACAAAGTGGCGCATCATGTAATTGTCTATCAGTTTGTCGTACTGTTCGGTGTGGGCAAGCATGTGCGGTCGTGGTCCTACGACACTCATATTCCCAATGAGCGTGTTCCAGAACTGTGGCAACTCGTCGATGTTGGTCCTGCGCATAAACCGACCGAAGGGGAATACGCGAGGGTCGTCCTTGGTCGCCTGTTGCCGGTCGGCTTTGTCATTGATGTGCATGGAACGGAACTTATAACAGTGAAAATGATGTCCGTCAAGTCCCGTGCGCAGCTGCTTGAAGAACACCGGGCCAGGACTTTGCCGCTTGATCATAAAGACAATGAAAGGCAATAACAGCACAGTGGGTATCAAGAACAGAATGGAAAGCAGTATGTCTGCTACCCGTTTCAATACTCTGTTCAGCGGTTCTTCCAACGGACTGCTGTAGGTTGCCATCACCTCCATGTCATCGAGCAGTACAGAATGCAGGTTAAGTTTTTCCTCAGCAGTTGGCACATAGTAGAACTTCACCATCTTGTGATGGCACAGACTGGCCGTGCGCTCTATCAACTCACGTTCTCTGCGTGGCACACACAGATACAATTCGTCGCCCAGACGAAGTTCGTCGGGGTGGCTGAGCAGTGTGGTGAAGTCTCTGACCGAACTATAGCTGCTGTACAACCTGTAGCCGTAGGTAGGATTGCCCATCAGTTTCTGGTGCAGTCGCTGTAACTCTTCGTCAGCACCGACGAAGGTGACCATACGCGTGTTGTAGCCCGACATTCTGAGTCGCTTCAGCAACCAGCGTTCGACGAACCTCGTCAGGACAATTACCAGTAGCATGCACATACCCATGAAGAACAACTGCCATCCGAAGCGATAGGTAAAGTGAACGGCACGTAGCAACAGGTATGACAACACCGTCTGTGTGGCAACCAGCATAAAACTACGCCTCAGAATGTCACTGGCACCCACCAGTCGCTGATGGATGAGAGAATAGAACCAGTTTTCTGATATGATCATCGACAATGTGCATACCATCCAGAATATGTGATTTCTGTCGTCATTCCATTCTTCAGATTTAGGAATGAAATCAACCACCCAATAGAGCATGGTCCACAACACCACGAAGTCAATCATGATGACCACCCACATGATGAGGCAATTCGTGTAATGATGATTCTCAATACCCTTAATATGCATACAACTCTTCTACATAATTTTTTATTCGTTATCAACCACTTGTATAAATGCTGTAGGGACGTATGCAGTTGAGACAAGCCCTACTTGCGATAATGTAATGATAACACGCTGTTGGCCCGATACACGGGCAACCCTGCCTTCGACACCCTTAAAGGGACCGTCAATGACCGTGACCGTCTCTCCACCCTTGAAATGGCACTGCGACTCATCTACGAATTTCAGGTGCTCACTGCTATTACATGTGGCAATGATGAAGTTCTCCATCTCCTCATTGGAAATGGTTAGCGGTGGGTTCTTCTGGTTCTCGTCTAACCTAAAATGGTTATAATAATAGGATAGAAAGGAAGTGGGGGGGGGTGTTTTTGATATACTCACTGGCCTTGGCATCAGTGGTATATACGAACAGAAGGTTGGGAATCAACGCCTCCAGAACCTTCTTTTGTTTGCCGTTCACAAACTTGCGAGTGTAGCGTTTGGCTATGTAGGCAAACGTGCCGTCGGCTACGATATAATCAAATGCTTTGTTTTCTCTGCCGTATGAAGCTCGGAACACATACCAGCGCTTGTCTGGTGCAGGCACATATTTTACCGACACCCCGGTAAGTGCACTTACTGCTTCGGGGATGGTATCAGGTGTAACCCTGACACTCGGAGGATTAGCCTGGCCTCGTCCAGTTTCCACATTAGACAATGTGCTCATATCGGACCTTTTTTTGTTGGCTCGATGCCTGACACAAAAAAGCGTGGAATCGCTGTTGTCCGTTCCACGTGTCGAGGCTCTTGCATTGCCTATTGCTGTTGAACAGACAACGTTAGAGCCCACGCCGATATGAATATAGTACCCCTCTACCGATGAACATAATATGCCCATCTTTGGAAAAGGGGATGCGTATAAACACATCCCGAGGACGTCTACCGTTGCTAAGTTCAAGACAGCAATCGATTGGTTGCAAGATTTCGACACGTCTTAAACAAAGCGTCGTAAACGCCTTTCTATGTCATTCCCCGCTTCCCACCTCTGGCGGAATCGCCTTGCGGCTTTTCCGGTGCAGCCCGCCTCGTTCGACTCCGTCCGAAGACTTCGCCTCTCTCAGCACGGCGTGAGCTGTCTTGTTTTCAAATAGTCGCTTAAAACGACTGTCATCCAACAGAGAATGCGGAGAATCGTTGCAAAGGTAGCAAAAAAAGTCAAATAAAAAGCAAAAAACTTTCAATTTCCGTCGATTTTAATAATTATTTGGCTGGAAGATTGCTCAAATGTTCCTCCAGCGCATCAAAGGCATCAAACCAGTCGGCATACTTTGGTACAGTCTTTAAACCTGCATACTGTTTCATGGCTTTCCCATAGTTACGTAGTTGAACCCTTTGCGTGGAACGATGCGAGCCCACGAAACTGAAATCATAATTCATCTTGAAGTACTGATCTATGAGGAAGGTCTTTCCCACGCGCCTTCTTCCATAAACGATAACAAATTCCGAACGGTCTGACTCCATGCAGTCCCGTAGCATAGAGCACTCTTTCATCACTGGCTTCAACTTCTTGCATACGCTCCGGTAGTTGACTTCACCAAACACAGACTTTGGGTTTGCCTTGGGATAGTCACGGTAGCGTTCGATAATCTGCAAGGGTACTGCCAGCAGTTTCACCTGATAGGGTACACCCGTCTTATGACGCTTACCCTCAATCCATTTCTCACCGTTGACCTCCACGATGTTGTCCGTAGTCAGTTCCTTCAAGTCCACGAACGACAGGGTTGTAAAATTCATGAATACGAAAAGGTCACAGATGAAGGCGAGGTTGGCATCCTCAAACTCATGCGTCATTACCGTCTTCAATTCTTCCTCTGTCAGAAACGTACGTTCCTTGCACTTGGGGCTGATGTGGTACTGCGCAAACACGTTGCGCTGTATCTTGCCGTTATCATGCGCACGGGCTACAACTCCTTTCAGGTGCATGCAAGACAGCCAGATAGTAGAATTGGCCAGCCCTCGTTCATTAGCGAGATACACGGCAAACTCCTTGATGAAGTCGGGTGTGAGTTCTTGCATGGATATGTCAGTGCGACGGAAATTCATCTGAAGGAAGTCCGCCACGTAGTTTCTTGACCTCACTTGCAGTTTATAGGTGCCTAAAGCCCTGTCTTTGCCTACACGTCTTTTCAGGTTGGCAATATCCTTGTCGAATGCGCCCAGCAAGGTTTCGTACTCGCTGCCAAAGCCTAATGCATCGCCCACAGCCTGGCCAAACAGGCATCCCAACATCTTGTCTTTCATATTTGTTTCCGTTATTAATAAGAACTGTACTTTACACTCTTTTCAAATTTCCTTACAAAGATACGCATTTTTGAGGAAATCTATCATCTTTTTAGCATTTTCTTTACAAACTTCAGAGAAAATAGTAAATAAGTAATTATTCAAAAATAACTTGGTACGAATACTTTCTAACACACTAATACTCAGTGAGATATTTTAGTGTAGTGTGAAGTCATTTTTCAATCTGGCTCAATATTCCACATCAGGGAATCATGAGCCTGCCCCTTTTTGATTAAGAGACCTCTATCTTGTAGAACCTCCGTAGCCGGGATTCTGTGTCAGATTTGGGTTCGAGAAGAGTTCATCCTGTGGAATTGGGAAGAGCAACTAATAATCTTATACATTATGAACCCCAGAAGTTTTCTGTCCTACTTCTGGGGTTCACTTCAAAAAGACACAGCCTCTTATCAAGTAACTATAAGATGTTTTTATTTTACCACAACCTTGCGGCCCTTTGTGATATAAATGCCCTTCTTTTCAGGCTGTCCGCTCACTTTCCGGCCATCCAACGTATAGTAATGCTTGCTTTCGGTTTCTGCATTTACGCTGCGGATATCTGAAGTCGTGTTCAAGATGATGGAATGATGTGCTGCATCAAACACAGCAGTACATCCAGCAGGGAGCTTCAGCTGAATCTTGCTATAATCCGTTGCAGTAAGGTTATAACCTTCTGCCCCCTCGACAATGACATAATTATTCGGATAATGAGCTGTATTGTCAAAGGTCAGGTCTATTGTCCATGTGCTTGATATCGGACTCGTCACGCGAATAACACCTTGTGGGTGAGCCTGTATCTCATTAACATTGACACATCCGCAGAGAATAAGCGTACCAGCATTATAGACCGTACCAACCAGTTTACCGCCACGTATGTCGGCTATGCCACCGTCGTTATATATAGGATACAGAACGTTATCTGTTTCAGCATTTTCCCATATCAGCTGACCACCATTCTCGATAATGGAGAATACGAGGAAGTTGCGAGCCACCACCTTGTTTTTAAACTCCGTCTTGTTGCGGATGTAGAGACGATGGCCAGAGCTGAACGAGTCGAAAGTGATATTCTTAAACGCAATAGGGTCTGGGAAGAACATACAACCACCCGGCAGCCATATCGTTGGAGGGTCAATTTCTGAGGAAGGACAGTCGCTACCGTCCAGCAGCCATTGCATCCTCTGCGATGGTGTGTAGTCCTCGCCCACGTCAACACCGTCACAAGGCACATCTACGTCACCATCATCGTCACCATCCATAAGATCCTGCAAAGAATTGTAGGTTTTCAGCTTGACGCTATGGCTACTTCCGTCATAATAAACCGTACGGTGATACTCCTTCGAAGGTAGGCCTACGAATTTCATCTGCCAGTAGTCAGAGGCAGCAACGCTATATCAAAGATTCTTACGTCTCTGCCAACAACTGGGATATGCCAGACGGCACCAAGTTCCCCTCTGGAAAGATAAATTTTGCCGTCACCTGTCACTTTTGCACATAAACAGCTATATATAAGTAGGAATCACGCTCCCACCCACTTTATCACCCTTATGCTTACTTCGTAAAGCAGGTAAAGAGGAATAGTTACCAATATGAGCGTCATCAGGTCTGGCGGTGTTATAATAGCAGCAACCAGCATGATGACAAGAAATAAGTGTTTACGATAGTGGGCAAGCGTTGAAGAAGTGATGATGCCCATTTTACCAAGGAAGAATGCAATTACAGGTAACTGAAACACAACCCCCATAATTAATGTCAAAGAAACAAACGTTGAGATGTATGAATCGAGAGTTATGTTACTGACAACACTATCTGCGACTGCGTAGGTACCCAGGAAACGGAAAGAGATAGGGAACAGCACGAAGTAAGACATCAGCACCCCGAACAGGAATAGCACATAAATGATACCTGCTACCTGCACAGAATACTTCCGCTCATTCTCATAAAGGGCCGGTGAAATAAAGCGGAACAATTCGAAAAGGATATAAGGGGAAGCCCCTAACAGTCCTAAATAAATAGCGGTTGTAATGTGCGTCATGAACTGGCTGCTGAGGTCCGTAGCAATCATGTTCACATGGAACTCCTCAAACCTAAAATCCATGCCAACAGCCTGCATTACCCCTTCTATCCAACGATAAGTGCAGAAGTCCCACTTACTCGGAGCCAACAATAATTGCCATGTGATATCCTTGAAACAGAATACCACTATGGCAATTACAGCAGCCACTCCAAGAATACGGAAGAGCATCTGGCGGAACACTTCCAAGTGTCCGCCGAAGGTAAGCAGCCCGTCATTCTGCTTTTTCATTGCTTCTGTTGCCTTCTTTCTGGGAAGTTTCTTCAGAAGAAGCAGGTTCGCCTCCTTCCTCCTTTTCTTTCTCTTCTGCTACTGGTTCATTCATGCCCTTCTTAAAACTTTGCACACCCTGCCCTAAACCCTTCATCATCTCGGGCAACTTTTTCCCGCCAAAGAGTAGCAGGGCCAGACCGCCTATCAGCAGCAGTTCAGTTGTGCCAATGAATAATAGTTGTGTTGTCATAAGCTTACGGAGTTACCAAGAATATCTCACAAGTATCAAAGTTGATTTCCCAATTACCATTCTCTGTGGATTCCCACTTGTACTTCTCTGCCATGCGGTCCCACCATGATTGGAACTTAGTACTTGTTTCGCCTAAATCCTTCACCATCTTTTCATACAACTCGGCATTATCTGCGGTCATAATCTTTGCCAGTTCATTCAGTCCGTTGCGACGTTCGAAGAGCGTCTGAATCTCTGTACGCTCTTCGGGTGTCACCTGCCCTACCAGTTTCTTGTCCATATCTTTTATCTTCTATATTCTGAATAACCTAAATATTTGTTGTTAAAACCATGTTTCTCAATTCTGGCAGTTCTTCCATCTGTACTGATATACACTATAACACTTGCCCATTGGAAAACATGCCAGCCATTTGCTGTTCCTGTATATTGCATCATTTGGTTGATTGGAACTAAAGGTATCCATGGCATAGAAATACCGCTTCCAACAGGATTGTTTAGTTTACTTTGTGTTGATGCTTGAAGGGTAGTTCCAAATCCTAAATCCGAAATAGTTACCATTAATTTGTATTCATTTGAGCCAGAACTGATGTCCCTCCCAGAGGCATCATAAGCAGCATGAAAATCAAAATATGCCACTTCAACTTGTGCATTAGATGACAAGACTGTTGTCATCATAAATAGAATAATTAGGCCTATTTTTTTCATATTAATCATATTTTAGTTATTACCATCCTTTTCTTACATCAAACGGATCTAAATAGTCTATTTCAGGAATATTCATTTCTTGTAAGAATTGACCTTCTTCCCTAATAGATGCCAACAATCTCCGAGCAGCATTGCGTTCTGTATGTGCAACAATACATTGCTCATGACTTGGAGTGTTTACTTCTAAAGTGGTCTTGCGATTAAGCCAAATACAGCGACGACAATGGTAGGCATCGCAGTGCCGGCAAAGTGGTGCATGGTCTAATCGCAGTAGTTGCCGATTTTTGATGACCAATCCACTTGCAATATCCCCGACACTATCCGCTGGGTTGCTATAATAGAATGCCTGACACAGATAATATTTCCCATTTGGAGCAATGGTAATGTTTTCCACTCCAGCATTACAATGATTGGGATTATCAATCATCATGCGGTCAGTTAGCAAATTGAACTGTGGCGCACGCCCTTTCAAATATTCTTCTTTCACAACAACTGCCAGTTTATCAAGCAAAAAATTGTATTGTTCCAAACAATCATCTGTCATTGTTTCCAAATCTGTTATAACAACATTGAGACGCTGAACAACTCTCAGTAGGTCTGAAATCAATCCACTGCTTTCAAATAATTGGCTTTTCGTGACTCGAAGAATCATCACATCTCTTGGTTTGTACTCTTTGTTAATGTTTTCAATAACGTACACGTCTGCTTCGTTGCATCCTGCAGGCTTGATGTCGTGATGATCAATGCTATCTATTACGTCAAGGTAACCTTGGGGAAGTTCGTATTCAGGATATACAAACTGTATCATTAGATTCTCTCTCATAGCATAAAAGATACCTGCCTTTAAATCATCTAAGTTGATTAAACGACGCTCTTTATAGGGATTGTCACAATGACAGTAGCTTACTGACATGTCATCCAATAATATAATCAAATATTGCATCATAATTTAGCAGTTTATAGGGTTAGACTTTGGTCTGGTTGCCTCAAACTCTTCACGGGTTCCTTCTCTTTCTAACTTGCGATATAATTTATTCCAATAATAGTTATTTGCTCTTACGCGTGCTTTGTGCATCTTGCAAATTGCAGTTGAACGTTGATAGATTGTATCTGTGTCAGCACTATCATAGTTTTCTCCCTGACACCATGCGCAACCTGAAGCAACCTCGCAATTTATACATTTAGAAGGACTTTGTGAAACTCTATCCAAAGACAGATAAGGCCTTAATAGATTTTTGTTGATTCCATCATTAACGTTTCCGATAATTCGAGGAGATTTTTCTCGCAATGAGAAGTTTACAAATCTATTACAAGGATAAAAATTTCCACCTGCATCTAATGCAAGCATCTTTCCAGAACCGCACCAGTTGGTGTTTTCTTTAACAGGGTCCAATGGTTTTCCTATATTCTCTGAAAAGAAGTAGCAAGCGTAATCTTTATAATAATCCCCTTCTATTATAGCATCTGCTAATTGTACTAATTGGTCTTCAAAAAGAATATCATCACCATCTTTCCATACATTTTCAAAAACACAATTGATATTCACCTCCTTGATTCCAAGACTGTATAGATGCATTACACTTTCCTTTATGTAAGGAATATCTGGGCTGCTAATAGTTACTTTTGTACTCGCCATTGGAAATTGTTCTAACCATAGTGGAATATTTTTTACAACGCTATGATATGAGCCAATCTCTTTGCCAGTTTCGGTCTTAAAAATTCTGTTTATATCGTGTTTCTTCTCCGTGCCATCAATTGTGATAGATATACTGATATGTGCAAAGTTCTTTTTAATAAATGATTGTATTTTCGGAGAATGGTAATTAATACCATTTGTTGTGAAGTTAAAGCGATAAGAGTTAAACCAATGGTGATTTAACCTGTACATTTCCATTTTTATATAATCACAAACTCTGTCAATTAGGTCAATTTCAAGTAGCGGTTCCCCCCCAATGAAATCCCAAATTACAGACTCCTCTGCGTAGTCGTTTTCGTGACTCAAAATGTAATCTATTCCTTTTTGTGCTACATCCCAAGTCATACGGTGCTTATCGTTTTTACCTACAAGATAGCAGTACTTACAAGCCAATTGACAATCTTGTGTTACAATAAACGTAATTGTCCTGGCTATTCCTGGTTGCCATTGTTGCATTCTCTCTTTAATCTTATCCATTGACCTTCCGATATAGTTTATTCCAATAATAGTTCTTTGCTCTCACTTTTGCATGATGTATATTACAGGTTGCTGTTGAGCGTTGGTAAATTGTTCCTGTAGATGAAGCATCATAATTCTCCGCAGGACACCATTTGCATCCTGTCGCTATTTCACATGTTAAACATTCCTGTGGGTATAATGATTGTAAGTCTAAAGCGTGAAGTGGCCTCAATTTGTTAGAGTCAATACCATTTTCAATATCCCCCACTATTCTTGGCTGTTTACTTCTTAAAGAGTATTTCGCAAATCTCATACAAGTATAAAAATATCCTTTAGAATCTATTGCTAAAAACATTGAACCACAAGGATTAATCATGTCCTTGCCCTCCAGAGGGTGGCCAATAAAATCATCAAAACAAGTCAAATCAATATCCTCATCCAAGAATAAGTCTGAATCAACAATATAGTCAGCTATCATTATAAGTTGAGTTTCTAACAGCCGATCATCTCCATCTTTCCATACGTCTTCAAGGACAGGGTTTATGTCTATTTTCTTTATTCCTAATGATATAAGATGTTTTACACTTTCATATACATACTGAATGTCATCATGTGAGATTGTCATCCGTGTTCCTAATGACGGGAATTGATTCCGCCATAATTTCACATTGTTTATTATATGGTCATACGATCCTTTACCATTTCTATAGATTCTATTTAAGTCATTCTTTTCTTTCGTTCCATCGATAGAAATACTAAGTAAAAGATTTTGCTGATATTTCTTTATAAACGCTTGAGCTTTATGGGCATTATAGAGAATACCATTTGTTGTAATTCGAATTTTGTAATCAGAAATATTATGCATATTATGCTTATATGTAATAGCATACTCCATAATCATATCAATAAGATCTATTCTCAATAATGGTTCCCCGCCAATGAAATCATAGATAATTGATGTATTCGAAGACAAAACACCAGATGAAAACAAATAGTCAATAGCTTTTTGTGCAACAGGAAAAGACATTTCCTCATTGCGATTCTTAGCAACTAAATAGCAGTATTTACAAGATAGTTGACAGTCTTTTGTTACGATAAAAACTATTGTTCTTTCCACCATTCTTTTTATTGATTTTGACTTTAATAATTGGCAATTATCTACATAACTTTTTGTTTAAATAGTGGCATGTTTCATTTTTGAACATGCCACCATAATTACATTAGTTGCCAGAGCAACCACCTCGACAAGTTCCAGAGCAACTACCACTACAAGTGCCCGTGCAGGTTCCTTGGCATGAACCACTACATCCTGTACATGAGCCTTCGCAAGAGGCAGTACAGCTTGTGCAGTTACATCCTGACTCTGCGGCATTCACAATACTTGGAGCATTTGCAAGCACAATAGCACCCAAGATGGGTAACGCACCTTTTGCCGCCTTTTTGAAAAACTCCCTTCGCGACTGGAGTTCTTCGTTGTTTTTATTCTTCTTCATAACGTTAGAAGTTTAAAGATGCCTATGAACTCCCAAATTCAGCGTTAATATTAAATTTAGGTTTGGAAATAAAAAAAGACGTGGGAGTTTGTTCCTCCGCGCCTATCCCAGTAGTCAGGCTCTCGCATTGCCCCTGTGCAAGGATAAGCAACGCAAGCCAGCCCACGCCGAGTGATATTATATAATCAGGCACTATATACATTTATATATATAGTAACCCAAGGGATATAATACACCCACGCGAACGCTTCGTTGCATTACCGCCGTGCACAGTTTCAAATTTGCGAGATTTGACTACACAGACAGGTAACGTTCAGAAAACGTCCTTTCCCATTGGCTGTCCTTACAAGTGGTGCTCTCAGCCTCCGGATTCCATCGATGTCTTGACCCGCCCAGCCTTTGGAGCCAGCTTGGTCGGTTGCAAAGGTAAGAAATTTTTCTTAAACCACCTTCAATTTGGCAAAAAAATGATGAAAGCGGTAAACTTTTGACCGTTTTTTCGATTAAACAGGAAGAAAACAAAGTTAATGTCAGTACAAGAACACTGCTTTTGCCTTTTAGGAGGACTAATCTTTAAGGCAACCTAATGGTATAATCTTTACCCCATCAGGACGGGTGTATGCCATCTGACCTCCTGTAAGTATTATCAAAAGATCTGGTTCACGGATGGGCATTTGCTTCTCCTTCTCATTGGCTTTGCCTTCGTCCGACGCGACTCGGCCATCTTCGAGCAAGCTCGGATGGCTCTCACTGCTCCGTCCATTATGCTCGCGGATAAGCCTTTTCAACTCCAGAAGATGGCTTGCCCCTTCCTCTATCTCGTTGCTTCCCAGTTTGCACTCTATCAAAGCATAACGCCCATCTTCAAGATGCAATACGAAATCGGCTTCCAGATCATATCGGTCATGATAATAAGACACATGACTATATAGTCCTTGCGTATAGGCTTTCATGTCACGCACGCACATCTGCTCGAAGATAAATCCGAATGTTTTCAGTTGTGTGGTCAATGCCTCTGGTGTAAGTCCAAGAAGAGCCACGGCTATTGACGGGTCACAGAATCCTCGTTTGGGTGAGCTTCGTATAACTGTTTTACTGCGTATTGCCGGGCACCAGGCATCTATGTCTTGAATGACAAACAGACGTTCGAGGGCGTTCACATAGTCATTGAATGTGTCAATACTGCATTATTTTACCACACCATTTTGGCCCTTCTATTAATACGGCACCAAACGCATCAAGAAGGTCTTTAAGCATGACGTCTGCTGTTCTGTTGAGATATTCCATAT
>ERZ842401.4304-NODE-4304-length-16716-cov-4.832603_pt1 | contig 16716 bp, 13 predicted proteins | sample MGYA00521270_ERZ842401 | MGnify/ENA primary metagenome ERZ842401 (study PRJEB31892, sample SAMEA3878208) | bioreactor metagenome | biome: Moose rumen | place: Sweden | collected 2011-10 | study: EMG produced TPA metagenomics assembly of the PRJEB12797 data set...
CACACTATCCCTCGGCATCTGCAACGGCTGCCAGCTGATGGGGGAACTCGGTCTTACGGGTGCTAAGGGCGCTAAGATGCTGCATAATGACAGCCACAAGTTCGAGAGCGAGTTCATCACCCTGCAGATTCCGCAGAACAACAGCGTGATGTTCGGCTCGCTCAGCGGCACAAAACTCGGCCTTTGGGTGGCTCACGGCGAAGGCAAATTCTCACTGCCCGAGGCAGAGAGTGCCTACAACGTCATTGCCAAGTACAACTACCACGGCTATCCCGCCAACCCCAACGGTTCCAACTACGACGTGGCTGGCGTCTGCTCGGCTGACGGTCGCCATCTGTGCATGATGCCCCATCTGGAGCGAGCCATCTTCCCCTGGCAGAACGCCTGGTATCCTGCCAACCGCCGCAACGATGAGGTGACGCCTTGGATTGATGCCTTCGTCAATGCACGCAAGTGGGTAGAGGCAGTACAGAGCGTTTAGTCCACCGTCATGGAACTGACCCTAACCCTTATCACACTGATAGTCACCACCATAGAACTGATGGTATGTCTATATTGCGCTGTCGTCTTGTGGCGACAGCGCAAAGGCATGCCCGACCATTCACGTTTGGTACTCGCCTTGGGGGCTGCCCATTGCGTCCTCACCTCACTCTTAAAGTACAGAAGCCTCATCACTTCACCCACACAGACCATCTACCACGAAGTATTGCAGCCTGCACACCTCAGCTTAGGCATGCTTTCAGTGCTACTCATTTTGGCCTATGCAGTGGCAGTGGTAAGACCGGAGTGGTTTCGCTCATGGCGCAGCACATTGGTGTTTTTCTCTCCAGGAGTACTGTTCATGGGTGTCTATTGGATAACACCTTCATGGACTCATCTGTACTCTTTTTCAGACATTCAGGCCAACATCGGAGAAGTTAATGTACTTATTCGAGCCGTACAGTTCTTTGTCATTGTAGGCTACTGCATTTTTTTACTTTTCCGTATGGTGAACATCCGAGAGACAGGTGTCGGGAGTCTATGGGTGCGAAACTATATCTTGGGGACATTGGGACTGCTCACACTCGTCACCCTTTTCTCCTATTTTCACTTCTATATACTCCACTACACACACCAAATATGCGTGGCTGTCTTTTACGCCTACTGGACATATTATGAACTGACCGAACGAGTCTATACGACACCCTCGAACCTGTCATCCCCTGTCGTAGAAAGAACGGACGAAATGCAACAGAATACAGACTACAGGCGGTTCATCAACTTCGATGAGAGAGTCAGCAGTCTGAAGCTCTTTACCCAACAAGGCATTTCGCGCGACGACCTCTGCCGTATAATGGGTACTGACCGCACCACTTTTAGCCGTATCATCAGCGAACAGAGTGGCTGCAAGAACATGAGCGACTATCTGAACCGCAAACGACTTGACTATGCAGCACAGCTCATGCGCGAACACCCCGACTACTCCATCTCAGCCATTCTGAGCGACTCCGGCTTTAGCAGTCGTTCCAACTTCTACCGCCTGTTCTCTGAGCGTTTCGGAATGTCGCCTACAGACTATCAGCAACTGCAATGAACGGCTGATTTTGGACAACCAAACTGCCAATTTTGGACAACCTGCGGCTGGAATCCTCAAACGATTTCAGCCGTTTTTTCTATCTTTGCCAGAAAAACAAATCTATTCATGAACGTACGATTAGCGGCCAGACTGTCCCGTCAGCAACGACTATTGCTGGCAATTCTGCTGTTTCTTCAAGTTCCCACATGTCTGGCCTCCAGCATTACTGACACACTCGAACTGCGCTTTCGTCGAAATAGTTATACCATCAATCCCGACTTTGACGGCAACAAACAACGACTGGAAGCTTTCGACTCCTGTTTTCTGAACCATTTCTCCCATACAGCCCCCCACTCCATCAATATTAATATCATCACAAGCACATCGCCAGAAGGTACTCCGCGCTTCAACCGCACGATAGGCAATCGCCGTGGTCAGGCACTCCGACAGTTGTTAGTCACTCATTTCGGCATACCCGACCAAAACATTGAAATACGCAACGAAGGCCCCCGTTGGGACTTATTATATAATATGGTGAGCGAGAGTCATGAGCCTTGGCGCAACGAGGTGCTGCAGATACTCGAGAAAAGCAATACCAACCATCGTCGCCGAAGCAGGGACTCACGCGAACAGCAACTGCGCCATCTAAATGGTGGCAAAGTGTGGCAGGAACTCTGCAACCACTACTTTGCACCGCTCCGCAATGTTTGCTGCATGATCAGTAGCTCCTCGCCACGACGCGACACCGTCTATGTGCGCGACACAATCGTATATATCCATGAGGTGTATCGCATTGACTCCACACACGTCTACTATACCGACTACAGAGAACCGAGAAAGAAAAAAGAGCGCACACAACGGCCTACCTATCTGGAACCTGTAGTGGCACTGAAAACCAATATTCTGCTATGGGCCGCAGGAGCTCCCAACATGCAAATTGAACTACCACTCGGCACGAACAACCGCTGGAGCATCGAAGCTGAGTATTTCCAGCCATGGTTCACATGGGGACATAACGCCCACGCCCACCAATGTTTCGACCTCGGCATCGAGGCACGCTGCTGGTTGGGCAATCGTCAAAATCACAGTCTTCTGCAGGGCTGGCACATAGGAGCAGCACTGGCTGGTGGCTACTATAACTTGGAGTGGAAAGCAAACGACGGCTATCAAGGCGAATATGTCAACACATACCTCAACGTGGGCTATCAGCACCGCTTTAACCACCACTGGGCCATCAACTTCGGCTTGGGCTTAGGCATGCTAAGCACGGGTTATCGCCACTACAAAGGCAGTAGCGTCTACCCCGATAATCACCTGGAACCATCGAATAATCATCTGATTTGGAAGAACAACGGCCACAGGAACTGGTGGGGGCCATGCCATGCAAATATCACCATAACCTATATGCTGGAGACGAAGCTCATCAAGGAGTCAAAACTATTCAAAAGCCTAAAACCATCAAAGAAATGAACCGCTACGCTAACATATTACTACTGCTCTTGACGGTCTGCGCTTGTCAGCGTCCTGATTTGTGGATGTATACTGACGAGTTCCGACAAGTAGGGCTTACGGTCGACTGGAGTCAATGTCCAAGTGAACCGACAAGCATGACCGCCAGCTTCTACCCCAACGATGGCAACACGAAAATCTATCGACACGTCACCAACGACGTAACAGCCACATCCTTCAATCTGCCACGCGGCCAGTATAAGGGACTTATATTCAGCTATTCAGCTGACGAATATGGCCATCAGGAACTCGTCAACATGGAGCAAGCCGACAAGGCTGCTGTGCGCTTGCGATATTTGCCAGAACAGCCCCAACCCGATGACGATCTCTTTGGCAGCCAGGCCATCACGTCCCAGATCAAGGGGATGAACGTCAATCCTGCCACAGGCATGTACTTCATCAGCTACGCGCCTGAAGACATGGCATCGGCCATTATTACAGATATGGACATCGTAACGGGTTCCGAGGGAGACCTTATCCGCTACGATGAGCGTAAAACCTTCGAAGCAGGTCTTCAACAGCAACATTTTTCCTGCCAGCCACAGCCATTCGTTTGGCAACTGAAGATACGTATTTATGTAGAAGAGCTACAGTATTACTATGTGGCACGGGCCTCAATAGCAGGTTTCTCAAACATCTTCAGCTTTCTCGAGAGCAAAAACGGCACTGAGACAGCCTTGCTACTGGCCAACACATGGCAGACAGAACAACTGACAACCACCACCGGCTACCTCACCACCACGATAGCAGTGTTCGGAGTGCCTGGTTCGACACCCCATACACTGCCATTCCTACAACCAGAGGATATCCGGCTGAACCTACAGATTATGCTACGCGACCACTCCACTATCAAAACTTATCACTACAACGTAGGTCAATTGTTCCGCCCTACCGACTCTCACGTCCCGCAAGCTAACATCACACTAGACAGCGACGACCCTGGCCACCCCGTCCTGCCCTATGTTGAGGAATACAACTCTGCAGGCTTCGATGCCACCGTAGATCCATGGAATCATCGAGAACCGACAGACATTCCCATGTAAGAGCCCCCTGACGACACGCAAGACAATTCATGTTCAACCAATTAACATATCAATTCAACAATTATGAAAAAGTACATCCTCATGACACTCGTTGCTACAGCTGCACTGACGGCTTGCAACAACACAGACGACTTCAGTGCCAACAACAATGACAAGCAGTACAATCCGCAAGCTATTGAATTTGGCGTTCACGTGAATCGCAATGCTACACGCGCTGGCAATCCTGGCGACATTGGCGACCTTGCCACCCTGCAGGATGCCAACAATGGCTTCGGAGTTTTTGCCTACTACAGCAACAACGGCCAGTACAGCAACAATCTGGTGCCCAACTTCATGTACAACGAAAAGGTGACCTACGATGCCGTGAACAACGTGTGGACTTATGCACCGCTGAAATACTGGCCCAACGAGACTGGTGGTTCCGTGAGCGACGATGTTGATCTGGTTAGTTTCTTCGCCTATGCTCCCTACGTAGAGGTCAGCCCCTCTACAGGTATCGTGAGCGATAACAAGAGCGATGACATCACTCAATTGTCGAAAAACAATGCTACGGGCGACCCCTTCATTCGCTATGTGGTGAACACGGCAGGCCAGCAAGGTGTAGACCTGCTATATGCCACACCCGTCACCAACCAAAAGAAGCCAGCTGTCGACGGTTCGAAGATTACCTTCGCTTTCAAGCATGCCTTGGCCAAGCTATTAGTCAATGTTCAAGTTGATCCTGCCGAGGCGAGCGATGCTATCAATGCTGGTGAAACCAAAATCTACATACGCTCCTTCACCATCACAGGCTTTGCAGCCAAGGGCGGGCTGAACCTCAACACGCCTGCAACCTCCGAGCCACAGTGGTTCGACTATGACTGCGTGTCAGATTTGAGCTATGGCGGTCTGACTTTCAACGATGGTCGGCGTGACGGCAAAGAGGGAACTGCCGACGGTGTGCAGAGCAACGAGAAGTACCAGAATCTGAATCCTGACCTCATTCAGAACAGCACAGCCACCAATGGCGTAACCGCTACACAGGCCAACTTGTTCAATAATGCCAACGGCATCTATATCATCCCCAGCGGCGGAAACGAAGCTGTCGACGTGTCCATCATTTACGACGTGGAGACACGAGACGACAAACTGGCCACACTGCTCAGCGACGGCACCACGCACGGCAGCAGCATCGAGAACAAAATCTCGAAGACTGTGTTTACTGCCTCCAACGGATTCAAGGCTGGCAATATCTATACGCTCAACCTAAAATTAGGCTTGCGGAGCGTGCAGTTTGATGCTACTGTAAGCGCATGGACATCACCTGGCATCTCGACAAACATTGCTCTCCCTGCTAACGACTAATCCCATAACATCTACAGCTGACACATGAAGTCATCAAGACACATATTCTCACTCCTCAGTGCAGCGTTGCTCATAGTAGCCTGCGCTGAGGAGGAGCGTCTGGATAGCGACGTAACTACTTACGTCAGCGGGCAAACTCCCGTCGCATTCAGCATAGCCCAAAGCACAGTCACACGCACAGCCACTGGCACCATCGACGATCTTCCAACACTACAGTCGAAAGGCTTTGGTGTCTTTGGCTGCTACACCGGATTGCACGACTATGCCAATACAAGCGTCAGCCCCGACTTCATGTACAATCAGCAAGTGGAATACAACAGCAGTACGTCACATTGGGAATATACGCCACTGAAATACTGGCCCATCAAGGGCGATGCACAGGTAGCTAAGGTAAGTTTCTTTGCCTATGCACCTTATGCCGACCCAGCTACCAGTCCGTGCATCACAGGCTTGTCGCCAGCCAGTGAGCAGGGCGATCCCTATCTCATCTATCGGCTGGCTCCCACTGCGTCACAACAGGTAGACTTGCTCTTTGCCACGCCACTTTATGACCAGCAATGCCCCAGTGATGCCACCACACCCGTTACATTCAGCTTTCGCCATGCACTGGCCTGTATCGGCGACAAAGTGGCAATAGAGTGTACCGACGAACTGGCTGCGCTTCTGAAATCAGAGATTGGCGAAGACGTGACAAAAGTGGAACTACTGCTCAACCGTGTTGACATCAACTACACACTGACCAACAAAGGTAAACTGGTATTGAGCGGAAACGGCATGCAAGCCAACTGGAAGCCCGTCATGTCAGAAGCATTCACCGTTAGCCGAGTGCAGACTTTCGACTACAGCAGTTCACCCGTCACGCTGGCCACCATCACCAATTCGGCAACCACACTCAATCCGAACGAGGAATACAACCAAGGCATCCTCTACATTCCCATGCAGACTGGCGATGAGAAACAAACAGCCGACATCAGCGTGAGCTATACCCTACGTCGCACCTTGGCCGACAATAGTGTAAAGACCTTCACTGCACGGCAAAGAAGGCTACTTGCCATTGGCTCCGACCTGAACGGTGAACAAGAGGGCAGCTACACCGACCTGAACATCCGTCTAAGCAAGAATATCACCGTGGCACCACTCGACATTGCCAACACGCGCATCACCACTATCAGCGAGCAGACCTATTGCGGCGAACCTATTGAACCCGACTTCATTGTGATTGACGACGGCCGTGTGCTCAACCGCGACGAGGACTACACAGTGAGCTTTGCCAATAACACCAATGCCGGCACGGCCACCATCACCATTAGCGGCATTGGGGCCTACGACGGCGAGCAGAGCCTGACATTCAATATTCGCCAACGCCCTGTAACCATCACCGCAGCCGACCAGAGCTATGAGTATGGCGGCAGCATTTCCACTTCGGTCGATATGGCCACGATAACAGGCCATGTGCGTGGCCACACGCTGACAGCACTCACGCTCACCAATAGCCAAGCCTCAGCCAATGCAGGCATCTATGCTGGTGCTATTGTACCCAGCAATGCCGCCATCAAGGACGCGAGCGGCACAGAGGTAACGACCAACTATTCCATTACCTACGTGCCAGGTCGACTGACCATTGAGAAGAAGGCCGGCAGTCTGAGTCTGAGCACTACATCACTCACTTTCACTGAAAGTCAGGGCGCAGGGGCTACGAAGACATTCACCGTGACTCGCGCTGGCAACGGTACCATCTCGGCCTCTACGACCAACACTGGCAATTTCAGTGTCAGCGTCAGCGGCAACACCGTTACCGTGACACGCCGATACTCCAATGCCTACAAGTCTACAGCCACCGTCACCGTGAGTGTGGCCGAAGGCACTAACCACAAGGCGCCTTCCAGCCGGACTTGTTCTGTGACGGCCACGGCAGTCGGACGTGCACTACCCGACAACACCATTGGCGAGGGATGGGTGGTCACCACCGAGAAAAAAGCCTACTTGAGTGCCTCCGACGTGCCGTCGGGCAAGACCATCGCCGGCGTTGTGGTCTACGTCAACGATGGCGGAAAGCACTATGTCATGGCACTCCACGACACACCATCGGAAAAGACCTACGCCAGCTCGTGGGACGAAATAAAAGAATATACGCCGCGTTTGGCCACCTACGGCAACACCTATGCCTGGGGAATGGTCAACAAGGGTGAGATTGACGAGATCTTTGGAGTGGACAGCGATGGCTACATGACGCGAAAGTCAACAGTTCGGTCGTACCTCACGTCAGCCGGCGGTTCCATGCTTTGGGGCTGGACCTATACGCACAGCTTCTACCTCGTTGTCCGTCCCTACTCGTTCAGCGTGAGCAACTCAAACATTGAGTGGTACGGCAACTCGCCCGTCAACGACACAGGACACTCGCGCCCAATCTTCACTTTCTGAGTTCACTGGCAGGAAAAACCACTTTCGCTACTGCAAATCCGCAATTTTCAAGTACAAGGCACATTACTTTTGAGAAAAATTTGTAATTTTGCAGGCAAATTGGTCTATACGATGAACGAATACTTGACTCTTTTCAAGACTTTTTTCAAGATTGGCATGTTCACCCTTGGGGGTGGATATGCCATGATTCCGTTGATTGAAGCCGAAGTGGTTGACAAGCACAAATGGGTATCGAAAGAGGAGTTCCTGGATCTGATAGCCATTGCGCAGAGCTGCCCTGGCGTGTTTGCCATCAACATCAGCATTTTCATTGGCTATAAGCTGAGGAAGACCCCTGGTGCCATCAGCTGCGCGCTGGGCACCGCCCTACCCTCGTTCCTCATCATCCTGCTCATTGCCATGTTCTTCCACCAGTTTCAGGACAACCCCATCGTGGCCAGCATCTTCCGAGGCATACGTCCGGCGGTGGTGGCACTGATAGCCGTACCTACATTCAACCTGGCCAGAAGCGCCCGTCTGACGTGGGCCACCAGCTGGATTCCCATCGTGGGAGCACTGGCCATCTGGGCACTGGGCGTTTCACCTATTTATATTATACTGGTTGCCGGCATCGGAGGCTATATCTATGGCAACCTGATCAAACCGACGGAATAAAAAGACTCTCCCCCTGCCCCTCCCTGAGAGGGAGGGGGAGTAAAAAGATTTTTATTATGATATACCTATATTTGTTTATCACATTCTTTGAGATTGGCCTGTTCGGCTTTGGCGGCGGCTACGGCATGCTGTCGCTCATACAGCACGAAACGGTGGAACACTGGCACTGGCTGACGGCATCGCAATTCACCGACATTGTGGCCATCAGTCAGATGACTCCCGGCCCCATCGGCATCAACTCGGCCACCTACTGTGGCTATCAGGCTGCGGTCAATGCCGGCTATTCGATGCCCATGGGCATTCTCGGCTCGGCCGTTGCCACCTTTGCACTGGTGTTGCCCTCGCTCATCTTGATGATTCTCATCAGCAAGCTGTTCATCAAGTACATGCACACGCAGGCTGTTCAGTCAGTCTTCAACGGTCTGCGCCCTGCTGTAGTGGGCTTGCTGGCGGCAGCCACACTGTTGCTCTGCACAAAGGACAACTTCTCTACGCCAACGGAAAATGCCTGGCAGTTCTGGATCAGCGTCATGCTGTTCCTAGCCACCTTCGTGGGCACCCTTGTCTTCAAAATCAACCCCATCAAGATGATTCTGATGAGCGGCTTTGCCGGTCTGCTGCTGCTCTACTGACCACCTGGCCGCGCGGTCAGCAACAAAATTGTCGCTATTTATTTGGTTTTCTCAGAACAAATCAATATCTTTGCACCCGAGAAATCAACCAATAAACATGACAATGAGGAAAATTTTCGTTCTTTTGACCGTTCTTTGCGGCTTTTCAGTAGCAGTAAATGCCGGTGGTCTGATGACCAACACCAATTATCACATCGCCTTCGACCGCATGATGGCACGCGGTGCCTCGTTAGACATCGATGCTGCCTACAGCAACCCCGCCGGACTGGCATGGGGACATGAAGGCTTGCAACTGTCGCTGAATTTTCAAAAGCCTTGGCAGAACCGCGACATTGAGACATCAATATCTGGATTTCTGGGTAGCGACTTCTCAAAGAAGTATGAAGGTGTGGCTTCGGCTCCTATCGTGCCGGCTCTGTTCGCCTCGTACAAGAAAGACCAATGGGCAGTATCGGCAATGATCGGCATTGTGGGCAGTGGTGGCTTCGTGAAATACGATGACGGCATCCCCATGCTGAACGTACCCATCATGGCAAAGCTGTTTGCCACCAACACGGCCCTGAAGGCCGACCAGACCTATTCGATTGACTCGAAGATGGAGGGCAAGCAGTATATCTTTGGCGGTCAGTTGAACTTCACTTACAAGATAACGGACTTCCTGTCGGCTGCCGTTGGCATTCGTGCGAACTACTATGACGGCTTTAACAAAGGACATGTTGTGGCAACTGCCACCAATCCTCTGATTGTTGCCGCTCTGGGTGGAAAAAGCGAGTTGATCAACCTGCAGCTTGATTGTCCGCAAAAGGGATGGGGCTTTGCGCCTATCGTCAGTCTCGCCTATCATAACGGTCCGCTGACAGTGACCACACGATATGAGTTCCGCACAAAAATCAACACCAAGAACAGCACCGAAACACTGATGATCAATGGCACAAACGTGAAGACCTTGGCAGAAACCATAGGACCGGAAACGACGGTTGCATCCCTGGCTACACAGTTAGGAACAGACATGGCAGGCAAGATTGCTGCCTATCTGCCCAATGTGGAGACACGCTACGACATGCCTGCCATGCTGTCGGTTGCCGTGGGCTATGAGTTCACCGACAAACTGCGCGCCACAGCCGAATACCATTTCTTTGACGACAAGCATGCCAAGATGGCTGGCAACCGTCAAGACGAACTGGCAGGCGGCACTAACGAGTTCTTGCTGGGTGTTGAATATGACATCAACGACAAGTTCACCATCAGTTGCGGTGGCCAGCGCACCGACTATGGCCTGAGCGATAACTACCAGATGAACACGTCGTTTGCCTGCGACAGTTGGTCGGTAGGTCTGGGTGGTGCCTGGAACGTAACAGAGAAAATTCGCCTGAACGCCGGTTATTTCTGTACAATCTATAGCGACTACAACAAGTCTTTTGCTGCAGGCACACCCGGTTCCGGCGGCTACTACAGCACAGGATTTGCAGCCAAGGAGACCTACTCGCGCACCAACAACGTGATTGGCGTGGGAGTAGACTATAAATTCTAAGAATTCACAATTACAGCGGATCTACGTCGTAGTAGACCTGGAGTGACGCATAGCGCTTGTCTTGCAGCATCTGCTGCTGGGCAAGCGCTAAATATTGGCGCACCTTCTTCATATCAATGCCGTTCTCAAGCTTCAGCACGAGCTTGCGGATGCTGAGCGTCTTCACACGGGCAACAGAGGGCTTGTCGGGCCCCAGCACACGACCGCCAAACCACTGTCGCAGACGCGAGCCCAGCTCCATGCTTGCGGTATGGACGGTGGCATCGTTCTTATGCTTCAAGAAGACGTAGATGAGCCGATGGAAGGGCGGATAGCAGAACAGGCGGCGCTCTTCAAGCAACTCTCGATAGAAGGTCTGATAGTCATTGCGCACCACCTGATTGATGACGGGCAGCGTGGGGCTCTTCGTCTGCAGGATGACCAAGCCCCGTCGGCCTTTTCTTCCGGCGCGGCCGCTGACCTGTGCCATCATGGTGAAAGCATGCTCGTAGGCACGGAAGTCGGGCTGGTTCAGCATGCCGTCGGCATTGAGGATACCCACCACGGAGACCTTGCCGAAATCGAGTCCCTTGCTGATCATCTGCGTGCCGATGAGCAGATTGGTGCGCCCACTGCTGAAGTCGCTGATGATGCGCTCGTAGGCATTGCGGGTTCGCGTAGTGTCGAGGTCCATGCGCGAGATGCGCGCCTCGGGGAAGATGTCGCGAATCTGGTCTTCTATTTTCTCCGTGCCATAGCCCTTGCCCTGCAGCTCTTTGCAGCCACAGGCCGGACACTCCGTGGGCACTTGGTAGGTATAGCCGCAGTAGTGGCACGTCAGCTGGTTCATGCGCTTGTGCAGCGTCAGCGACACATCGCAGTGCTCACAACGAGGCACCCATCCACACTGTTTGCACTCAATCATCGGTGCATAGCCACGGCGGTTCTGGAAGAGGATGGCCTGCTCGCCACGTTCCAAGGCTTCACGCACACGCGACAGCAACAGGGGCGAGAAAGGGCCGTACATCATTCGGCGGCGTTGCAGATCCTGAATGTCAACGACCTGTATTTCAGGCATTTCGATGCCCTGATAGCGCTCCATGAGCTCCACCATACCGTACTTGCCCGTCTGTGCATTATGGTAGGTCTCCATGCAGGGTGTGGCTGTGCCGAGGAGCACATTCGGGGGTACGGAGGTACTGGGGGAATTCCGATAAATCTGCGCCATCATGATGGCCGTGCTGCGTGCATGGTAGCGCGGAGCCGGCTCCTGCTGCTTATAGCTGGTCTCATGTTCTTCATCGACAATGACGAGGCCCAGCCGCTGGAAAGGCAGGAAGACAGCACTGCGTGCTCCCAGGATGACATCGTAGGGATTCTGCGACAGTTGTTTCTGCCAGATTTCCACGCGCTCGGCATCGCTGTATTTGGAGTGATAGATGCCCAGTCGGTTGCCAAACACCCGTTGCAGACGCTCCATCATCTGCACGGTCAGCGCAATCTCAGGCATCAGAAAGAGCACCTGCCGATGCTGTTCCAGTTCGCGCTTGATAAGATGGATATACACCTCCGTCTTACCGCTCGACGTGACTCCATGCAGCAGCGTCACCCGCTTCTTCATGAAAGAGAAAAGTATCTGGTTGTAAGCCTCCTGCTGAGCCTCACTGAGCCGTTTGACATTCTCCATGTGTGGCTCGCCGGCGTTGTTCAGTCGGCCCACCTCCACCTCGTAGGTCTCCAGCAGTCCGCGTTTCACCAGCTGATTGACAACCGACAGGGTGGAACCTGAGAAGTTCAGCAGTTCCTCACGGGTGACCTCACTGATGCTGACTTCGCCAGAGTCAGGCCGGAAGTCGGCCTCGTCCCAACCTGAAAGCTGCAGATAGGCGATGAAGGCCTCCTGCTGTTTCGACGCACGCGACAGCACATTGAGGGCGATGTGCAGTGCCTGCTCATTCTGATAGGCAACGGTGAGACGGATATAGGTCTCCGTGCGCGGCCTGTAGCCGTCTTCAGCCTTCAACCCTGCAGGCAGGGCAGCCTTATAGACTTCGCCGATGGGCGACATGTAGTAGTCGGCTATCCACTGCCAAAGCTTATACTGGCTGGGCAACAGGATGGGCTTCTCGTCGAGCAGCTGAACGACCTCCTTCACTTCATAGCCCTCAGGCTTCTGGTCGTGCAGCCGCGCAATGATACCGATATAATACTTCTTCGGGCCGAACGGCACCAGCACACGCATACCAAAGGCTGCCTTCGACTCAATCGTCGCAGGCAGCGCATAGGTAAACAGGCCGTCGAGCGGCACAGGCAGTATGACGTCGGCAAACATCAGCAATCAGAAGAGATAGGACACCATGACCTGACAGGCGTGCAACTTACCCGTTTCCAACACTCGCGTCGCACCAGTAACGGTATTGATGCGCTTAAACTCGCCAGTGGCATCCATGGCAAAATTGTAGCCTATCTTCACTTGCACACGATCCAGCACCACGCCGCCAACGCCTAGGTTCACACTCATGGCCGACGAGACGGGCTGCCAGTTGAGCAACATGGCATCGCCATCCTTATTGGTGCCTTCGAGCACCGTCTGCCCTTTCTTTTTCAGACAGAGACCGAACTGCGGGCCGCCATAGACGAAGAGCTGAACCATATCGCCCAGCATGAAGCCGTAGCGAACGTTCACAGGAATCTGCAGGGTCTGGTTCGTCACCTTAGTGTCTATCGACTTGTTCTTGGGACGCACGGCACGCAGGTCGTAGAGCGCCGACACATCGAGTCCCAAGCCGAACTGAGGGAGCGTGAAAATAGCTGTCGGACCAATGACGAAGCCCGGCTTTGTCTTGCAGGTGCGATCCTTTATCGTCTCCTTATAGCCGTTGTCGCTGACGTGCATGTTGTTGATGTTCAGACCTCCCGTTACGCCCACGCCCACTTTCAGCTGGGCCTGTACGGGGAGAACCGATGCCGCCAGAGCAATTACCAATATGGGAAATAGCTTCTTCATCATCAATAGCTCACCTTCGGCTCCAGTTCCTTGGCCTGGTCGATCATCTTTTGAATCTCGGCAACGGCTGGAACACGACCGCAAATGTGCTTCTGGGCGTTTGTCTCCTCCAGTTTGGGTTGCAGATTCTCAGCCACGCGATGGCGGAACTCCTTCACGGTGTCAACGCCGGCAGCTTCGAGCAGTTCAGCAAACTGCGGGCCTACGCCGCTGATACGGAACAGGTCGGCATGATTGGTCCAGCGCAGAATGAGCTTGTCGCTGATGCCTGTTGCCTCGGCCAACTCCTTGCGGCCCTTGGGGGCTGCACATTTCTCGAGCAGTTCGCTCACCTTATTGATACCGGCTGCTTGCAGCTTTTCTGCGTAGACATCACCCACGCCCTCAATGTCAATAATCTTGTAATCCATACTGTTTAGTGTTTAAAGGTTATATAAAACAATAGTGTTTACTATCTTTGGCAAAAATACCAAAAATATTATGTAGTACCAAATTTTGACCCTGTTTTTTTCAACTTTGGTCAAAATTCATACCGATTTAAGTGGCGTTTCAAGAATTATTCGTATCTTTGCAGCAACCAAGAAATATGAGCGTTCCTGCACGAGAATATCAAGCGTTCCCACAGTTAACGTCAAATTCTGCTGTAATTAACGTCAAATTCCGCTCTGTTTAACGTCAAATCTCGCTGTGATTAATATTGAATTAGAGCGAAACTTGACGTTAAACAGAGCGGAATTTGACGTTAATTACAGCACAGCTTGCGTCACCTTGTAAAAGGTTAGAAATAATAGGCCACACCAAGCTGCCAAGCATTGGAGTGCATCTTGGATGTCAGAAGCTGACCAAAAGCATCAGTTACCTCAAACTCTGCACTCTTGCCCAGACCCCAGTTGTAGTTGAGGAACACCTCGAACTTATCCATCAGCACAGCACCTGCACCGATATTGACGCTGAGTGCCGACTTCTTGAACTGGAAAGTCTCCTTAGCACTGGACAGAGTGTAGCTCTTGCCACCGATGTTCCAGCTCCACTGCGGACCTGCTTTCACGAAGACGCCGGCAATATCGCCGAGCCCAAAGGTGTAGCGAAGGTTAATGGGGAGCACGATGTTCTCCTCACGAACCGATTCGTACTGTGCGTTGCCAAAAACATCTTTCACACTGGATTCAACTTTCATCTTACGCTGATCGTACATCAGTGATGCATCGATGCCTATTCCGATAATGGGAATTGTAAACTTAGCAGTAGGGCCTACGAAGAAGCCTGCCTGATTGTCGCTGCTGGTGAGGCTACCATCGAACGCCATGTTCGACAAGTTCATACCACCACGAAGACCGAAGCCAAACTGTGCCTGTGCTGGAATAGCCATCAGCATGGCAATAAGCATGGATGTAAAGAATTTTTTCATAATACAATAATTTTTAAAAACGTGACAAAGTTAGTTAATATTTTTCACACTACACTCTGTCACGATTCGATTTTTCCAATTTTTTATTTTTTTAATTATTCAATGGCGCTGACGACGCACGCTGACCGTTCCACCTGAAGAGCCTGACGACTTTGCACGGCGTGTCTTGGTCTTGGTGGCCTTCTCGGCCTTGGTATCCGACGATGCCGATGTGGTGCGCTTCATCTTCTTGACCACCTTCGGGTCGAGGTTGGCAATGCTGTCGAGCGAGTCGCGCTTCTGCTTGTCGCCGAAGATGTTGTTACGGAAGGTCTCCAACTCTTTCTCGATGCGTTTCTGCTCGGCCGACAGTTTGGTGGAGTCGTTACCTGCCACCTGTGCCAGTGTCTTACCCAGCATGTTGTTGGTCTTATAGATCTTGCCCTTGTAGCGGTTCAGCGTGAAATAGTCGTCGAGGCCCATCGTTGCGGCATTGTTCACATTGCTGGTCATCACCGACTGACGGCTCAGATAGGGTTCTACATCGCTGTACTTCACCCAGAACAGGGGATATTTGGCCGATTCACCACCGAAGTCGTCCTCGCGCAGCATGACGGGACAGAAGGCCAGCACCTTGATGTGGAACGACGAGTTGGCCTGGTCGTAGTAGGCACTCTCCTTCAGATAGTACATCTTTACCTCCGACGAGGGAATGTCGCTGTTGTCCACCTTCAGCTTGCCGTCCTTCTCTTCATAGAAAATGTGGTAGTTGTCTAGAATGGTCTTCATATCCACCTTTGCCGAGGCATCGAGCAGTTCGTTGCCGTCGAGCCGATATTCGTAGACGGGTATATAGCCGTTGAGGGCCAGTTTGAACACGTAGGTGAACAGGTTCAACTGTTTGCCCATGGGCTCCACGGGATAATAGAGCCCCGAGTTGGCCTCCTCGCTCAGGTCGATCTCGCGGTAAATATCGCGTCGCCACACCACATCCTCAGGCATCTCCAGGGCCGTGGGATACATGATACGCATACGCTGGGTCATGCCCTGGCCGTTAGCCTGCTGACTCTGTTTCGACTCTGTCTTTGCCTGACTGCGGCGCTGCTTGGGCTGAGCCATTGCAGCCCCTGCCACCAACACGGCTACGATGATGAAAAGGTATCGTTTCATATTCTTGTCTATTCTCTTTATTTCACAATTATTTCCATGGACGAAGGCAGTGTGCGCTCGATGCCGTCAGGACCGATGGCCTTTACACGCGAGATGTAGAAGCGGCGGTTGCGCGTCAACTTGCGGAAAGTGTCCTTCTGTCGGGCCGTAAACTTGTCGCCCTCGCCCACCATTGGTACGGCATTACCCATATTGTCGTAGAACACGGTCTCGAACGAGAGCACGCGGAAGCCAATGTCAAGAATGCCATCGTCGATAGCGGCTCCAATGCCGTCGATAGCCATCAGGCTGGCCTTGGGCAGACCACCACCCTTGAAGCGAACGGGATTGCCCTTGTCGTCCTTCATATCTATATAAGGTGTAGGATCGGGCAACTTGCGCACACGGAACGTGAACTGTCCCATCTGCTGCGGGCGCCCGGTATTCGTCGAAGTAACCGTGATAGTCACGTTCTGTCCTACGGCCGTGGGGCGGGCGATGTACT
>ERZ842401.4307-NODE-4307-length-16699-cov-9.023973_pt1 | contig 16699 bp, 14 predicted proteins | sample MGYA00521270_ERZ842401 | MGnify/ENA primary metagenome ERZ842401 (study PRJEB31892, sample SAMEA3878208) | bioreactor metagenome | biome: Moose rumen | place: Sweden | collected 2011-10 | study: EMG produced TPA metagenomics assembly of the PRJEB12797 data set...
TCTAACTATCAATATTTTCAAAGACCTATATATAATTTTTTAGTGGACACTAATGTCTCCGATGCAGAAATACAGCTTCCGCTTGCGGATAAAGATGTCGAACAGGTCTCCGCCCACTTCCTTGGCAGGGGTCAGCTGACCGTAGGCGGCTACTTCCGGGCATCCTTCGAAGGGAGGGAAGGTGCTGGGCAACATGGACTGCTGAATGGCACGGGCCGATTGCAGTTCACCTTCTATACGGCCCTGGGCCTCATTTACTTCCTTGAGCTGCTTCATCCGCTCTTCCAGGGAAGTCTGCATGGTGGCGAAGGAATTCTTCAGTGTCATCAATTCATCATTGCTCCTGATTTCCGGGAGGGGAGCATGAAGGTCTCCGCCCGCGATGGCATCGGCCGATGCCGTGAAAACCCGGAGCGGCTTGGTAAGCCGGCGGAGAACGACGTGACAGACCAGGATAATGATAATGAGGCCGATAATCATCAAGGCGGTCACGATCCTGCTGACCACCCTGGAGGTGAGGAAAAACTCTTCCTGGGGGCAGATGATGGCCATGGACCAGCCTGTTTTGGAGATGGGGGCATAAAACAGTCGCATGACCTGCTTGTCACGCCCGCTGAACTGTCTGCTGCCGGTTTCTCCGGCCGTCATTTTCCGCCCCAGCTCTGCAATAAGTTCATTCTGCTCCCGGTCGGCCATGGAATAGATGGATGCGTTGAGCACCATGGTGCTGTCGGGATGAATCAGAAATTTACCGCTTTTCGAAAGCAGGAAATTGAAGGCGGACGGAGTTAGTTCGTCAAAATCGTCCAGCACTCCGGCCAGCCAGTTCAAGGAGACATCGGCCGTGAGGACACCGCAGAAACGGCCTTCTTTATCCAGGATGGGACTGGAATAGGTGGTCATGGCGAATCCGCCGCCGCCTGTGTCCAGATAGGGTTCGCTCCAATGGGGAGCTTTCTGCAGTTTTGGCACCGCATACCATTCCTGGGAGAAATAGTCATACTCTTCGCCGTTCAAGGTGGTATGGATCAGCGAATCGGCCTCGGAATAGACGTAGGGGGAGAAGAAATGCTTTCCCTTGTAGAAATCCGGTTCCATGGCGATGGTGGAGCCGGCAATCGTGGGATTTATCTCCACAAGGCGACTGAGGAAACTGTCAAAGCGCTCCGGATGATTCAGGTTCTGCTGGATCAGGGGTATGGTATTGAGCACGGCCGATTCTACGGCAATCAGTTCCTTGTCTATATGGTCTCCGGCATTGTCCAGCATGGAGTATGCCTTCTGTTCGGATTCAGAAATGATGCCGAGCATCACCATGAAGTTGACGAACAAACTGACCACCGAAAGGACAAGCGCGGTGGTGAGTATGACCCAGAAACTCAGTCTCGAGGCGAGTGAATGTTTTCTCATGAACGCAAAGATACACAAAAATTGAATAGCATTGAACACTATCATGAATCTTGCAATATGTTTCAAATATCTTCCAATCAAAGAGCCGGGCGGACGGGGGTGTCGCAATATTGGATAATAATGGGTATCTTTGAGAAAACTAACAGCCAATTGCCATGAAAAGATTGATTCTGTCCGCGGCAGCCGCCGTTCTTTTCTGCACCTTCGTATGCGCACAGACGGCACCTTGCAATCCATACGCCACTGTCGATGGGCGCTCGGTGTACAGCAGCAGCGGAATCCGCCTGCAGGAGCTGCCGCAAGGCGGTCTGTCCCTCACGGACATCCACGACGGAGACTGGGCAGCCGTGTACAAGGTCGATTTCGGGAAGGACCCCGCCGTCCTGGTGAGCCTGGAAACGGCGGACTTCAAAGCTCCCGGCATTATCGATTTCTACCTGGATGCCATGGAAGGGGAGCCTGTGGCTTCGATGGAAATCATCAACGACAACATGATGAAGACGGCGCCGGTCAGGGCCGGGGTCACCGGCATCCACGACCTGTATCTGCTGTTCAGGGGTGGAGAAGGTCCCCTTTTCGACCTGCTGTGGTGGAAGTTCAACTCCCACGTGAACCGGCCGCTGGTGCAGACCAAGTATACCGCCGACCCCGCTCCGATGGTCTGGAACGGGACCGTGTATCTGTACACCACGCACGATGAGGACGATGCCGACGGATTCAAGATGTTCGACTGGCTCTGCTACACTTCCACCGACATGGTGAACTGGACCGACCACGGCGCGGTGGCCTCTCTGGCCGATTTCGCCTGGTACGACGGGGACAACGGCGCATGGGCGGAGTGCGTGGTGGAAAGGGACGGGAAGTTCTACATGTACTGTCCCATCCATGGACACGGCATCGGCGTTCTGGTGGCCGATACTCCCTTCGGCCCGTTCAAGGATCCGCTCGGGAAACCGCTGGTCTGGCAGCGGGAGCACTGGGAAGACATCGACCCGAGCGTTTTCATCGACGATGACGGACAGGCCTATATGTACTGGGGCAATCCCAACGTGTATTGGGTTAAACTGGGAAGGGACATGGTCTCCACGGTCGGGGAAATCCACAAGCTGGACTATAAGATCGAACATTATCAGGAGGGGCCCTGGTTCTACAAGCACAGCGGGAAGTACTATCTGGCTTTTGCCTCTACCTGCTGCCCGGAAGGCATCGGTTATGCGATGAGCGATTCCCCCGAGGGCCCCTGGAAGTCGATGGGGCACATCATGGACCGCACCTGGCGCACCCGGGGGAATCATCCCGGCATCATCGACTACAAGGGAAAATCCTATATTTTCGGCCTCAATTACGAAATCATGCACCTGGAAACATTCTACCACCATGAAAGGAGGAGCGTTTCCGCGGCGCCGATGTACTATGAGAAAGACGGTTCCATCCGCAAGGTCCCGTATTGGATGGACAATGTGCTGGAACAGATTGAACCGTTTGACCCGTTCTGCCGCGTGGAAGCGGAGACGATGGCATGGGGCTACGGCCTCAAGACCCGTACGGAAGGGGAGGGCATCGTCCTTACCCACATTGACGCCGGTGAGCATCTGCAGTTGAAAGGGGTCGATTTCGGTCCTTCCGGTGCCGGAAAACTGACTGCCAGGGTTCTCGCACCCCGGGGCGGCATCGTGGATATCCGGCTGGATGCCGAAGATGGTCCCAGCTGCGGGACGCTGTTCATCGGCCCGTCCCGGGAGTGGAGCCTGCAGGCCTGTCCCTTGAAGGGGACGGAGGGCGTGCATGACCTCTTCTTCGTTTTCCGTGCCGGCGGCTTTGAATGGGACTGGTGGGAAATGAGCCGCTGACAGGCTTGTATTTCTATCTTTTTCCTTTTATCTTTGTATAGGCCTTGAAATAAGATAAAAACATATAAATAATGAAAAGATTTTCTGCTTTTTGTACGGTCTTACTGACCCTTTCCCTGGGCATGCAGGCCCAGAAACCCATGAAGGCGCCCGCAGGCGGGAAAGCCATCAGCGACCAGTTGATCGGCATTTTCTTCGAGGATATCAGCAGCAGCGCCGATGGCGGCCTGTATGCGGAACTGGTCCAGAACGGCTCCTTTGAGTACAGTCCCGTGGAGCGGGACGGCTGGGGCCCCGGAACGGCCTGGAAGATGGTCCGTCCCGGCCATTCGCTGGGCATGCTGGAAATCCGCAAGGCGGATGGAATCCACCCCAACAATCCCACCTACATGCGGCTCCATACGGAAAGGGTGAAGGAATACTATGATTACCGCGGCTGGAAGGGCTTCGGCCTGCAGAACGACGGTTTTGACGGAATCTCGCTCAAAGCAGGGGAGAAGTACGACTTCTCGGCTTTCTTCCGCAATATCGGCCCGGCGGCCAAGAAGGTGCGCGTAGTCCTGGCGGAACCCGTGAAAGGTCCCGGCTGGGGACAGGATCCCAAGGTGATCGCAGAGGCCACCCTTACGGTAAACAGCCCTGAATGGACCCGATATGAGGCTGTCCTGACAGCGGCGGAAACCTGCCCGGACGCTTTCCTGCAGGTGCTTGTACTCAACGAAGGAGAGCTGGACATCGACATGGTTTCCCTGATGCCGGAAGACACCTTCATGGGTCATGGCCTCAGGAAAGACCTGGCCCAGGCCCTGGCCGACCTGCACCCCAGTTTCATGCGCTTCCCGGGGGGCTGCGTCGTACATGGCGGCGGTGACGGATTCTGGGATACCTACCGTTGGAAGACCACCATCGGCCCGAAAGAACAGCGCCGCGGCATCAAGAACACCTGGGGGTATCATCAGTCCGTGGGGCTGGGTTATTTTGAGTATTTCCAGTTCTGCGAAGACCTGGGCATGGAACCGCTTCCCATCCTTCCCTGCGGGGTGAGCTGCCAGGGCACCAACGGCGGCTGGATGATGAAAGACCAGGCGCAGGACGTAGTGCCCATGTCGGAGATGGACGAATGGGTGGCCGAAGCCATCGACCTGATTGAATGGGCCAACGGAGACCCTGCCACCTCATACTGGGCCAAACTGCGGGCCGATGCCGGCCATCCGGCTCCATTCAACCTGAAGTACCTGGGACTTGGCAACGAGGAGCGCATCTCCCCGGAATTCATCGAGCGCTTCAAGTATATCTATGAGCGGGTGACCAAGGCCCATCCGGAGATTGTCATCGTCGGCACCGCCGGCCCGGGTTCGCATCCCGACAACCCGGATTACCAGAACGGCTGGAAGCTGGCCGATGAGATTGGCCTCCCTATCCTGGACGAGCATTACTACGAGCCCCGTACCTACTTCCTCTCCAGCCGGCAGTACGACAGTTATCCGCGCGGCCGGAAGACCAAGGTTTACCTGGGCGAATATGCGGCAAAGGACAAGAAACTCATCGACGCGCTGGCGGAAGGTCTTTACCTGCTGCACGTGGAGCGGAACGGCGACGTGGTGGCCATGACCTCCTATGCCCCTCTGTTCGCCCGAAAAGGCGCCACCAACTGGGATCCGGACCTTATCTACTTCGACAACGAGCGTCCGTTCCTCACCTGCAGCTACTACATTCAGCAGATGTTCGGACAAAGCGCCGGCCAGTACTATTACGGCGACTGCGTGACCATTGCCGATGCAACCGACCTCCAGGGGCAGTCTGTCGTGCTTAACACCAAGACGCGCCAGCTGTTCGTGAAAATCTGCAATGCAGACGGCGTTTCCAAGAAAGCGACGCTTAACCTGAGCCGTTTCAGCGGTATCAAAAAAACAGCCGAAAAGGTGACGCTCTGCGGTGAACCGGAAGCTGAGAACAACTATGAGAACCAGCCTGTCGCTCCCGTAAAGGAGACCGTGGCGGCTTCCCGGAAGATGACGGTGGACCTTCCTCCTTACAGCTTCACCATGCTCCAGTTCAGTCTCTGACGCTGCCGCCTCTTCAGGCCTTTACCGGATAGCGGATAACGGTCTTGAGTTTATCCGCGGACGTTTTCCTGGGGTCGGACAAGTAGATCTCATGGTGCATCCTATTGCCGTCGATGGAAGCCTTGTATTCACTGTCCTCATCATTGGGATTACCCTTCCCGCGGACCGCGACATAGTTCGCAGGCGGGACGTCAACGATGGATGGGGTGACGGGAGGGAGATAGTACTCCTTGTACTCTTTCTTGAAATCAAATGCCATAATTATTTATAATATAAAATCGGTATTGCAGGTCATAATACCAGATCTTTGCTTCGCCTCAACGTTATGTTGCCAGATTGGTAAGGAGTTTAACCTACATCACCCCCTCTGCCGTTGAAATCACCGTCGCGCTCTTACTCACGCCAAGGCGGTCCAGCGTCGCATTCTTCACGCTCACGAACCCGCCGGCCTTATACCCGGCCGGTATAAGCTTGCTGCCCTTGTAAGTGGCATTCTCCGTGTCAATCACGGTAAAGGTAATGGCTTCATCGGCCTCATCCCCATTCCGCAAAGCGACAAAGAATGGTTCAGACGAAGGTGTGTCCAGCGTCACGGAAATGGGCCCCTCCGTCACCGTTGTTCCGTCAACCGACTGGCTCTGCACCAAGTGACCATTGGCGCTGGTGATGGTCAAGGACTTGGCTGTGATGGGGGTCTTGCTCTCATCAGGCTTCTTGTACCGGAAACTCAGCCGGAAAATGCTCTGCTGGTTCACAAAGGTGGCATTATCCGTAGCGATGGTGTTGTTTTCTGTATCTACCGTCGTAACCTTCACGCCCGTCGCCGCCGTGTAATGGTACATCTTCTCGATGGAGTTAGGCGCCTCCAGCAGCGTTCCTACCTGACCGATATAGTCCCAAGTCTCGCGCGGAGTCAAAAGGGTAATGGTGGACGTACCCGCCACCAGAGATGTGGTAGTCACCGTGCCCGAAAGTGTGGCCTTATGGGCATCCTCTGCGTCCGGCGTAGCCGTCAGCGTGCCGATACAAGCGCTTTCAAGGAACACCTTTACCTCTTCACCCGCCTTCCAGATGGATTTGAGCACCGTAGTGGTAGCCTCCTCTCCTTCGATGGCAAGGCCCTTGGTATCGGGGGCTTCCTTCTTTACGGCCTGCAAAGTCACCGTCCACACGGAATCAGCTGCTGCGGCTATCGGTTCCTCAGGAATGGGGTCAATGAGTTCTTCTTCCACCTTCATACAGCCCGTCCAGGCCAATGCCCCTACAAGGGCTATCAAAACATATATATTCTTTTTCATATCGTTGTCTTCTTTGTCATTCTGTGCGTAGCGAAGAATCTATTCAGTTGCCAGATAATAAGCCTTCCCGGCCGGAATATGGTCCCCCGTGAACTTGTAGAATCCCAAAGCCGCCGGCTCACCGGCGATCCCCAGCACATACGGTGTCTTGCCGTTCACTTTGCCTTCAGTAACGGCCGTCGGCAAATCTGCGCCCGTGAGGATATTCTTCGCCGGTGCAATCGTAATACTAGGGTCTGTAGTCTTGGTCAGGGTGATGCTGGCCGCATCCGCCACAATGATTACCGCCGTACCCGCCGGAATCACATCACTGTTCTCGCCAATGCGGTAGAATACCACCTGTGTTCCGTCCAGGCCGGCCGTATAAGCCAGGGCGCCTTCCGGCAGCTGATAGTGTAGTGTGCCGCTATAAAAGGTGCCCACATACTTGGTTTCGTCCAAAACAGTGGCGGCGTTGAGGATAAAATCCACCTCGGTGGGTTGGGATACCGCTTTCGAGTACAGGCTGAACGTGCCGTCGGTGCCGAAGGGGATGACGGTGGGGACGGCGGTGCGCTGCTCATCAGTGAACCAACCGTCGAAGGTCTGGCCAGCAGATGTTTCGGGTGCGGAGAGTACGATGGCGGCGTGGCAGCCCAGGTTGTCGGCGTTATGGGCATCGAGCAGCATGCCCTCGGCGAGGGTGAAGGGCTTGCTGCTACCCCTGATGATGAGGGGCGTATCAGTGGTAGAGCCGATGGCGTTGCTAAGATATCTGCCATCCACACCGGTAAATATCGGGTCGGTCACGTCAGCACCGCTACTCCACCTGACGATGTAGGGCTTTGTCCTCTCCATGCCAGTTGTCGTAGTGACGGTTACTGTCTTGAAGGCTACCTGAAGCACGCCGCTCTCGCTGTCGTAGGCGGTATTGTCGGTGTCGAGTTGCTTGATGGTGGCGCCGGTGAGCGGGGAGCCGCTATAGGCCTTGAAGTCGAACGGCAGGGCGATGGTGTTCCACGAGCCGTCCTTGTGCAGGGTGTAGCCCTTCAGCGTGACGTTGAGCGAGACAACCGAGGGGCGCGTGCCACCGTGGGCGGTGCTGCTGTTGCTGTTGTAGGTTGCGGCGTATGCGGCAAGGAGTGCCGAGTTGTCGCGCTCGGTGTAGAGCATGAGGGGCTTATTGTTGAGCGCGATGCCATCGATGTCGCCCGTGCCCGAACCGATGTTGAAGGCGTAGTTGCCCACCATCGAACTGTGGTATTTGTTGCCGCTGACAGTACCTTTATTGGTGCCTGTCACGGCACCGGCATTGGTGACGTCGGGCACAACGACACCCGTGGCGGTGCAGCCCGACACGGTGCAGCCTTCAGTATTATATCCGACGATGCCGCCAAAACTCGTGCAGTCCGCCGCATTGGCGCAGGTGATGACGGCGGCACTGGTGCAGTCCTTGACGGTACAGCTCTCAAAATTGTCGCCTACGATGCCCCCTACGCCGGAAGCGGATCTTATGGCAGTGCGAATGGCCACGTTGTGGGCAGCGTGGCAGTTGGAAACAGTGCCTTTGTAATTATCACCTACGATACCGCCGCTATTGCTATAGCCTGTGATGCGGGCATTGGCTATCTTGACGTTTTGGACAGTGCCGCTGCTGCAGCCGAAAAGCCCCGAACAATAAGCGTAACTATTATTGCGGATGCCGCTGATGGTGTAATCCTGGCCGTCGAATGTTCCGCTGAAGTAGGAACAGTCACTCCTATCACTTTTATTCACATATCCGATGGCATTGCAGTTGTGCTCAAGGCTCTCATAGTCGTCCCAGGCACTGGTGGGCTGGAAGTCGATGTCGGCGGTCATCTTGAAGGTCATCCCTGCGCAGTTGTGAGCCGTCGTCTCCTCGTCGCCGCCCGTGCTGTAGGTCCCTTTGCCGTTCACATACACGGCCAGGTCGCTGAGGTTCGCCACGCTGTTGATTTCGTAGGCGCCGAGTGCCGTGCTGTAAGCGATGCTGCCGATGGGCTCGCGGACGAAGTCGGTGGAGACGACGCCCGTGAAGGACTTGCTGATGGTGCCGGTGAGGTCGTTATGGAACAAATCCCAGGGAGCCGGTGACGCTGAGCGTGGTGCCTGCATTGGCGGTGATGGTGCCCTTGAAGGTGAGCACATTGGTGCCGTCACCCCCGAAGTAGGTGGCGTCGCCCCACGAGGTGTTGAGTATCGGTCTCCCCAGCACGATTTCCGAGAAGGGCACGCTGATGTAGAAGTCGTTGCCCTTGTTGTACGGGCCGGGGCTGACGATGATTTGATTGTTGTTCGCTACTGGTGCTATTTCGTCCACAGCAGTGACACGGCCGATGATGTTATTGACCACCCAGTTGTCTTCACCGCTGCCGGAGGCATCGAAGCGGAGGACAATGGTGTTGAAGTTGGTATTGAGGATAATCTTGCCGTCCGAAGCGCGGGTGGAAGAGCTAAACCATTGCTGTGTTGGATTAAACTTCTGCTTGGAGAGTGGGAAGTCCGTGCCGTGGCCCCAGGGATTGGTATGGCCTTCATTGTTGCCGACAGTCAGGACGGGGAAGGTAAACTTCTTATAATCTCCGGTGTATGCGCTGCCTTTCTGAATCTCAAAGCCCGCCATATAGCGCGAGAGTTGGATGTTGCCGGGGTCGCCATCACCGGCTCCGCTGTCGCAGGTGGTGGTGTTGTCGGTGAGCACCTGAACATACTGGTAGCCGTCCTGCGCTTCGTATGCATAAAAATCAAGCGTCATACGCAGTTCCGTACGAGTCTCCACAAGGTAGGCCTGTGTGCTGGCATCGTAGAACTTGGTGCTGGGCAAATCCAGGTATTTCTTGTCGGGCCAGTCTTTCGGGTTCTTGTTGTAGCCGTCATCCGTGATGGTGAGGGGACCATCGAGATAGAAGGTGCCGTTCCGCTCGTTGCCGAGGTCATATGTGCCCGATGTGGCTCCCGTCAGGACTCTCGTTACCTCTAAACTCCTGGTGCGGTAGGCCAGCAGGAAGCCGTTCGCGTCCAGCACCTCGAAGCGGTATAGACGGTATCCGCTTGAGCCAGAGCCTGCCGCATACTGGAACATGCCGGTGGCCGTCCGCTCCGTCACGCTGACGGTCTTGCTGGTTTCATCGGCGGCGAAGTTCAGCGTGCCGCTGACGGCGTTGAAGTTCTGCCCCTCCATGGCGCCGAGGCTCACGGTGCGGTAATAGACCGTCTCGGCGGCGGAAGTGTCGCCACTGCGGCTAATGGTGAAGGTGGTGGTGGTGCCGCTGGTGCTGCTCGTCACGCTCCATGTGCTTGCGGCCCAGGCGTTTTGCCCCACGGTCAGAGCCGCTATCGTCAGCAATGCCGCGATGATGTGTTTAGTTGTGTTTGAGATTTTCATCTTTCGGTCCTCCTTAATCTTCGTCCAAACCGCCAAAATGGTAGTCCTGCTGCGAGACACACACGATACCTTCCGTCTTCACCTCCACCACCGTCGTGGAGGGAGTTTCGTAAAGTTCCTTTTTGATTGTTTCCATGGATAAATACACTATTTTGTTTTTGTTTCTTTCCAGGCCTTGTGGATGGAGATGATGAGTATCGGCAGCCATACTACAAGCAGCAGGATGCCAAAGACAATAATTCCGATGGTAAGTCCGTCCATTTCACAGTCCTTTTTGACAGTCAAAGGTTGGAAAAAACGAATAAACACTTGTCCATCTGGTGGAAAATCGGCAAAATTTCTTTTAAATGAACAAAATTTACGAATTCGGAATAGATTTGGTAAATTTGCACAGTTTATGATGCTTACCCTTCAGGACTCCCTTTTCAGCGCATCGCTGGCGGTTTACCTCACCGCGAGCGTGTTTGTGGCGGCTGTGCGCTGGGGACACCGCTGCCAACCCTATGGCAAGCACATGGACTATTACCATCCGGCCTGGAAGACGGTCATCTTCTGCTTCCTCTGCAACCTTCTGATGGCTCCGGCCATCTTCATGCCCACGGACACGGACGCCATACTGCAGCTTCGCCTGTTCCTCATCCTGGCTTCGCCCTATTTCTGCGCCGTGCTGATGTTCAGCTACTTCGGAAAGGTGCTCAAGGTGAATGCCTGGCGCCGGCCCGTGTTTATCCTCTCCGTGCCGTTCGGCGCCATGGCGCTTTCCGCTACCGTGCTGGCCTTCGTTCCAGGGACGCAGATGACCCCGCAGTTCTGCCGCTGGTATTTTTCGTTGGGAGGCCTTCTGGCCCTGGCGTTCCTTTTCTGCTTCGTATCGGCCATCGTCATGGTGGCCCGGCAGCTACGCCGAAGCGCGGAAGAGAAATACTCCAATCCGGACGATTTCCCTCAGAAGTTTGCCGCCAGGGTTATCTGGATTCCTTTCCTGCATCTGGCTGCAAGCTGGGTGGGTGCGTTTGTGGGCTCGCCGCTGTCTCTCTCCATTAGCCTTTTGGTATTGTCAGCCTTGGTTCTTGCTTTCCTCATCGGTATCCTGTCCCCGCACCGGGACCTGACGGTGGAACAGTTGGAGGCCGCTGAGGCACCCGAACCTCCGGTGCAGGAAGAATCCGCACTTCCTGAAGACAGGAAGGATGAGATCGAAAAGGCCATCCGCCATCTGGTGGAGCAGGACCAGGCCTATCTGGACAGCCACCTGCTGCTGGACGATGTCGCAAGCCGTATCGGAGTCAACAGCAAATACGTCTCCCTGGTGATGAAGTCACGTCTGGGCGGTTTCTTCTCCTATATCAATCACTGCCGCCTCTCCCACGCCGCGCGTCTGCAGGTCGAGCACCCTGAAATGCCCATCGGCGAAGTCATCGCCGACTCCGGCTTCGGCTCCCGCACCACCTACTACAAAATCCGGAAACAGCTGGAGGGTTAGTTCAGCAATTTGCTCCAGAAGGGTAAACCGTCCGTGAACTTGAAGTGTCCGAAAAAATCGGACAGTTGAAAATGCTGGCGCCGGATGGAAAGATGAGGTCGACGGATGTCGCAGACCAGGAACAGCTATTCCGACTTGTTCAGTTCAGTTCAGTCCATTCCATTCCTTCGCCCAAGGTTGAGCTCATTAAGGTATGGATTGCGAAGGTGGCGATCGAACGGATTGATGAGTGCATTTACTTCCCGAGGCAGGAAATAGTATAAACCTATAACTTATTATAAATAAGCGCTTTTCATTTTTGACCTTTTCACGTTTGTCCCCCTACTGTCCCCGAAATACTTGAGGCGTCCTCGTTTGTAGGCGTGCTTTTGCAATCGGGGGACAAGAATTAATCGTTCTGTCCCCGACGAACAGAATTGAAGTGTTCGGGACAAACTATCTCCGGCTCAATAGAGGATAAACCGCACATCGTATGTTCCCCCATAGAGCCTGATTACTCTCTGTCCCGAATGCCATTCTGTATATTTCATTTTCCCGTTGGTAGCTGGATACAGCGTTCCTGGACCGACAGAATCCGTGATAATCCCAGCCACTTGCTCATACTTCTCTTTCGGGGAAAACCCTGAGTTATAGTCCAATCGTGACCAATCCATAAAAACAGCAGGAATTGATTTGTCAGATTCTTGCACCCAGTATTCGGAATCGACCTTATATGAGTTCCCGATTAGTTTGGATATGATATCGATGTGGAAGTTTTCGTGTTCGTCAAAGATTTCTTTTGGCGGGAAGGAATTCCTGTTAGATTCCAAGTTCAGATAACTGACTTCTCCACCCAGGTCTTTTTCTTCGTGAAGAACTCTTTCTAATGTTAAATCGTCCCAATTCTTTAGATAGAACGAGAATAGTTCACGAAAACCATCCTGCTCTACAGTGTGAAGCCCGCTGTGGTCATAACACAGTTTGATCAGGGAGTTACCATCGTGAGCAATATCTATCAACTCTGAGCAACCAGGTTCTACATTTAGCAATAGAAGCAACTTTTCGTCGGGTGAAGATGGACACTCCCGATACTTAACTGACGAAGCAATGCAGGGAAACTCATCAAGAAGACGGAAGCGTAGATGAGAAAAACCTGCATCCTTGTCAAAATGGTGTACGGAAGACAATGTGTCTCCATCCAATTTAACCAGTTCCAAACCGGATGGGGTGTTAAGGGCAAAAAACAGAGTATCGGCAGCAATAAACGAATCTACAATAATCGTATCCGCCTTTGCAAAATCCGACAAGTAAAAACCACCGTCATACCAAGTTATTCCACTTTCCTCATGTTTTTCTATGGCTGGATTCTCGTTGTCAAAATGAACTATTGGAGAGAATGTATGATTCATAGGAGAGTAACCCGCCCGGTGAAAATGAACTGCGATTAAACGGATGTCCTTGGCTCTCTCATATGTCGTTAAAGAATCGCAATGAAAACCGATAGAGGGGTTATTTAACTCATAGATTCTTGTTTCGTTGATAACATAAAAGGTGCTGTCGATACGTCTAACGTTGCCGGTTAATTCGACGAACGCATACTCATCTTTTGACTGCTTATCAATAAACCAGGTAACTTCACCGAATTCTCCGTGATAGGCATACTTCACCGTCCAGTCATCATCTTCAAATTTAGTCCCGCCATCTTCATTTCTGAAAGAATATGACGACCACTCCCAGCTCTTCGGATTGAGGCTGAAGAATCGTTCGTCTTTTAGTTTCATAACCAAGGTGTCGTTCTTATTTGAGATTGACGTAAAGTCATACGCTTCATCAGGGAGGGGAACGTGCATGGTTTGCAGTTTATCCTCGGAAACTGCCATTAATATAGAATGGGAGGCATTGAAATCGCTTCGCGTTCTCTCGTGAAAACAGACATAATAATAACCGCCACATTTCTTGACATCCCATATGCTGACCTCTGAAGCAGGAAGCACATAGTCTTTCAAGTTAAACCAGATGCTATCTTGAGGTTCATTGACGAATCCGTGAGCGCGTTGCTTTTGGTGTTCACATGAGACAATGAGTGAGACAGCCCCAAATAACAATAATGGTAGTGCTTTGATCCTTTTCATAATCTGTTGTGTGTAAGGTATCCTTGCATTAAATGGCTACTCTACGGAAGCGAGTCTGTAATTCTTCAATGCGACTGATAAGGGCATCGAATGGCATCGCAGAGCCATAGATGTAACCGTTCACCATGTTATCGTTATAGTCGCGGCGAAAGGCTTCAAGGGTTTTCCCTTTGGGGACAAAGTCAATGACGGGAGGGTAGTCAAGATCGTAGTTTACATAGCCGAGGTGATAGAATTTGCGGCGGTGTTCAACAATGGCACGGTAGAGGTCGATATCCTGGAGTGCTGTCTTCCCATAGTCAGTATCCATCAGCTTCTCCAGATCATAGAGATGGCGACTCATCCTGCGGAAACGAGGCTGCTCTTTCTGGAATTCCTCGTTGAGCAGAAAGGCTTTCTCCAGGAAAGTGCGAGCCGGTGTAACGGTGCGGATAATGGTGGAGAGTTCCGGGTCCAACTCGGGGAACCGATCGTGGATAAGGGTTGTGATAGGCTTCTCCTCGAAAGGCTCTGACATGGACAGACAACTAATCTCTATCTTGACGCTGGGGAGAATGTCACCTTCATAGGCGGGGAAGATGCTGTCGTACGCTACTTGAATAACGGTAGGATCACTGTCGGCATCAATAGGCTTGAGTCCTTCGGCCGTCGGCACAGTGGTCTGATTACTGACGGTAAAGCCTGTCAATCCCATCTTGGCGAGTTGCTGGCCAAGCTCCTGCGAAAGCGTCCCGTGGATGAATCGTCGAGAGGCCTTGCGAAGGTTCTTGAGCTGGGTGTTATTGCCCGCAGCAGCATACTGCAGGCCGAGTACGTCAAGGAAGTACTGACGGCCCAGAGACAGGTCGATGTCTTCACTGAAGCGTTCGATAATGGGCCAGCCCTTGCTGATGGATGTTCCACCCTTGAAGAGCAGGTAATCCCGGCACGAAGTGTTGAACAGGGCTTTGAGGACAGCGGTTACCCACCAGTCTTTTTCTACGGCGCGGTCTTCTATGTTCTTTCCGGCAGCGGTCGTCTGAACTGCAGCCAGACGCTCCGATGCGGTGAGGTTCTTCCAAAGACTCATTGCTTGTCGTTTTTGAGGGTTTTGATAAAGATTCGGCGAATCCAGTATGGCATAGCAGCAAGATCAGCTTGAATGGTGCCAGGTTCTAGATGTGCCAGAATAAGGGTTTGGATGTGGGCAAGGTCTTCTTCCGTGACGTTCCCTTCGCCGATAGCCTTGAGTGCCTGAACAATGAGGCAAGTGTATCGCCCTTTAACGGCGAAGTTTTTGGGAACAGCGCGACGGAATGTTATGGTGCGCCCTCCCAGTTTAATCTTGCGGGCCGAACCGGAAGTGAGAAAGACTGCATTCATCGGCACCTGAGTGGAAAGGCCGAGGATGTTCTGTGCGGTGGCTCCGGTAGGAATTACCTGAGCATTGTCACGTCGGGCAATGGCTTCCGCAATATCTTCGACGGGAGGATAGACCAGGCCGAAGCGTGTTTCCTCAGTCTTTAGGTACACGCCCCTTGAGAGATGATGGATCATCCCTTCTTTGGCTAAATCCGAAAGGATCTGCCCAACGTATTCATCGTCGAATTCCGGGAAGCTGTTGTTGAAGAACAGCGTGCCGTTGGGAGCCTCTTGAATCCGCGCCTTGATGATGTTGATGACCTTGTTTTCCTTTGCCATAAGAAGCGGTTTACTCGGTTATTTTTGCAAAATTACCGATAAAATCCTAAATAGCAAAGAAATCTGAACAAAGAAATCCTCAATACTTCTGAAATAATGGGACTCTCCGGTACTCTCTGGCGGCAACCGCTTCGTCCGCCACAGGAAAGGAGAAACCTGGGAAAGGAGTAAAAACATTTGAGAGTCGATTAAGCCACTTTCACCGAAACCCCAATACTGATTTTACGCTCCAAGGCGCTTGGGACCTCGACGCCGGCAAGCCGTCTCGTGGAAATTGATTAACTTCGCGGCAAGAATAATCGGGATTCTTTTGTATGTGCAGGCTTTTATTAGTTTTATTGATTATGACTACTATTGTGGCCATAGCCATTATTGTAGGCAAAAGACAACATAGGCCAAAAAGAATCATGCGTGAGGGTAAACTCTTGAAAAGCGAAATGGTCAGTCGGGACGGAGAGATGTTTTATGTGGAGAAGGTTGCCTTCAAGGACTGGCATATCAGTCTTCATAACTTTTATCTGGTTTCCGACAGACTTAGTGACGGACATACCATCGTCGAGCAGAAATGGTGTTATGAAGATTTCTGCGATGTCACCATCCGCCTTGAAGACTGTACATACGCTTTGAACCGCCAAGTGGAAGTCATCGCCCTTGTCCGTAGTTTCAGGCCCATCCCGGTTGACGAATTTGACCGCATTGCCCGGCCGTTGATCATGTAGCTGATTTGCCATACAAGATCGGGTTCACGTCCACAAAAGGGGCTGTATCCTGGGCTCTTTTACTTTGATTTTCTCTTGAGCCAGTGCTCCTTAAGCCACTCACGGACAGGCGCGTCATAGACTTTCAGCAGGGCCCAGGCCAGCATGACGGCCAGGAAGAAGACGCCGACGGCTACGGCGATGTGTGTGTAGAGCGGGGCTTCCGGATGCTTTTCGGCCCAGGCCAGCTGCATGTAGATAAGCGGGTAATGCGTGATGTAGATGGGATAGGAGATGTCTCCCAGCCATTTGCAGACCTTGGTACTCCACCGGTGCGTTGTCACGCTACCAGCACCTGCCAGGACGATGAGCGGGAAGACGGCAAGGATGCACACAGCCTGGAAAATACCGTCCGGAATGCCTTGTTTTCCGCCGATGCATGGCATGGCCATAATGATCACCAGAGCCAGGGAACACCACCAGAAACCGCCTTTCAGATGGATAGGAGATCCGCTGGGGTTATTATCGCTGCGATGAGCCGGCAGAATTCGGGAAATGAGAAGTCCGCAGAGGAAGGGGTACAGCAGGCGCGTAAAGCCGATGTACATCTGCTGCGCATTGAGGCTCCAGCCGCCGATGACATTGTACTGAGGCCCGTCCGGAAAAAGGCCGAAGACGTCCCAGCCCAGGGTGAGATCCAGCGTGAAGAAAGCGCAGC
>ERZ842401.4308-NODE-4308-length-16695-cov-7.108173_pt1 | contig 16695 bp, 2 predicted proteins | sample MGYA00521270_ERZ842401 | MGnify/ENA primary metagenome ERZ842401 (study PRJEB31892, sample SAMEA3878208) | bioreactor metagenome | biome: Moose rumen | place: Sweden | collected 2011-10 | study: EMG produced TPA metagenomics assembly of the PRJEB12797 data set...
GCCGCCGTCAATCGTCGACGCGCCCGTGCCGGAGAGGCTGATGTACTCGTTCGCCGTACTGCCGATGATTTTTGCGGTGCCGTAATTCCTTATGACCTTCATGCCGCCTTCGAGTTGAATGACGACATTCTTGCCGAGACTTCGGACGGTATCATTGCCGCGCCCGGTGTTGATCGTCACGTTCGAGCCGTTGTTGCTTTCAAGTGTCGCGTCGCCGTCAGGGTTGTCGTCATAAAACCGATCCCAAGGTTGATACCAGAAGTAGCCGTTGGTAATGGAATCGTCACCGTCGCCGCCGTTTAATGACGAATTCGAGCCGCTGTTTATGAGCGTATCATTGCCCGCACCACCGATTATCGTCACATTCATTCCACCGCGATTGAAATACTCGCCGTTGATTATCAAATCATCTTCCGAACTGCCGCTCAATAATGTATCGCTGTCGTAATTTTTGAGTTCTGCCATTCAGTATCGCCTTCTTTTTACGTGTTGTATCGCTAATTTTATCATTCGACCGCATTTCATTCAATCAATCGGCGCATTTTTTAATCAAAAATTAATGAAAACCGAGCGGCATTTTAATGTTGTTTGTGTTGCTGCCGCGCGGAGCACAGCGTAAAAAGCGGCGATCGCATTTCGCCGAATTCGGCAAAACTCAACCGCCGCTCTTTTTACTTGCCGCGAATGACTTCCGCGCATCGTTTCTGTTACTTCGTCGTTTTATGCCGCCCGACCATTGCCAATGTCCGATCGAGTTTCGAGACCCCTTCGAGGCTCGTCAATATCTCCGACGGATCGGAGTTGAATGTCTGCTTGCCGAGCGCATTGTCAATCGCCGCTTCGCTCATCAAGGCGTCGACTTCATTGCACGACGCATCCGCCATCGCCTCGTCCTCCGTAAACCAATAATCCTCCGACGGCTGTTCCAAACTGATGATCACCGGTCGTCTCAAAATCATCGCCGTCTTTTTCGTATTAAATTGAACCGTGCCGACATCCGCCGCGCCCGTCAACGTTACCGTCGCCTTCTTCGAGCTGTTCGCTATCGTCACGACATAATCCGAGCCCGATTTCAGCGTCGAGAGTGTGCCGCTCGTCGCCTTCAATGTGTCGCCGACGCCGAAGTTTGTTATCACGTTGTCGCCGCTCAAACAGTTGAAGACAAACGTTTCGGCGAAATCCGAGCCTTCAATCGTGTCATTTTTGCCGCCGCTTTCGATTGTCACATTTTCGCCGTTGCTCACAATATAATCGCGTTTATCGGAGCCGAGCACACTTTTGTTGTCTTCATTATTGACAATGTAATTGACATAATCCACCGTCAAATAATTGCCGTTTTGCTCGAAATTGTAATTCACCGCGCCCCCGAGCGTGATCGAACCGGCAGTTGATTTGCTTTTGACATTGACAATGAAGTCGTTACCCGCGCGGAGCGTCGAGTAGATCGAGCCGCTTGTGATCCGAAGCGTATCGTTTTTGCCGAAATTCGTTACATAATCGAGCCCGTCCGCCGCGCCGAAGTAATACATCTCGCCGTAGAGAACGGAGCCGACAATTGTATCATTGCCGCCGCCCGCCTGAATCGTCACATTATCGCCGGTATTGACAATATAATCATTGCCGCCGGTGCCGACAATTTTTTTCGAGCTCTGCCGATTGACAATGCTGTTGACATTGTCGGCAGTTATTGACTTGTTTCGGAGATTGAAGTTTATGCCGACGACATCTTTCAGCGTCACGGTGCCGCCGATTTTTTCTCCGCCGACCGACACGACGTAATCATCGCCGACAAACTTCGCCGATTGAATTGTGCCGTAGTTGAAACTCAGCGCGTCATTCGCGTCGAAATTCAGAATCACGTCGTTGCCGTCAAATGCGTTGAAGACAAACACCTCGCCGTAATTGGCATTGCTTTCAATCGTGTCGTTACCGCCCTTGCCTTCAATCGTCACACCGTCGTAACCGGGATTGACGATGTAATCCTTGCCGTCCGTGCCGGAGATTTTCTTGCTCTCGATTGGAATTTCGATACGATTGACGGAATCGATAATCAGCGCATTGTCGTCTTTTATGAAAGTGTAAGCCGCCGCATCTTTCAAAGTCACTTTGCCGATCGTCTTGCCGCTTTTGACCGTAACGAGCATGTCGTAGCCGAATTTTTGTGTCGAGATCGTGCCGCTCGTCGCTTCAAGCGTGTCATGCGCGTCGAAATTAATAATTGTATCGTTGCCGTCCGCCGCCCCGAACACAAATACTTCGCCGAAGTTACTGCCTTCGAGCGTGTCATTGCCGCCGCCGCCCGCAATTGTCACGTTCTCGCCCGAGTTGATGATGTAATCGCTTCCGCTCGTGCCGTCAACTCTCGCGCCGTCGTCGCGATTGATAACATAATTTACTCTGTCGACGGTAATTCCGTTTTCATTGAACAAAAAATTGTCCGAGTACCGGGCGGCATTTTTCAGCATCAATGTACTCCTGTATATACCGTTTCGGACATCGAAAAGTACATCATCGCCGCTCCGCAATGTCGATTGAATTACGCCGTAAGTGATCTTCAGCGTGTCGTTTGAGCCGAAGTTTGTAATTGTATCGTTGCCGTCCGCCGCCCCGTACAAAAACATCTCGCCGTACTCCGAACCTTCTGTTATGTCATTGCCGCCGCCGCCCGAGATCGTCACGGCATTGCCGCTGTTGATTATGTAATCCGCGCCGTTTGTGCCGACCACTTTCCTTGAGTTTTTGGAATTTCGGACGGTGTTGACACTGTCTGCAATTACGGCATTTTGTTTTTGGCGGAATGTCAGTCCGGCAGTATCTTTCAACGTCACGGTGCCGTTTGTCTTGCCGCTCGCGACTGTCACGACATAATCATCGCCGACAAACTTCGCCGATTGAACCGTGCCGTAATTGAAACTCAGCGTGTCATGCGCGTCGAAATTCAAAATCACATCGTTGCCGTCCAACGCCCCGAACACAAATCTCTCGCCGTAATTGGCATTGCTTTCAATCGTATCGTTGCCGCCCTTGCCTTCTATCGTCACTCCGGCGCGACCGGGATTGACGATGTAATCTCTGCCGTCCGTGCCGACCGCCTTCTTGTTGTCGACGGGAACGACTATGCGATTGACGGGATCGATCGACAGCACATTGCCGTCTTTTACAAAATTAAACTCCCGCGCATTTTTCAATTCCAATGAGCCGATGTACGTCGAGTTCTTGACGTTGATGATGATGTCGTCTCCGATCGCAATTGTCGATTGAATGTTGCCGCTCGTAATTTTGATTGTGTCATTCTCGCCGAAGTTTGTAATTGTATCGCTGCCGTCTGCCGCGCCGAAAAGAAATACCTCGCCGAACTCGGAGCCTTCAATCGTATCGTTGCCGCCGCCGCTCGCTATCGTCACATGCTCACCGGAATTGCCGAGCCAATCCCGTCCGTCCGTGCCGTTCACTTTTGCGCCGTCATTCCAATTGAAAATATAATTGACATAATCGGCAATAAGCAATTTTCCGTTCTGCAAAAAATTGTATCCGGCGGCATTTTTCAGCGTCAATTGCCCCGTATGCTTACTGTTTTTGACATTGACAATGAAGTCGTCACCCGCGCGGAGCGTCGAATCGATCGAACCGCTCGAGAGCTTGATCGTGTCATTCTCGCCGAAATTAATAATTGTATCATTGCCGTCCGCCGCCCCGTACAAAAACATCTCGCCGTACTCCGAACCTTCAACAGTATCGTTGCCGCCGCCGCCCTGTATCGTCACGTCTTCGCCGCCGTTGATTATGTAATCGGCAAGGCTCGTACCGACCACTTTTTTACCGTCAGAAGTGTTGATGATCTCGCGGAAATCGGCGACCGTAATATACTTGCCGTTCTGCTTGAAAATATAATCGGCGGTGTTTTTGAGCGTCACGGTTGCCGAATATCGCCCGCCCTGCAACGTGATCACGTGATCGTCACCGACTGCCGCAATCGCTTTAATCGTGCCGGAAACGCAACGGAGCGTATCGTTTTTGCCGAAGTCGATAATGACATTGTTGCCGTCCGACGCGCCGAAGTAATACATTTCGCCGTTGCTCGAACCCTCGAGCGTATCGTTGCCGCCGCCGCTTCGGATCGTCACCTTCGAGCCGCTGTTTGTAATGAAATCGTTGCCGCCCGTGCCGACCACTTTCTTTTTATTCTTCCGATTGACAATTTGATTGACATCGTCGACCGTGATAAATTGCCCCGTTTTTTTGAAACGAAGATCGCCGACGTCTTTCAGCGTGATTGACCCGGCGTATTTCGTGCTCTTGATGTTGATGATCAACTCGTCATCCGTACGCAGGGAAGAGTGAATGTCGCCGCTCGTGATCTTCAAAGTATCTTCCTTGCCGAAGTTGGTTATCAAATCCTGCCCGCCGTCTGCCGCAAACAAATACATTTCGCCAAAATCCGAACCCGTCAAAGTGTCGTTGCCGCCCTTGCCGTCGAGCGTCACTTTTTCGCCGCTGTTTGTGATGTAATCGCGTCCGTCCGTGCCGCCGATTTTTTGTCCGTCGTCGGTGTTGTCGATGCTATTGATTGCATCGACGAGCAACAGCTTGCCGGATTGTTTGAAGATATGCGAAGCTCCGCCGCCGAGCGTAACCGCGCCCGAATATTTCGTACCCTTGACTTTGACGACAAAATCATTGCCGAGCAACATTGTCGAATCAATCGAGCCGCTTGTGATCTTGAGCGTATCGTTTTCGCCGAAATCGGTTATGTAATCCTGCCCTTCGCTCGCGCCGAACAGAAACATCTCGCCGAAATCGGAACTTTCAATCGTGTCGTTGCCGCCGCCGCCTTGAATTGTCACATTCTCGCCCGTGTTGATTATATAATCTCTGCCGTCCGTGCCGACGATTTTTTTGCCGTCATCGGAATTTTCGATCTCCGTCACATAATCGACCGTGAGGTTCTTGCCGGATTGTTTGAATTCGAGATTGCCCGCGCCGACCAATGTCACCGTCGCCGTTTTTTTCGAGCCTTTAATCGACACAATTGCGTCTTCGCCTTTGATTGCGGTCGTCAACGTGCCTTTGCTGTCCGTCATTGCGAGCGTGTCATTCCCGCCGAAGTTTACAATAACATTTTTGCCGTGCGTCGACGCAAACAAAAACAATTCGCCGTTCTCGGAACCGTAAACGGTATCGTTGCCCGCATTCGCTTGGATCGTCACGTTTTCGCCGCCGTTTGTAATAAAGTCTGCGCCGTCCGTGCCGACTACCTTCATACCGTTTTTCCAATTGACCACATTATTGACGGTTGCCATCTTTCAGCCCTCCCATACCGTTGCGATTGTAAAAAAAAAGGCGGCGATCCAATCTCCAACCGCCGCTCTTTTTGCATGCCGCGAATGACTTCCGCGCATCGTTTCTGTTACTTCTTCATCTTATGCCGCTCGACAATTGCCAATGTCTTTTCGAGTTTCGAAACGCCGTCGAGGCTCGTCAACATTTCCGACGCATTGAAATTCGCCTTGCCGAGTGCTTCACCGACCGCCGCTTCGCTCATCAATGCATCGACTTCATTGTATGACGCATCCGCAATCGTCTCGTCCTCGGTGAACCAGTAATCCTCTGCCGACGCCGTCAGTTGCTTCGATTCGGATACGACATTGGTTCGCAAAATCAGTGCCGTCTTCTTCGGGTTTGCCTGCAAAGTGCCAAGATCCGCCGCGCCGCTCAACGTTACCGTCGCCTTCTTCGAGCCGTTCGCAATCGTCACGACATAATCCGAACCCGATTTTTCGTACGTCAAAGTGCCGCTCGTCGCCTGCAACGTGTCGCCTTTGCCGAAGTTCGTTATCACATTGTTGCCGTTCGTATACGCAAAATTGAAAAGCTCGCCGTATTCGTCCGAACCCGTGATCGTATCCGCGCCCTTGCTGCCCGTGATTGTAACCTTCTCGCCCGTGTTGACGACATAATCCGCTCCGCTCGACGTCGTTACCGCCACTCGATCCTGATCATTGTACACTTGATTGATCTTGTCGACATACATCGCACTGCCGTCGTCGCTTTGCACGAATTTGTATGCGCCCGCGCCCTGCAACGTCACTTTTGCAGAAGTCTTGCCTTTCGTGATCGTCGCGACCATGTCTTTGCCGCTCTTTTGGAACGAAAGATCGCCGCTCGTCGATTTAAGCGTGTCTTCCACGCCGAAGTTCGTTATCACATTCGAACCGTACGTGTACGCAAACAGGTACGTCTCCGCGAACACGCTGCCGTCGATCGTATCATTGCCTTTGCCCGGCGCAATCGACACATTCTCCGCCGTGTTGATGATGTAGTCGCGTCCGCTGCCGCCCGTAATTTTTCTGTTGTCGTAATCGTTGACGATCTCGTTGACACTGTCGAGCGTAATATACGCCCCGTTCTGCACCAACGTATACCCTTCATGTTTAAGCGCAACCGCGTCTTTGAGCGTCACAGTCCCGACCGTCGTCTTCTTTGCTATCGACACAACAATATCGTTGCCGACCGTTTCAATTGCCGTGATACTCCCGCTCGTCGCTTTGAGCGTGTCGCCTTTGCCGAAGTTCGTTATCACATCCGCGCCCGTGTTGTATGCAAACTGATACAAATCGCCGTATTCGTCCGAACCCGTGATCGTATCGTTGCCTTTGCCCGGCGTGATCGTTACGTTTTTGCCCGTGCTCGTAATGTAATCGGATTTGGTCGAGCCCGTGATCGGAATGTTGTCATCCGTTTCATCATACGGTGTAATGTTGTTGACATACAGCATTGAATTTTTGACGGCGAATTTATAGCCTGCCGCCGACGCGCCCATCAACGTCACCGTCGAGACGCTCGACGATTTTGTAATCGACACAATCACATCGTTGCCCGATTTTTGCGTCGAGATCGTACCGCCGGTCGATTTCAGCGTATCGTTTGCGCCGAAGTTCGTAATTACATTCGCGCCCGTGTTGTATGCGAACGTGTACATATCGCCGAAGTTACTGCCTTCAATCGTATCGTTGCCTTTGCCCGGCGCAATCGTCACGCCCGCGCCGCTGTTGCTCATGAAGTCCGCCTTCGACGTACCCTTGAATGTATAATCGTCTTTATCGTTGACCGTTTGATTGATGCTGTCAATCACGAGATACTGCGCGTTGCCGTCCGATGTCGTTTTGAGTTTGTAGCCCGCCGCGCCTCCGAGCACGATCGCGCCCGCATACGCGCTGTTTTTGACATTGACTATCACATCATTGCCCGCGCGGAGCGTTGATTGAATTGCGCCGCTCACTATCTGAAGCGTGTCGTTTTTGCCGAAATTCTTAACCAAATCCTGCCCGCCGTCCGCGCCGAATTGAATTAATTCGCCGTACGCATTCGAGCCTTCGATCGTATCGTTGCCGCCCTTGCCGTTTATCGTCACGTTGCTGCCCGTGTTGATTATGTAATCGTCGAAGGCGGTGCCGATCTCGTTGACTTTATTCTTGCTGTTTTTGATTGTCTTGACAACATCTTTCATGACGAATTGATTGCCGTGTTGACCGATCTTGTTTTTGCCGTCGATGATCGTTACCGTGCCCGTCAGCGTTTCTTTGCCCGCCGCCTGCGACACCGTTACAACATAATTCTTGCCGCTGTTTTTGGCGGAAGTCACCGTGCCCGACATGATCCGAAGCACGTCGTTTTCGTCGAAGTCGGTGAGCACATCATTGCCGTCGATCGCATCAAACAGATACGTCTCGCCGAGGTTGCTTCCTTCAATCGTATCGTCGCCGCCGTTGCCGTCTATCGTCACGCCCTCGCCCGTGTTGACGACGTAATCTCTGCCGTCCGTGCCGCTTACCAACGTATACGATCTGTCATTTTCGATCGTATTGATGTCGGGTCTCACGACGTAAATACTGCCTTCCTTATACAGCGTGAGCTCCTTTGAGAAGTCTTTCAACGTCACCGTGCTTACCGTCGTCTTTTTCGCTATGCTCAAAATCAGATCGTTGCCGCTCCGCGCCGTCGTCAGAGTCCCGCTCGTGATTTGGATCGAATCTTCCACGCCGATATCATTGATGATATTGTTGCCGTTCGTGTAGGCAAATTGGAAAAGCTCCGCGCCGTCGGCGTTGCTGTCGATCGTATCGTTGCCTTTGCCCGGCGCAATCGTCACATTATCGCCGTAATTGACGATTGAATCATCGCCGTTGTGCGCCGCCAGCGAACCTTCCACTTTATGCTTGCCGTCGTAGTTTTCTATGACGTTGTACGGCAGCGGCTCATTCGCGCGCAGGTACATGTATTTGCCGGACTTGACCGTTTCGAGATTTTCATCCGCCGCGCCCGCCAGCGTCAAAATGCCCGAGCTCGAGCCCGTCAACGTCACTATCACATCGTCGCCGCTCACAACCGTCGTCATCGTGCCGTTTTTGTCCGTCAATTTGAGCGTATCGCCCACACTGAAGTTTTCAATCAGATTGTTGCCGTGCGCCGAACCGATCAGGAATGTCTCGATACCGGCTTCGGAGGCAATGATCGTATCATCGCCCGCATTCGGTTGGATCGTTACATTGTTGCCCGTGTTGTAAATCAGATCGGGTGTATAAATGCCGCCCGAGCCCGTCACTTTCACACCGTCTTTGTCATTGTCGAGCGTGTTGACGCTCTCGGCATAAATATTGTTGCCGACCGTGATCAGCTTAAGATCGGAATCAAGATTTTCCAGCGTGACGGTCGCGGTTTTCGTCCCCTTCAGCGTAACAACCATGTCCGAACCGCTCTTTGCCGTCGACATCGTGCCCTTGCTTTCCGTGAATTGCAGAGAATCGCCTTTGCCGAAGTTGGTAATGATATTGCTGTCGTCCGACGACGAAAAACGATACAGATCGGCGTACAAATCGGAGCCCGTGATGGTATCGTTGCCGGAACCGGGGATAATCGTCACTTTGGAGCCGGTGCTTGTAATGAGATCTTTGCCCTCGTTCGTCGATAAGCCCTTGATCGTAATTTTGCTTCCCGTCTCGTCGATGATGTTGTAACCGGGGGCGGCGTATATCTTATTGTCGCTTTGCACGAGCGTGATATCCGACGAAAGATTTTTCAGCGTCACCGTGCTCAATGAAGTTTTCTTCGAGTTTGCTATCGTAATGATGAAGTCATTGCCGCTCTTTGCAGTGGCCGATATGCTTCCGCTCGACGCATACACCGTGTCGAGTTTGTCAAAATTCGTTATGACATTGTTGCCGTTGTTGTACGCAAAGCTGAACACTTCGCCGAAATTACTGCCGTAAATTGTATCGTCGCCTTTGCCGGGGGCGATCGTTACATTGGAGCCGCTGTTGTAAATATAATCTCTGCCTTCGTTGCCCGTCTCGCCTTCGACAAGCACGCCATCTTTGTCGTTTCGCACAACATTGTATTCGTCCGTCAGAGTGATGAGGTTGCCGTCGATCTTGAATTTCCGATCGCCTTTGTTTTTCAACGTAATCGAACCGCTGTATGCGCCGCCCTTGACGTTGAAGACATAATCGTTGCCGTTCTTCATGTGCGATTGCACTTCGCCGGAGACGATTTGTATCGTATCGTTCGCGCCGAAGTCGGTAACGACATCCTGCCCGCCGTCCGCGCCGAATTGGATCAGCTCGCCGTAACTGCTGCCCGCGATGGTGTCATTTCCGATCCCGCCGTTAATCGTAACGTTATTGCCGGTGTTTGTCATATAATCGGGAGCATCGGTGCCGGAGAACGGAATATCGTTTTTCGTATTTTTGATCTTGTTTGTCGTTACCACCGTCAGGAAATTGCCGAGTTTGTTTGAGACACTCTTGAAGGTTTTGTCGGCGGCATCTTTCAGCAAAATCGTGCCGTAATCGCCGTCGGCTGCCTCTATCGTGATCAAAACATCTTTGCCGTTCTCGGCAATCACGGAAGACGCAAACGCGCCGCTCAAGGCTTGGAGCGTATCGTTGTCGCCAAAATTGACTATGACATTATCGCCCTCGCCGGGGTTGAATTGGAATACCTCACCGTACGCATCCGAACCGTCGAGCGTATCATTGCCGCCGTTCGGGCGGAGCGTCGCTTGTTCCGCCACGTTGTAAATATAATCTTTGCCGTCCGTGCCGCTGACCAACGCGCCCTTGGTTTCATTGTTGATCTCTTCATACTCGTTGGTTTGAACGATGAGATCAATGCCGTCGCCGTCCGTTTTGAATTCGATCGCCTTATCGAAGTTGCGGAATGTAACCGTGCCCGTTGCAGAACTGCTCTTGACGGTGACGATCAAGTCTTTCGTATTGTCGGGCGTCATCGACGCCGCCACCCTGCCGCTCGTGATCTTCAGCGTATCGTTCACGTCGAAATTCGTTATTACGTCGTTCCCCTCGCCGGCGTTGAATATATACAGTTCACCGTATTCGGAGCCGATGAACGTGTCGTTGCCCGCGCCGCCGCTGATTGTCGTCTTGCGCCCGCTGTTTTGGATATAATCCGCGCCCGCATTGCCGTAAATGCGTACGCCATCGCCGACATTGTCGATATAATCGGCGTCCGCGCCGCCTTCCAGCGTTGAGTTGTCGCCGTAATTCAACAACGTATCCGCGCCGCCGTCGCCGTAGAGCTTCGAGCCTTCGCCGTAGTTTTCGACATAATCCGCGCCTGCACCGCCGCGTATCGTCGCGCCTTCCGCCCAGTTCGTGATCGTATCGTTGTACTCCGTCGTCACTATCGAGGCGTAACCTTCGGCGTTTTCGATGTTCGCGGGACCGTATCGTTCGGAGCTGATAATTTCGTCATTCGCATCGATGAAGGTAATGAGTTTGCCGGAGCCGTCTTTGATCGTCAAAGTGCCGGTGCCGATCGTAAAGATCACATCATCGCCGCTGATTGTCGTTTTGCTTGAAACTATCGTGCCTTTTGTGAGTTTGATGCTGTCGGTCTCGCCGTAGCCGATTATCACATCTTTGCCTTCGCCTGCCGCATATTCTATCACATGCCAGGCATCGTTTGCAAGCTCTATTGTGTCGTTGCCCGCGCCGCCCGAGATCGTCGAAGAACCCCAACTCCGGTCATTGATATAATCATTGCCCGCGCCGCCCGAGATCGACACATAACTGCCTTCGTTTTTGATTGTATCAGCACCCGCGCCGCCGCTCACGATTGCAATGTCGCCGCTGTTGTAAATCTTATCGGCTTTGGCTGTGCCGTTGACGGTTGCAAATTCCGAACTGTTTTCGACATCGAAATCGCCGTACACTTTGCTCGTCAACTTGCCTTTTGCATTTGTCCAATTCAGAGTTTTGCCGACCGCGTCTTTGATTGTCAAAGTGCCCTTGCCAACCGTGATTATGACGTCAAGCCCGTCCGTCGACACCACGGGCGAGCCGCTCGTGAAGCGAATTGTGCTGTTCTCGTCACAGCCGAAAATGACATCGTTGCCGTTGCCGTTGGCATATTCAATCACGGTGCCCGCGCCGACGGTGATCGTGTCATCGCCCGCGCCGCCGAATACCGTCGTATTTTCGCCGCCGTTGTACAACACATCCGCGCCTTCGCCGCCGCTCATCGAGACGTTTTCGCCGAGATTGGAAATAAAATCGTCACCCGCGTCGCCATCCAACGTCGCGTCGTTGCCCGTGTTGTAAATCGTATCGGCACCCGCGCCGCCCGCGATCGACGAACCGTCCCCGACGTTTACGATGTAATCCGCGCCGCCGCCGCCTTCCACGATTGCCTCCGAGCCACGATTGTCGATGTAATCATTCAACAAGCCGCCCGATACATACGCGCCCGACTCGGTGAAAGTTTCATTGAGCGGCGGCGCAATTTGCAACAGATCCTCGGGATCGGGATCATCGCCGTAAATCACGCCGATTGCCTCCAACGTCGCTCCGTTTTTGAGCGTAAGCGTGCCGTCTTTTTTGCCGTTGCTGATTTGCAACACCACATCCAAATCATTGCTGCCCACACCGCGATATCCGCCGACGATTGAACCGTCAAGGATGCGAATTGTGTCGTCGGCGGTGTAATTGATCAACACATCATTGCCGTCGCCTGCAGAGTACTCAATCATATTGCCGCGATCCCAAAAGATACGCACATTCGGACCGACTTTGATCTCGTCGTTGCCCGCGCCGCCGTTCATCGTTACATTTTTGCCTTCATTTGTGATGATGTCATTGCCTTCTCCGCCGTTGACAGACACTGCTTCACAACTGTTGTAAACGGAATCATCACCCGCGCCGCCCGTCAACGTCGAATGATGTCCGCCCACATCTCCATCCCAATGATCTGCCAAATAATAATTGTTGACGGTATCATTGCCGGCTTCGCCGTCGATGTAAGCGTATTCTGCCCTGTTCCAAATCACATCATTTTTTTCGCCCGCTTTAACTGTTACACTCGTTGCATCGGGACCGATGCTGACCGTGTCGTTTTTAGCCGAAGCCGTGAATAACGTCTCCGGCGTGTCAATCAGATACAAAGCCATTTTAAATCCCTTCCTTCCTCGAATCAAGAAACATTTCGCTGTGAATGATTATACGATTTTTCGGAGATTAAAGTCAACATAACTCGGCAATTTTTAATCTAATTTTAATAAAAGACGAGGATTTTTTTAATCCCCGTCTTTTTTGCAGTTGAGATCGAATTCGGTTGACTTACTTTTGCTTTTTGTTCCGCGCGATGTTTGTCAAATCCGTCGCCGAAGTCTTCAGCAATTCATTCAATTGATCAAAATTCAGATCGATCGCCGCGTCATCGGAGATGATCTCCGTCAACTCGTCCGAAGCCGTATTCGGCTCTTCAAACCAATATTGATCGCAAGGAAGTTGCGCCGCATTTTCAAAGGCGTTCATCGTAAGGCTGTTGCCGTCTTTGCTCAAGGTCAGCGTGCCGCTCGATGCCGCCCCGTCCAATGTGATTTTCGCCGTCGTCTTGCCCTTTGTAATCGATACGATATAATCGCCGCCGGACTTTTTGTAAGACAGGGTGCCGCTCGTCGATTTAAGCGTGTCTTTCGCGCCGAAGTTCGCAATCACGTTTTCGCCGCCCGTGTATGCAAATTGATACAGATCGCCGTATTGATCGGAGCCGATTATCGTATCGTTGCCCTTGCCGGGAGTGATCGTCACATTCTCGCCGTGATTGATGATCATATCCGCCCCGCTCGTGCCGGTGATTTTCTTCTTATCCGCATCGTTTTCAATCAGAGTGTAAGGAATATCGGCGTACAAAACGCGCCCGCTCTTCTTGAGATCGAGAGAAGCCGCACCCTGCAACGTCACACTGCCGCTCACGGAATTTTTGCCTTTCAGCGTCACCAGCACATCTTTGCCGACCGGTTTGTACGTCAGCGTGCCCGTGTTCGACATTTTCAATGTGTCGCCCGCGCCGAAGTTTGTAATCAAGTTGTCGCCATGCGAACTGCTGAAGATATACATATCCGCAAACATCGAGCCCGTGATCGTATCGTCGCCCGAATTCGGTTGGATCGTCACGTTGAAACCGTTGTTTTCAATCAGATCGCGCCCGCTCGTGCCCGTCACACGCGCGTTGTCATTGTCATTGTCGATCGTCTCGATCCAATCCAATGTCAGCACGTTGCCGGTTTGGACGAAATCGTAACCCGCCGCGTCGAGCAGGCGCACCGTCGACTTCGTCTTGCCTTTTGTGATCGTCGCAAGCATATCTTTGCCCGATTTTTTGTAAGTAAGAGTGCCGCTCGTCGATTGCAAACTGTCATCTTTGCCGAAGTTGGTTATGACGTTGTCGCCATGCGTGTACGCGAATTGGAACAGGTCGCCGTCAAGATCCGAACCTTCAATCGTATCGTTGCCCTTGCCCGGCGCAATCGTCACATTCGAGCCGATGTTTGTAATCCAATCTTTGTTCTTCGTGCCCGGGATTTTCACGCCGTCCTTATCGTTGTCGATGTAATTGATGTTTTCCGCCGTCAAGGTGTTGCCGTTTTGCTCGAAGATCAATTTCTCCGTGTTCGGCAACGTCACCGTCGACTTCGTCTTGCCTTTCGTGATTGTCGCAATCATGTCGTCGCCGCTGCGCGTCGTTGTCAACGTTCCGCTCGACGCTGTCAGCGTGTCATTCTTGTCGAAATTCAGAATGACATTGTTGCCGTGGTTGTATGCGAATGTAAATGCATCGCCGAAGTTGGAACCTTCAATCGTATCGTTGCCTTTACCCGGAACGATCGTCACATTATTGCCGCTGTTTGCTATATAGTCGACTTTCGACGTGCCCGTTACCTTCACGTTGTCATCGCGATTGATTATGTAATTGACACTCCGAACCGTCAGGTTGTTGTCGTTTTGATCGAAGAGATAATGCCCCGCGTTCTTCAGCGTGATACTGCCGCTGTATTTCGTGCCCTTGACATTGAAGATGATGTCGTCGCCGAACTTCATGCTCGATTGCAGAGTGCCGCTCGTCAGTTGCAGGGTGTCATTCTCGCCGAAGTTGGTTATCACGTCTTGACTGCCGTCCGCCGCGAATTGGAACAGGTCGCCGTAAATGTCGGAGCCGATTATCGTATCGTTGCCCGCGCCGCCGTTGATCGTTACATTCTCGCCCGTGTTCTCCAGCAGGTCGTCATCCTTACTGCCGCTCAATTTGACATTATCCTTGCGATTGAATTTGCGATTGACGCCTTTGATTGTCAACAGGTTTTTGTTTTTATTGACGGAGAAGGTTTGTTTGGCGGCGTTTTTCAACGTCACCGTGCCCGTGTAAGTGCCGCTCTTAAGGGTCAGGAGGAGATCGTCGGCAACCGTCAGAGATGAAGAGATCGCGCCGCTCGGGATTTTCAATGTATCGTTGATGCCGAAATCGGAGATGACGTTATTGCCGTCGAAGGCATTGATCAAGAAAATCTCGCCGTAGAATGCATCGCCGTCGATCGTATCATCGCCGCCGTCGGGGCAGATCGTCACGTTTTGCCCGCCGTTGATGATCCAATCCGAACCGTCCGTACCGGTAATTTTTTTATTGTCGTCGGTATTTTCGAGTGTCGACGTATAATCGACCGTCAACGTACTGCCGTTCTTGACGAATTTATAATCGCCCGCGCCCGTCAAGGTTACCGTGCCGCCCGTCAGACTTACCAGCGCGTTTTTGCCGCTCTTTTTGACGGATTTGATCCCGCCCGTTGCAATCAATGTATCTTCGACGCCGAAGTCGGTTATCACATTCGCGCCGCCGTTTTTCGCAAACACGAACACTTCGCCGTTGTCCGAACCCGTGATTGTATCATCGCCCGCGCCGGGAGCGATCGTCACCAGATCGCCGTCGTTTATAATGAGATCGCGTCCGCCGGTGCCGGTTACTTTCGCCTTCGATTTGCCGTTGTCGATCGTCGTGATGTAGTCGACGGTCAACAGGGCGGCGGTCTGTTTGAAGCCGTACGTCGAGGCAAGACTCGCCGCGCCGACCAGCGTCACTGTCGCAGAAGTTTTCGACTTCGCAATCGTCACGAGGACATCCTTACCGACCACTTCCGCCGACGTAATTGTTCCGCTCGACGATCGCAACGTATCGTTATATCCGAAGTTGGTAATGACATCCGCGCCGCTCGCATAATTGAACAAAAACACTTCACCGTTGTCGGAGCCGATCAGCGTATCGTTGCCTTTGCCGGGTTGGAGCGTCACTTTCTCGCCGCCGTTGTTGATCAGTACATCGCGCTCGTTCGTCCCGACCATCTTCATGGAATCCGCGTCGTTTTCGAGCGTCGTTATATAATCAACCGCCAGTGTCGCGCCGTTCTGTTTGAAGCCGTATGCCGAGGCAAGACTCGCCGCGCCCGTCAATGTCACACTGCCGCCGTCCAATGACACGATCACGTCGGTCTTCGATTTTTTGAACGACTTCGCGCCCGTCAATGTATCTCTGCCGTCGAAGTTGGTTATCACATTTGCGCCGCCGTTCTTTCCGAACACAAACACATCGCCGAACTCGGAGCCCGTTATCGTATCATTGCCCGCGCCGGGCGCAATCGTCACCGGATCGCCGTCGTTTTCAATCCAATCACGACCGCTCGTGCCCGTCACTTTCACTTTTGATTTGTCGTTGTTGATCGTCGTGATGTAATCAACCGTCAACAGCGAGTTCGTTTGTTTGAAGCCGTATGTCGAGGCAAGGCTCGCCGCGCCTTGGAGTGTCACGGTTGCCGTCGTTTTGCCTTTCGAGATCGTCACGATCGCATCCTTACCGACCGCTTCCGCCGCCGTGATTGTCCCGCTCGACGATCGCAACGTATCGTTATGTCCGAAGTTGGTAATGACATTCGCGCCGCTCGCGTAGTTGAACAGAAATACCTCGCCGTTATTGGAGCCCGTGATCGTATCATCGCCTTTACCGGGTTGGATCGTCACTTTTTCGCCGCCGGTGATGATCCGATCACGCCCGTCCGTCCCGACCACTTTCACCGAATCCGCATCATTGGGGATCGTCGTGATGTAATCAACCGCCAGTGTCGAACCGTTCTGCTTGAAGCCGTATGTCGACAAGAGATTTGCCGCATTCTGCAATGTTACACTGCCGCCATCCAGCGACACAATCACGTTCTTGCCGCTCTTTTTGAACGACTTCGCGCCCGTCAGTGTGTCTTTCTCGTCGAAGTCGGTTATCACATTCGCGCCGCCGTTCTTGCCGAACACAAACACATCGCCGAACTCGGAGCCCGTTATCGTATCATTGCCCGCGCCG
>ERZ842401.4309-NODE-4309-length-16693-cov-45.552771_pt1 | contig 16693 bp, 7 predicted proteins | sample MGYA00521270_ERZ842401 | MGnify/ENA primary metagenome ERZ842401 (study PRJEB31892, sample SAMEA3878208) | bioreactor metagenome | biome: Moose rumen | place: Sweden | collected 2011-10 | study: EMG produced TPA metagenomics assembly of the PRJEB12797 data set...
GCTTTGGAACGGTATTACAGATGCTTTGTAATGGCATTACAAAAGCTTTGTAAAAGTCTGTAAAAACACAGCGTATAGCTGCACGACGTGCCACAGGTAATAGCTGGCAAACGCATGCAAAAATGCGAAAAAAGGCTGAAAAAACGACAAAAACGAAGAAAATGGCATCAACTTGCAACTGAAAAAGCAACTTGCCACTCGTGCACCCCGTTGGAACACAGTACGTTACACCCAAAATGGCAAGATTGCAACTTTTTCGGCGAAACTTTTTCTGAAACGTGAAAGTGAAAGCAAGTACACGAAGCGGCTTTCACATGTTTTGCCGGAGTGGCTTCGCGGGTGAGCCGCAGAGGCTTCGCGGGTGGGCCGGAGAGGCATTGCGGCTAAGATGGGGAAGTCTCACTGGCAGGCAAAAAAAAGAGCGGCTGCCGATATATCACATAGGGGCAACCGCAGCATTAGTCTTTACCATAACTAATATACTACTAAAAACAACTACTAAACTAATAACAATCTCTATGAAAAAACTCTTTACTAACTTTATCATCACCTGCGCCATTCGGTCATGTCCTCCGACCTGACACCTTCGCAGGACGAGCTGGCAGCTCTACCAGCTAACGTTTGCAAAGGTACAAATAAAAACAACAGGTCACTATCTCGCATGTTTCGCTTAGTTTTGAATTTGTATTAAATGCCATTTAAACGGAAAAAGCGACAAAAACTAAAGGTTCTTGTCGCTTTTGCATTAGTAGGAAGCGGTTTCACCTCACCACCACTTTGCGCGTGGCTCCCGTAGAGCTGCGCTTCAGGGCTATGCCCCGGCGGGGAGCCGACGGGCGTCCCTGCAGGTCGAAGGTAGCCTCGGTGGCAGGAGCGGGCTGTGACAGAGGAGCAGCTACGCCCAAGAGGTCGCGATCTATCTGAAATATATAGGTGTTCAGGCTGCGGGCGGGCAGGCTGACCACCACCGTCTCTGACGAGGCGTCGATGGCGATGGGCTGCTGCTGGCACTGCGCATCGGCGGTGCTGAGCAGGTGGACGCCGCTCTTCACGGGGAAGGGAAGGTTGAGCTTCAGGTCGAAGGCATTGCGCGTAGTGTCGATAGCCATGACTATGAGCGAGTCGCCCTTGACGTATGCCGAGGTCTCGAAGGCAGTGTTGGTGCCCACGTTGACGCTGGCCTTCGTGCCCAGACGGGTGCTGCCGGTGACATGCTTAGAGAAGTGCGACATGACAAGGCCGCGACGCAGCAGCTCGCCGTAGTTGCAGCCAGGCTGGTGCTGGGTCTCGCCCGTGCCCACAAAGGCCCAGTGGGCCATCATGTACCAATAGACGTAGGCATTGGCGCCGGCCAGCATCGACTCGTTCAGCTCCTCGGCAAAGAGCAGCTCTTCGTGCCATGTGGGCAGGCCGTCGCGCTGCTTGTCGTTCTCCACCGAGTGCTCGGTCATCCACACCTCCTTGCCCAGCTCGCGGGCCTTTACAGCCGACTGTGCCATGTTCTTCAGGGGCGGATTGCCATATAGGTGGCCACCCAGCATGTCGATGTACTTGGCTGTCTCCGGGTCGTTGAGCAGCGCGTTGCTGTAGTCAGGGTTGTAGTTCAGGCTCTCGCCGCTCATCAGGCGCACTTTGTAGGCAGTCTTCTTCAGCCGCTTGGCCGACTGCAACACGAGGTCGTGCAGCTGCTGCGGGGTGTAGAGGCAGCCTGAATAGTTGACCCACCAGTCTGGCTCGTTCTGCAGCGACACCACGTCGACGGCAGCACCGTTGCTGCGCATATACACCAGGAAGGTGTTCAGCCAGTCGAAGAACTTGTCGTAGCAGTCGGTGCGCAGCTCGCCACGCTTGTAGCCCTGGTCTTCGCTGTTGCCTCCACCGGATATGCCGTTGGTCTTATACTCGCCTGGGGGCGACCACGGGCAGGCATAGACAATGGCACCCCGCCTCTTGGCCTCACGGATGACGGGCAGGTAGCCATGCCAGTCGTAGGGTGTGTCCCAGCCGATGTCGGCTGCAGTGATGTCGCCCTTCATGTTGGGCGATATCTCCATGCGCACGATGTTAAGCCCCACGGGCGAGTCGTCGCCGTAGAGCAGCTTGATGACGTTCACGTCGTCGATGGGGCGCATGGCACCCCAGCAGGCGGCGGCACCAAAGCCCGTGACGGTCTGATGGCGCACGCTGTCGACCGTGACCGTAATGACGGCTGCGCTGGCCTTACATGCGAAGGCCAGCGCAACGATGATGAGTGCACAATACTTTTTCATGGGCGAGGAAGATACCAGTTAGTGTCGTCCATCAGGAAGGTGCGCAGGGCGGCGTCGAGCGTGCCGTCGCGACGAGCCACGGCGTCGGCCAGATAGGCATTGTCGCCACGGCGCTTGGCCACGCGCATCAGATCGTAGAAGCGATAGCCCTCGAAGGCACCCTCGAGCGCCATCTCGCTGATAATCATATCCTCGACGAGCGGAATCTGATAGGCCACGGTGTCGCTACGGGTGGCCAGGGCGGCAGCAGGCTGCGGCAGGCAGTAGAGCGTGTCGCAGTCGGCATCGCCACAGCCACGCGAATGGATGCCCTGCGTGTTGTCGAGCGAGAAGAGGTCGACGTCGAAGTCGATGAGCGTGCCTGCAGCAGTACGCTCGGCGTCGTCGACATGCTTGGCCACGATATCTGGATAGAGCCCATACTTCAGCACGGCGAAGGCCGACTGAGGATAGCCTGCACGGTTGAGTGCCTCAGCATAGCGCAGATAGAGCATGCTGGTGCGATAGAGCGTGACACCCATCGTGCTGAACTTGTTGATGGTCTGCAACTCATTGGACACACGCGAGAAGCGCTCCTGATTGTAGACATAGTTGAAGTAGATGGCACCAAAACGCAGGTCGCCGACATACTCGCTCTTGGTGAGATTCTCCTTAGGCGCATAGATGGTGTCTATGGTCTGGTCGACCTTGGCATAGGTAACGCAGTAGTTAGGCTCAGCCGACAGCTGGCGCAGGCGCTGGGTGGGCATTACCTGGGCATAGTACTTGTTGATGTTTGTAGAGCTGAAGATGTTGCTGAGTTGGCTGGTAACACCGTAGAACTCGTTGCTCTCCATGGGTATGTAGCACAAGCACTCGCTGTTGGCGGGTGAGAACGTCAATGAGGTGCTTATGGTCCTGAACTCCTTGGTGCTGGCGTCGTACCAGCGTGCCCTGGCTACACCCGTGCGGACGGGGTTGGTGCGCAGCGACAGGTAGTCGTGATAGTACTGGGCAGCTTCCTGATAGCGTCCGGCCCAGAGACAGAGGTCGCCGAGCAGGGCACGAACGGGAATGAACAGCTTGGCCGTGATCTGGGTGCTTATCTGGAAGGCGGGCAGCTTGGTGTCTACGTAGGGCTTCAGGTCTGTGATGAAGTAGTCGCAGATGGCAGCCATATCCGACGGTGTCTGCTGCATGGCAGTCTTGGCGGCCTCTTCGGTGAGCACAGGCTCTGTGATGAGGGGCACACTGCCGTAGATCTGGGCCAGCTGGAAGTAGGTCCAGGCGCGATAGGCCTTGACTGCTGCATACTCTGACTCGAAGATGGTTCGCCCGTTCTTCGAGAGGTTCATATTGATATTTGCCAGATAGTAGTTGCAGTTGTTGATGATGGCGTAGTAGTCGCTGATGCGATTATAGGCATTGTCCACGCCGACCTCGAAGCGGGTGATGGCCTTCAGGTCGCTACTGGCTGCCGACTGAGTAGTGGTGAGGTCGCTGCGCAGCTCGCCCAACAGCACGGTACGGTCGGCAACGACCTGCATCTTGTAGATGATGCCCATGAGGCTATAGACACTGTCGGTGGGCAGCTGTAACCGGTTGTCCTCCTGGAACTCCACCAGCTCGGAGTCGGTGTCCATGAGGTCGGAGCAGGCGGTGAGGGCTGCGGCACCGCCGCAGCATAGCAGACAGGCGGTGAAGAGGGACTTTATACTTTTGGTAATCATAATTTTCAATTTTTAATTCTCAATTTCAATTACAGATTGATCTTCACACCCAGTGCAAAGGAGCGCGAGTTGGCCAGCAGGCCGCGGTCGATGCCCTGCAGCAGTGCATTGCCGCTGACGCCGCAGTCAGGATCGCTGCCCAGATAGCGGGTGACAGTGAAGAGATTGTAGGCGCCGCCCCAGAGTGTGATGCCCTGCAAGTAGGTGCTTGTGATGGGGATGGTGTAGCTGAGCGTGACATTGCTCAGGCGCAGGTAGCTGCCGTCCTCTATCCAGCGGTCGCTGAAGCGGGCATTGCCCATCGCATCATCGTAGCTGATGCGCGGCACGTCGGTGATCTGGTTCTCTGCAGTCCAACGGTTCAGCATGGCCGTGGTCTGGTTGTGGAAACGCGAACCACCTTCGAGCAGCGAGCGCTGGTAGTTGTAGACATCGTTGCCCAGCGAATAGGTGAAGTTGGCACTGAGTGCCCAGTGCTTCCAGTTCACACGGGTGTAGATGTTGCCATAGATGTCGGGATTGGGGTCGCCAATGATGAAGCGGTCGTCCTCGTCGATGATGCCATTGCCATCTTTGTCGACAAAGCGCATATCGCCAGCACCAAAGTACTCGCGCTGGTCGCGGTCGTTCACCTGATAGTAGCCATCGGCATCGGCCTCAGCCTTTGTGGAATAGACGCCTGCGGTCTTGTAGCCGTAGAACACTCCGGCTGCCGTGCCCACCTGCGAGAGGATGGTGGCACCGTAGGCCGTGGTCTCGAAAGGCTTGTTGTCGGGCAGGGCCGTAATCTTGTTGACATAGTGGCCTGCCGAAGCGCCGACCTCCCAGCCGAAGTCCTTCAGATTGAGCACCTTCACGCCTACGCCTGCCTCGAAGCCCTCGTTCTCGAGCTTGCCGTCGTTGCTCCAGCTCTGAGCCAGACCGCTGGTCCATGCCAGCTGGCGGAGAGTGAGCAGATTGCTGGTCCAGCCCTTGAAGTAGTTGAGGCGAACGTTCAGGCGATTGTTGATGAAGTTGCCCTCAAGACCGGCGGTGAGGCGCTGCGTGGTCTCCCACTTGAGCGAGGTGTTGCCAATGTTGCCGATGGACTTGCCGTCGACTGTCTGGTCAAGCATGTTGTTGGCCACGAAGTAGGTCTTGGAAGCGGTGTAGTCGATGTTGTCGTTGCCAGTGATGTCGAAGCCAACGTTCAGACGCAGGTAGTCGATGCCCTTGACGTCGGCCAGCCACTTCTCGTTGCTCATCACCCAGGCGGCATTGACGCTGGGGAAGAGGCCCCACACCACGCCACCAAGACGCAGACCGTCGGCATCGTCGCCGAAGCGCGAGCTGGTCTGTGCCGACAGGCCGGCCTCGAGATAATACTTCTCGGCCCAGTTGTAGTCGGCCTGTGCATACCAGGTGAGGTCGCGAGTCTTGTCGTCGGCGCCCCAGGTAGAACGGAAGCGACCGGTGTTGCCCGTGCTGGGATACTTGTCGTTGCCGGTGTCGTAGCCACGCTGGGCCGTGAGCTTATAGTTGGTGCTCTGATAGCGCACACCGCCGAAGAGGTCGATCTTATGGGCGCCGTAGCGGTTGCCCCATGACAGACGGGTGTCGCTCATGACAGAATTCTGGCGGGCAGCCATACTCTGCGACATGTTCTCTACCAGAACAGTGCTCGAAGACAGAATGCGGAAGGGAGGCGTTCCCTCAAGAGGCAGATAGTAGTTCTCGTTGGTGTTGACGAGGGTAAAGTTGAAGTGCTCGGAGAGGGAGAGATGCTTGTTGAACTGATAGCGCGGCGTCACGCTGAAAGTAATCATGCGGTTGCCTGCCTGGTTGCGGTTCTCACCGTCGCCCAGCTCGAGAATGCCCACAGGGTTGGCCAGACGCACGGCATTGGCGTAGATGCTGCCCTCGCTCTCGAACACGGAACTGACGTAGGAGTCGGCTTCGGCCAGGTAGTGACTCTGGTTGCCATTGATGTCGAAGGCATAGGGAGCCAGGAACGGAGCCTTGACCAGCGAGAGGAAACCCGGCGAGGTGATGGTGCCGACGCTGAGGTCGGCCTTGGCGCCGTCGTCGCGCAGGTCGCGGTTGACATCGCTGTAGGAGGCATCGAAGCGAACATCGAGGCCCCGGAACACGCTGATATCGGTGTTCAGGCGCATGTTGAAGCGCGAGAAGTCGTTGCCACGCTGCGTGGCATCGCCCAGCGAGTAGCCCACCGACAGGTTGTAGTTGGCCACGTCGTCGCCACCCTGCACGTTGATGCCGTAGTTGGAGACGAAGGTCTTGTGATAGACCAGGTCGCTCCAGTCGGTATTATTATGATAGGTGTTGTAGTAGAAGTTGGACGGGTCGCGGTTGAGGAACTCGAGGCTCTGCACGTTCGATGTGAGTCCGGTGAGCAGCTCGGTGGCATAGAGACGGTAGTCCTCGGCGCCCATCATCTGAGGAAGACGCGGGGTGAGCTGATACTGGCCGTTGATGGTCACGTCGATCTTGGTGGCCATGCTGCGGTTGCGCTTGGTCTTGATGAGCAACACACCGCCAGCAGCCTTGGCACCGTAGATGGCCGTACCGTTCTTGAGCACGGTGACACTCTCGATGTCGTTCACGTTGATGTTGGCCAATATATTATTGTAGTAGCCTTCGTGCAGCATCTGGCGGTCGTACTGCATATCGGTGATAACACCATCAATGACCACCAGGGGCTGAGCATTGGTCTGCAAACTGGTGAGGCCACCAATGAACATGGTGTTGCCAATGCCCAGCTGGCCACTGCGGGCCACCGAGTGGACGTCGGCACCGAGCTGCTCCTGCACCAGAGGGTCGATGCTCAGCCGCGCAGTGTTGTCGAAGTTGTCGGCACGACGACTGACGGTAGACTGCGTTGTCTGTCCGTAGATGGGGCTGAACGTGTTGGGATAAAGCTGGGCATCGGTCTTATCGGCCTCGTGCCCGATGGCTTTCTGCACGAGCTGATAGCCGTCCACACGCATGCTGACGCTGTTCACATAGTCAGGCACCTGCAGCTGATAAGCGCCCTTGTCGTCGGTCATCGAGGTGTAGCGATGGTTGCCGTATGCCTCGACGATGACACCAGCCAGGGGCCTTCCGGTGGCGGCGTCGGTCACGGTGCCACTCACCGTCTTGTTATCTTGGGCAACGGCCATCACGGCAGCCAGCATCCAGCAGCCAGCCGTCGCTATCATCTTGCTTATTGTCGTATTCATAATGTTTCTCATATATTTATTGTTCGGTAGTAGGGTTTTTCTTCGGACGCAGGTAGATGCAGTCAAGGAACATCTCGCGCGAATAGTTAGCAGTCTCGCGGGCAGTGATGTTACACTTCAGCTTCACCGTGAACTTCATGTTGGTCTGGTCATAGTTGCACACAGGGAACTTGAAGTCTTCGGCCAGCACCACAGTGTCGACATGCAACGGGTCGGTGGTGAACTTCTCGTTGTTGCAGTTGAAGGTCTTGGATGCGCCGCTCTCGTCGACATAGTTGACGTCGGCCTGAAACTTGCAGGGTCTCACCTTGGCGTTGGGGTCGTAGACGGTGGCAGGCAACACAACGGCACAGATGTCGTAGGTGCCGGCCAGCGTATTGACGAGCTTGAAGGTCATGTTCCAGTTGCTGGTTGTGGTGGCCGGTGTGATGACGAGATACTCGTTCTCCGAGACGCTGTCGGCTACATGGCGGCGCGTGGTGTAGGTGCACAACTGGCTCTCGATCATCAGGACGGTGTTCTCGCCCTCGGCCTTTATCTCACGCTGATAGGTGGTCTGCGGAAGGAAAGGCCAATGGCTGGTGGTGTAGAGCGTACCGTTGCTGTAGTCGGTGGCTGTGGCGCCATAGAGGATGCCCCCCTCTTCGAAAGGCTTATGGAACACGTGGTACTGAGGATAGTGCTTGTCGTAGGCGTATGTCTTCAGCGAATCGGTGGGCGACGCCTGTATGGTGCGGCTGAACACAGCATCGTTGAGCAGTGCGTAGTTGGCCCAAAAGCGCTGCAAGGAGTCGCCATTCTCAACGCGGGCATCGAAGCGATAATAGTCCATGGCTTCCTGCCACACCCGCTGCCACTCGTCGGCGGTGGGTACGAGGAATATGAAGGACGAGTCTTCGGCTGCCAAGCTGCCAACGGCCTCGAGCAGACGGTTGCGCTCGATGAACACCGAGTCTACGTAAATCTGCTCACCATCGACCATGCCACCCTCAACGGACGACACGGGGTCGAACTCGTCGATGGCATAGCTGTTCAGCTGCTCGCCGATAAGGCTGTAGCGAGGATCGTTAAGCATAATCTCGTAGAGGTTGTTGCGGTAGGGCAGCGTCTTGTCCAGTACGTGCAGGATGCCGCCCCTGGCCCTCACATTGCTCTCGCTGACATGTACGCCGAGGGCCTCGTTGTTGCCTATTGTGGCACGCTTGCTGTTCAGCAGGAAGAAGTCTGTGGGCGTGGCCACGTCGTTGGTAAGGCTGTATGACAGGTGGTTGCCCACGAACGAGCGCACCACCATCGAGTCGCCGCGGTCGGTCTGCAGCAGATTGAGCACAGAGTCCTTGTTGAACGAACCATTGACCGGTGCCAGCACCGTGAAGGTCTGATCGCCATTGAGCAGGTCGGAATAGCTGACCGACGTCTTGCGGTGCTGTCTCAGTACCTTGGTATTGCTGAGCACCTCGCAGAAGTCGCTCAGCTCGTGACGCTGCTGCATGGCCTGCCAGAGCGTAGGCTCGGCACCTGCCTGTGTGGTAGGCTCCTCGTAGTGGTCGTCCCAGTCGGAGCAGGAAACGAAGAATGAAGAGTGAAGCGTGAAGAATGCTGCGCCGAGCAACTTCATCGTCATGTTCAGACTCCTTTTCCTTAAACTGTTATATCTTGTATTCATAATGTTACATTTTTAATTAATTGGGCATAAGAACCGTGATAGCAAATTCTTCACTCTCCATTCTTCATTCTTCATTTTAATGTCTGTCCTCGCCTTCAGGACTGTCGTAGACGTCCTTGGGACAAAGCTCGATATAGTCGATTGACATGTAGAGCGTGCTACCCGGCAGGATCTGGCGGAAGCGCAGCCAATAGTCCTGGTCGGCATGCATGTACTGACGGGTGAGAATGCGGCGCACGTCGTTGGAGTAGGTGCGGAACGGCTCCGACTGGCTGCCATAGCTGTCCATGGCCTTCATGAAGCCTCGGTTGCGCATGGCCTTGTCGATAGCCCTGTTCTCTTCCTCGTCGTCAGTATCTTCCTGCCAACCGGCATTGCTGTCGATGTTACGGAAGCTGATGGGTATGCCGCAAGGCTCGCTGTTCAGATAGACCTGGGCAATGCCGCGGTCGTCGCCCAACGAGTAGCCAAGGCGCACCTCGTAGGTACCGTCGTGAGGCACGGGTGGCAGCTTCACTGAGGCATCGAACTTCTCGCCGGTGATGCAGATGCCGCTGCCCTGATAGTGGCGCCAGCCAGTCTGCTCGTTGCCACAGCCGATGAAGGTATTGCCGTTGTGGAACTTAAAGTCGGCCAGGAATCCCGGCTTGAAACCTATCATCATCTCGGCCCGGCCCATCTTGGCCATGCGTGCCTCGCCATTCATAAAGTCGGGACTGAGGCAGCTGCCGTCGATGCGTATGCGGCGATTGAGCACGTTCTCCCTGACATCTTTCGAGTAGACCAGTATGTCGTCGATGTAGATGTAGCGGCCATTCTTGCACTGGCGGTCGGTGGTCAGCACCTTCACGCCGCGCACCCTGGCGTTGCTCTTCAAGCCCACGCGGTTCATATAGATTTCCTCACCAGGATTGCTGCAGAAGCGCACAATGGTGTGGGGGCACATGGTCTCGAAGTAGTCCTCAGGGTCGTAGATGTTGAAGAGGCACTTCGACGTGTAGATGTCGCCCTTACAGTGAACCCAGTATTCGCGTGGTCCGGTACGGTTGATGAGGTGATAGCTCACAAAGCGGTTCAGGGGGTTGCGCCGATCCTTGTAGTCGCCGTCGAACCGACCGGCATCCTGAGGATAGGACTCGTCGTAGACTGCCTTGGCATAGGCTATCAGATCGTTGATGTCGTTGATGCCGTGCAGCCGATAGATAGAGTCGGTCTCGACAAATGCCGTGAACTTGAAGGACCGCTCAGAGGGATACCACGTGGGGCATTGCTTCGAGCCGGAGGGGTCGTCGTTCGACGTTCCGTAGGGCACCTTGAATCCCTTTGTCTGTCCGCCAAACCATGCCGAGTCGGGGGCTACCGTATAGCGGGTGTCCAGGAACTTGGTGAGCGAGTCGGCCATGCCTGTCAGCTTCAAGGCCTGACTGAAGAGCGACAACTCGGGGTTCTGCTGGATGATAGCCGGCAGGAAGTCGCTGCTGGCCGTGATGACGTGGTCTATGACGTGTACGACACCGTTGGTCACCGAGTCATCCTTCTCGATGATGCGCGAGTTCTCGTTGACATAGACCAGCAGCGCATTGTTGTTGTAGACGTCGCTGTCGGTGGTCATCACGATGTTGTCGTGGTTCATGTTGTAGGGAGGCACGTTGCCACCCATGTCGGTGGTGAAGTAGGCGCCATCCTGAACGATGTGAGTGCGCGAAAGGGTGTCGCACATCTCAGTGGGCAATTCGTCGAGCGAGGCATAGCCGTTCTCGGCGAGATACTCCCGTATGGCAGCGTTGGTAGGCACAAAGACGGTGTAGTGGCCGTACGTCTTCAGCAGGGAGAAACAGTTGCCGCGCTCAAGTATCTTCTTGAAGTCGCTGAACTGGTCCTGGTCGGCATCGATGAATCCGCCTGCCGTGAGTCGCACCGACGAATAGAACGTCAGTGGTGCATCGCTGTCGTCGTCGCTACAGGAAATGAAGAACGAACAATGAAGAATGAAGAATGCTGCGCAGAGCACTTTCATCATCATTTCCATACTTCTGTTTCCCGTTGTTTTCATAAATTTGTTCATATTATGTGAGCACCGCTTGGCGGTAGCAAATCCTTTGTTCTTCATTCTACATTCTTCGTTTTAGTTCTTCTCCAGGTCAGCATCGTCGCCCGTATTGTAGGCCGGATTCTGCTTCAGATAGGGGTTCACCTTCAGCTCGTTGCGGAAGTAAGGCAGATAGTGGGCATTGGTGTCGGCCAGCCTCACCTCCACGCCATTGCGGTTGGTGGTCTGCTTCTTGGCCACCAGGCTGGCCAGCTTGCGGTTGTTGCCCGTGCGGCGTGCCTGCCGCAGCAGGTCGAACCAGCGCTTGCCCTCGAACATAAACTCGCGATGGCGCTCGTCCATGACGAGTTCCTCCATATCATCCTGCGAGCTCTTGTAGTCGTCGAACTTCAGCACCTCGCCGGTACCAGGTGCAAACGAGTTGACGGCACGCTTGCTCACAGCGTTGACGAGGTCGAACGCCTCCTGGAAATTGGCACTGCCCTGTTCGATGAGCGCCTCGGCCTTCATCAGCACGACGTCGGTCAGTCGATAGACAATCCAGTGAGCATATCCGTCCGACCGCCACGAATAGGCAGGTGTCCAGTTGGCCTTCGTGTTGTCGATGACCACTCGCTCTGCCGCATACTTCGCAATGAAGAACTGCGTCTGGCTGGCCTGATAGAACGACTCGTAGGCACGGCAGTCGTTGGTCTTGAACAGCTCCGAGTTGGTTGTGGGCAGACTGCCATAGTAGGTCTCGCCGTATGCATTGAAGTAGCCCGACTTTGCACGTCCCTCCGTGCCGTCGGTGTAGTACTTCAGCACATAGTTGTTCTTGTAGTTTGTGTTCATCACATTGTCGTAGGTCAGCTCGAAGAGGCTTTCAAACGAGTTGCCCACACCGAAGATTTCGTAGTAGGCATTGCCCGAGGTGCTCTCCAGCTTCTCCTTGATGAGAGGAATGTCGTTGAAGAGGGCCACGTTCTCCTGATAGCGGCGCTTCAGGTAGTCGTACTCGTCCTTCTTGAAGTTGATGACGTAGTCGCAGCAATCCACGCACTTCTGCCAGTTGCCCTGCCACAGATAGAGGTCGGCAAGCAGCGCATAGACAGCGGGGCGTGTTACACGGGCCGTGTTGTCGCGCTCGGCGCTTTCCCAGTATCTGTCGGGGTTGGGCTTGCGGAAGTACAGCTGTGCATCGTCCTTCACGGCCTCCAGATCGGCGATAATGTTGTCGAGCACCACGCTGAACGAGTCGGCAGGCACCTGATAGCTCTGCGTGTCGTCTATGCTTGGCTGCTTCACGTAGGGCACGTCCCTGAAGGTTCTGATCAGGTAGAAGTAGCACAGCGAGCGTATGAAGGTAGCCTCGGCAATGTTGGCCTTCATCTCGGTGAGCGTGTAGTTGGGGTCCAGCTGCTGCACTTCGGGAGCATAGTGTATGAGGATGTTGCAACGGTTGATGGTGCTGTAGAACGACGCCCAGTTGCAGTAGGGATTGCTGGGCAGTACGTTCTCCTTGAGCAGTTGCTGCAAGTCCTGCGACGACGAGACGCCCTCGATGATATTGTCAGAGCGCACTTCGCCCCACAGTCCCATGCGTGTCACGCAGTCTTCTGTCTGCAGGTTCTCATAGCAGCCCATGAGCACGCTGGTGACATCGCTCTTCTTGGTCCAGTAGTTCTCGAGCACCACATCGTTCAGTGGTTTCAGGTCGAGGAAGTCGGAGCAGGAAATGAAGAGCAAGCCCACCCCCACCCCTCCCCAAGGGAGGGGCTTCAGAACAGCAGTAAGCACGCGCACGGCTGCTTTGATTTTATCTGAAATGAAATTCGTAGTTCTCATATTGTATGTTTTTTGTTAAGCATCTAAACATCCCTCCCCCTCGGGAGGGCTTGGGTGGGCTTTCAGAACGAAACCGTCACGCCGCCGGTGAACGACTTGGCGCGTGGTGTCTGGGCGTTGTCGGTCACAGGGCCATAGCCTCCGTAGCCCACCTCGGGGTCGGCGCCCGAGTACTTGGTGAGCACGAACAGGTTGTTGGCCGAGACATAGAACTTCAGCTGGCTCAGCCCCAGCTTCTTCAAGGTCTTGGGCGAGAGCGCATAGCTTATCTGCGAGTAGTTCAGTCGGATGAACGAGCCGTCCTCTACGAAGCGGTCACTGCCCAGCCAGTTATATCCATAGTTGTAGAGTGCACGCGGAATGGGCATGTCGTCGCCCTCCACACGCCAGCGCCACAGCACGGCACGGCTCTGGTTGTTGTTCGAGTACATATTCTCGGCCAGCATGCGTGCCCGATTGATGATTTTGTTGCCATAGCGGAAGTTGAACTGGTTGTTCCACGTCAGCCTGCCGTAGTGCAGCTTGAAGCCGAAACCTCCGGTGAACTTAGGCAGCGACGAACCCAGGTAGACGATGTCCAGCTCGTTTATCTGGCCATCGTGGTTCACGTCGTCGTAGATGGCATCGCCGCCATGGAACTCGCGGCTCTCGTCGGTGACGCCTCTGTAGCAGAACACCATGGGCTTGGTCAGCCCCTGGTTGTCCAGGATCACGTTGCCGTTGGCATCGCGAGCCACGGGCGCATCGGGTCCGCTGACACCAGGCACCTCTACCTCGCTGTACTTGTTGTAGCGATAGACGCCCTTATAGCGGAAGCCGTAGATGCCGCCCATGGGTCGGTTCAGCTCCACACGTGTCAGATAGGTCTCGTTGCTCTGGTTGAAGTCGCCGTTGAGCGATGCCAGCACGGTCTCGTCCATCTCGGTGAGCTTGTTGCGGTTGTTGGCAAAGGTCACGTTGAAGTCGGCTGCAAACTTGCCCACCCTGACGATGCGGTTACCGTTGAGGTTGAACTCCCAGCCCACGTTCTCCATGGCACCCACGTTCTGATAGGCCAGCGTAGAGAAGCCCGAGCTTGAGGGCAGCGCACGGTTGCCCATGAGCAGGTCGGTGGTCTTCTGCTTATACACCTCCACGTTGCCGCTGATGCGGTCGTTCCACAGGCCGAAGTCGAAGCCCAGGTTGTAGGTCTCCTTCTGTTCCCACTTCAGGTTCTTCAGCTGCACGTTCTGCTGGTACACCGAGCCATAGTCCATATATCCCTTGCCACCGGTGTAGCGGCTGTAGAACAGTCCCTCGGCAACGGGCTGCGAACCCACGATGCCCCAACCTGGGCGCACCGAGAGCATGTTGACGAAGGGCAGCGCCTTCTTGAACCACGGCTCGTCGCTGACTATCCACTTGCCTGACAGAGCGGGGAAGTTGCCCCACCGCTGGTCGGCACCGAACTTGGTGCTGCCGTCGCGGCGCACAGAGAAGTCCAGCACATAGCGGCCCTTGTAGGCATAGTGGGCCGAATAGGTGAGATAGATGCTGCGCCACTGGCCGGGCGACGAGGCGAACCTCGAGATGATGCCGGCAGCGCTGGCCGAGATGATGGTGCCCGAGGGCAGCCCATACTCGCTGGTCTCCTGGTTGGTGCTGGTGCCCTTGGTCAGCTGTCCGCGCAGCATCATCATCAGCGAGTGGTCATTATTGCTGAAGTGGGGCACGTAGGTCAGCGTGTGCGTCGTGGTGATGCCCAGGCTCTTGTAGGCATTGTTCGTGGCGCTGTTGGCGTCTTCGCTGCTCCATCCGCCTGTGCTCAGCGTCAGCGGCTTGAACATGTCGTTGTAGCGGTTGAAGATGTTGAACACGATCTTGCCCTCGTAGGTCAGTCGCGACTTTTCTTCCTCCATGCCCAGCAGCTCGTAGTTCATCTTGAACTCAGGCTCAATGTTGTAGCTGGTCTCCTCGTTCTTGGCCAGATGGGCCAGGGCTATGGGGTTGTAGTCCTTGAACTGGTTGTTGCGGAACACCTCGTTCGATGACGACAACATATTATAATATGTGCCGAGGCTGTTGCCCAGCTGGTCCTGTTCGTAAATGGCCAGGTTGGGCATGCGCCTGTAGGCCACCGACAGCAGGTCGGCATAGTTCTTATGGTTGTCGGTATAGGTGAAGGCCACGTTGGTGGCAAACTTTATGCGCTTGCTCACGAAGTAGTCCAGCGCCACGCGTGTGGTCAGGCGGTCCAGCTGCTGCTCGATGATGGAGCCAGTCTCGTGGTCATAGCCCGCAGCAATACGGAAGTTGGCCTTCTCACCGCCACCGCTCAGCGCCACATAGTGGTTCTGTCGCCAGCCCGTCTTCTTCACGGCGTCCACCCAGTCGGTGTTCTCGTTATACATCTGATACTCCGAGAACTCGCCGCCCGACCTGTAGTTTATCTCGTCGATGCCGTCGCTGGCACCGGCCTGCAGGTGGGGGTTGAAGTATTCCTCCTTCAGCATCATCGTATACTCGTCGCCGTTCAGCAGGTTGATGCCATCGGGCTGGTAGGTGCCGGTCAGACGGAAGCTGTAGGTCACCTTTGTCTTGCCGCGAGCGCCGCGCTTGGTCTTTATCTCTATCACGCCGTTGGCACCCTGCGAGCCCCAGATGGCCGTTGCCGTAGCATCCTTCAGCACCGATATGCTCTCAATGTCCTCGGGGTTGATGTTCAGCAGCTCGGCAAACTTCTCTTCGTTGGCCCCCGTCAGGTCTACGTTGCCCGTCTCCCACACGTTGCCGTCGACCACTATGAGCGGCTCGTTATAGCCGTTGATGGTCGACACGCCGCGCAGTCGCATTGACGTGCCCGCACCCAGGTTGCCCGAGTTGGCCACGATGTCCAGACCGGCAATACGGCCCTGCAGCGCCTCGTCGACGGTGGTCATCGACAGGCCCTCAAACTCCTTCATATCGATGGTCTGGCGCGCCGTCGATATCTCCTTCTGCGGGATGGCCAGGCCCGAGCCCTGCGCACGCCGCGTGGCCGTCACCGTCACCTCCTTTATCTGTGTGGCGTCCTCCAGCCTCACCACGAAGTGGGTCTTGTTGAAGGGCAGCACAACGGTCTTGCATCCCACGTAGGTTATGCGCAGCTTGTCCTTCGGGTTCTTCAGCTTGAACGAGAAGTTGCCGCTCATGTCGGTCACGGCCGAGGCCACTATGCGGTTGGCAGCATCTATCTCCACCACGTTGGCCATCATCACCGGCCCCATGGCGTCGCTCACGGTGCCGCTGACAATGTCGCCCGCCTTCTGCGCATAGCAAATTGAAGATTGAAAATTGAAGATTGAGAATTGCAGGCAGAAAGCCACAATCCACAGTCTCTTTGACCAATCCTCATGCAGAAAAAATGTTTTTATAGTCTTCATAATCTTCAATTTTTCAATCATCAGTTTTCAATCATTAGTGGTCCGTCGATCAGGTGCACCACCACCGACGACGAGTTGTGCAGTATGGTGGCCGTGCTCTTGTCGGTGCCGCCGTAGGTATATTCGCGCGCCATCAGGTTATACAGGCCCGTCGCGCCGGTCATTACCCGCCGCTGGTTGCCCGCCCTGTCGGTCACCAGTATCTGGCTGCCCGCCTTGTCGGTCTTCACCGTCAGCTTGCAGAACGTGCGGTTGCGGCGGTCGAGCAGCGCCGTCTCATACTCCGTGCTCACCAGCCCCGTAGCGTCCACACTGTCGCTGGCCGCCGTGTTGTCGGCACCAATGACAATGGCGTTGTCCTGTATGTGGTAGCGCAGGAAGTCGTTTATCTCCTGCACATACGCCTCATACCTCTCCTTCTGTCCGGCCACGGTGGTGTCCAGTGCCGCCACGTCGTCCCACGTGTGCAGCCTGCCGTCGGCTATCAGGCGGTCAATACTCTCGTTGGTGGGCACGTAGACCGTATAGTGGAAGTTGTCCAGCACGCTT
>ERZ842401.4310-NODE-4310-length-16693-cov-5.164082_pt1 | contig 16693 bp, 15 predicted proteins | sample MGYA00521270_ERZ842401 | MGnify/ENA primary metagenome ERZ842401 (study PRJEB31892, sample SAMEA3878208) | bioreactor metagenome | biome: Moose rumen | place: Sweden | collected 2011-10 | study: EMG produced TPA metagenomics assembly of the PRJEB12797 data set...
GTCCGTTACACGCGCCCGAACACCACGCGGTCATATCCCGCGCTGTCCTTTGCCCGGCCGATGGAGCGCAGTCCGGCCAGGCGCATGCGCTTTTCCACTTCCTCCGCCTGGGTCTCCCCCACCTCGAACAGCAGCCAGCCCGACTGCCGCAGCAGCACCGGCCAGCGCTTCAGGATCGCCCGGTAGAAGTCCAGGCCGTCCTCGCCGCCGTCCAGAGCCATATAGGGCTCGTAGTCCTTCACGGAGGCGTCCAGGGTCTCGATCTCCGCCTTCAGCGCTTTCATCCGGTTGTTCAGATCCTGAATGATCTCCGGCGCGAACGTCGCGGCGGACAGATTTTTCACCAGATTGTCGTATTCGGTCTGCTTTGCCGCGATCTGCTTTTTCACCACTGCGGTGTAGGTCGCTCGGAAATCCTTCCGGTGATTCCGGTAGGAGCGCAGAAAGTGCGCGATCTTGAGCTGCATTGCGTCGGACAGCAGCTCCTTGAGATAATCCGTCACCGCTTTGACGAGCACCTCCTCGCGCACCGTCGGCGCGCCGCAGTTGGCGCTGCAGGCGTAGTACACATACTTGTCGCCTTTCCGGTTTGGGGCGCGGTGGATGTGCATCTTCGCGCCGCACTTGCAGTAGACCAGCCCGCTGCAGAGATATTCGTTCTGCTTTCTGCCGTTTTGCTTTCTCATGTCCATGATTTTCTGCACCTCATAGAAAGTATTTTTGTCCACGATCGCCGGGATCGCGCCGTCGATCCGGATCGCGCCCGCGGTCTCCAGCCGCGTCTTGCGGTGCCGGCATCCCTCCACCGAGTACACATAGATGCCCGCGTACTTCTCGTTTCGCAGGATCTCATAGATCTGCGTGTACTTGATCTCTTTTCCATTCCTGCCGCGGACGCCCGCTTCCTTCATCTCGCGGATCAGCCCCGTATGCCCTCTGCGGTTCAGCGCCGCGTCGAACATCTTTTTCACATAGATCGCTTCGCTCGGCTCGATCTCGAGCTGCTGATTTTCGATCCGAAGCGCATGATCGTTGTGGATGATTTCGAATCCACGCAGCGGAACGTTCGCATGATCACGGTGGAAGACGACGGCGGCGAAGGCGCAGAACGATCCTATCGGCGCGTGGAAACCGTCGGCGAGCTGACGGTCAAAGAGTTTGACGGCGAGGGTCTGATCAGCAGGGAGTTTGCGGCGTTCGTCGACGACAGATGCGGGTTCCGGCACATCCATTCCTCCTTCCAGATCCGCATGCCGTATATCAAGGGCGTTCTGCATGAGGTGGATTTCCATTCGCTGTTCAAGGAACTGGACGTCCCCTATCTGATCGATACATGGGGAAACCGCCATCCCGTGAACGAGGTGGACATGATCCTCACGAAAAGCATGTTCAAGGCGTTCGGCTGGATGACGGACAACGGACTTACATGGGAGGAATACCTGAGCCGCTGCGAACAGTACGGGCATTTCCTTTATATCTCGCAGTTCAATACCGTAAAAGTGCCGACGCAGGTGGATATGAACTATCAGTTCCTGGCAACGATCTCCATGACGCAGGACGAGTTCCGTCCGACGGATCTGCCGGGAGGCTGGGATCGTGATCCGAATGAAGACCCACGGAACTGGCTGACGAAGGAAAGCGAATCGGAATACTACCGCCTTGTCGCGGATCCGAAATCGCGGATGGAATACTTCACGTCCGTTCTGGACAATCCGGAAATCAATCCGCTCAGCACCGAAGCGCAAAAGGCGCTGCTTCTTCAAAAGAATCCGCTGTTTATCAACGAACCGGTCTATACCGACGAACTGAAAAAGCGCGCGGAGAGCGTGTACCGCGACTTTGCGCAGGGACATCTGCTGATTCGCGGCGAGAACCGGTATCTGTCCGGCGACTTAATGCGATTTTTATTGTATCTGGCGCATCTGACCGCAGATCACAGAAAAGCGTCTTTGAAAGCCGTGCACCGGCTCTCAAAGGAATGTTTGCTCGGAACCGTTGCCTACGCGCCGGGGTTTGCAAATGCGTCGGCGGGACAGGTCACGATCCTGAGAAATCCGCATATCGCGCGCAACGAGGAAGTCATCATTGACCTGCTTCCGAAGGAAGGAATCCTGCGCAGAAAATACCTGTCGCACTTGACATACGTGGTCATGGTCAATGCAAAAAGCCTGATCCCGGAACGCCTCGGCGGTGCGGATTATGACGGCGACATCGTAAAGGTCATTTCCGATCCGCTGATCAATGCCTGCGTCCGGCGGCATTATACGGAATTGGATTACCTTGCGTCCGACTATTCCCGCAACTTGCCGCTTTTGAAGATCCCGTCGGTTTCCGCAAAGGAATCGGACGCAAACGACTGGCATGCGCGGTTTGAAACGGTGCGCGATACCTTTGCTTCGCGCGTCGGACAGATCTGCAACGCCGCGTTCAATCGCGCGGTCGTCGCCTACGACGAATCGCTGCCGGAAGCGGAGCGTGAGAAATACCGGGAGGAAACGGAGCTGTTGGCAATCCTGACCGGGCTTGAGATCGACGCGGCAAAGAACGGCGTCCGACCGGATATTTCACAGTATCTCAAGGACGAAGACGTGGAAAGGAGCCTGTTCCTCGACTACAAGGACCTTGTCGAAGGTAAGCTAGGGAAGAACCGGAAAGGTTGGAAGATCAAGCGGTTTCATGACAGCATCCTTTGGGAGAAGGTCACGTCCAACATTGAACGGCTGCCGCATCTTGCCTCGCAGATGAAAAAGCATACGCCGAAGATTCCGACAGTTCCCGCTTTGGATCAGGAGCTGTTCGCTTTTGCGGTCGATCCGAACTGGAAAGAGCAATTGCCTGCAAAGGCATTGAATGATATGCGTAATCTGATTTCCGATTACGAAACGGCGCTGAAACGCATCCGCGCGGAGCGCATGAATCTGAACTACATGACGCGAAAGAAGGACATAGGGCGAATCCTCTTTGCCCGCGCGCAGACGGATGTTTCGATCGAATCGCTGTATGCGGCGTTCGTCGAATGCACCGAGGAGGAGTTTCGCAATGCTCGCGTAGCGCTCAAAGAGCAGCAATGGCATTTGATTCGGAATCCCTATCAGCGAGAGTTGTTCCTCTTCGGGCAGTTCCGGCATATGCAGTTTTACGAGTTCAAGTCGATTCTGACGGACTTCCGCTGCGGCGGGTATCGCATCCTCGGGGACATCATCTGTGATTACGACGATTTCTACCGGAAGCGCGGGGTGAAACAGGCGCGTCTGCGCCGGGAGGACGACAGCGCCGATCTGCGGGCGATGCTGGACGGCGAGGATCTTTTGTACCGGTCGAATTATAAGGCGGAGATCCGGCATCGCTGCCGTGAGCGCCTTCGCAGCCGTTTGGATACGAATCTCGCGCTGCGCTGTGCGATCGCGCTCGAAAAGCGCAAGTTCGCGCTGGACGTCCTGAGCCTTGAAGTATATGAGAACGCGTTGGAGAGAACAGAGCGATGATCGACGAACGAAAAGAGTTTCAATGCTATACAACATTTCCGACCTATCGGACGGAGAGCAAGAAAGATACGGCTTTTCTGAACCGCATCTCGCTGCAGATGCTGAAAAAAGGCGCAGGGTTTTTGCGTGTGCTGACAATCGTTGCAAGGGGATACTTATATAAGGATGAGATCCCGGACGTCGAATATGCGCGGCGCGCGCTTTGCGCCTGGTGCAGCATCCCTGCCGAAAAGGAAGCGGAATGGCAGTTCGATACCAACTTTGCCGAACTGCATGAGGAATTTCCGGAGCTTGTCGACGAACAGGGAAACGGATGGCTTGTTCGTCATGTAAATAACATTGCCGCGTTCGTTGAATCGTCACCGGAACAGGTCACAAAGACCGTTCGGGATAATGTGAAACAGATCATGGAGACGTTCGCGGAAGACTGGAAGAAAAAGGTGATTCAGTTTCAGATCCCGCTGTACACGGAAAGCACGAAAAACGATTGGCTGACGCTGTTCGACGATGTGCTTGCAGATGCTTTGGAGTTGGGACCGCTGCGCTCCTTCCGCGCGGACGTTTCCGAAAAAGATTCTGCATACATCCAAAGCCTTCTGCCGAAAGGCATGTCGCTGTCCGAAGCGATCGAAGTGATCGCGTATTACAAGATCAACAAAATGGAGGGAACCGACTGGGCGCTGTATCCGAGCATTCACTTTGAGGCGTATTTCGGAAACACGAACTTTACGCACAAGTATCAGGCGGCATTCTTTGAAAAATGCGGACATAAGACAAAGGAGCATTGCGGTGTGGCGCGGTACTCTATTTTCGAGAATTTCGCGGATCGGGTCAATGTGATAGAAATCGTCGATTGACAAATACACTCAATGGGTGTATTATTTGATCGAGGTGAATCAGATGGATATTCATGAAATGCGAACAATGTTGGGCGATACACAAAGCGAGTTTTCGGCCCGTTACAACATTCCGTTCCGCACCGTTCAGAATTGGGAAGCCGGCGTGCGCAGACCGCCCGCTTATATGCTGGAACTGCTGACACAGCGCGTGCAGGAGGATCTTGTCAATCGAAAGACGGCAGTGCTGCCGGTATTTAATCCCAAGAAGCTGTCGCTGCCGAAGATGCGGGATTATCCGACGTCCCTTGCGTGGCTGCGCGCTGTTCAGGAATGCATGGGCGAGCCGGTCGTATTCGGACTGGATGAAGCGCTGATGTGTCACGGACGGTTTCTCGGTCGGGACGACGAGTTTCTGGTATGGGTGTACGGCAGCGATGCACTTTCCCGCTTTAACGGCGTGGTCGTATTGGGAAATCATATCAGCCCCTATAACGTCAGAAGCAGAAACGGCTTGCGATACACGGATTTCTCCAGAACCGTGTCCGACGCCCTTGCAAACGAGGCGATTTTGGACATGCAGGGCATCACGGAAGCCGTCAGCCATTATTATTTCACGAACAACGAGAGTGTTGAAGGGATCTCCGTTGCACCGGAATATCAGGACCGGTTTGAAGCATTGGTTCGCGACGCGGTGGAATACTACGATAACTGAGAGGAATCGGAAATAATGAACAGCAAAGAAAAACTCATGTATGAGGTCATGAAGGCGATTTATGAGCAAAGCATGCCGATCTGCTTCAAAGGGTCCATGGTTCTGAAGGCGTATTTGCTGGAAGCGGGATATGTCGAGGAGGTACGCCATACCGTAGACATCGACGCAAACTGGAATTCGGATACGCCGCCTTCTGCAGATACGATGGTTTCGGCACTGCAAACCGCAATCGACAAAGCGGGGATCAACGCCAACGTACGCATTTACAGAATGTACGGAGAAGGGCGTTCCGCCGGATTCACATTTGCGGATTGGGAAACCGATGAAGAACTCTTCCTTATGGATATGGACGTCAATCGACCGATCCCGGATACACAGATTTACGAGATCGAGGGGTTACGTTTCCGGGGTGTCTCGCCGACGCAGATGATCGCGGACAAGGTTTCTGCGATCTCGACGGAAAAGGTCTTCAGACGGATCAAGGACGTGGTCGATCTATATTACCTTTCCAAGGTCTTTTCCTTCGGTAAAGCAGACGTTTTGCGAACGCTCAAAGCCAACGGACGGAAGTTGGATCATTTTCAAGGCTTTCTGCAGCAACCGGAGGAGCTTCGTCACGCATATGAGAAATTCCGTTTGGGCGGAGATGTGCCAAAGCCGCCGTTTGACGAAGTGTATGATGCGGTAAAAACGTTTCTCAAAGACGTCCTGCCGAAAGAGAAGAGTCGCGAGCAGGAACGATAATAAGATTAAAGAACGATTTATGAATACTGCGCCCACTTTACGGGTCGGTAAGGAGATCTGCAAGACTGGTCTCCTTTTTATTATCGGAAGGAGATGATAAAAGAAAACACAGCTTCGCACTGTCGCTTCCGTGGCAGGAATGGAAAGGTTCTTTGCGTAGGAATTGGTGCCTGCGGAGATGGGTATTCGGGTCCCGTTGTCGCAGACTCTTTTTTCTGTCGCAGAGGTTAGCAAGCAGTCGTTAAAGTATAAAGGGCAAGTTAAAGATTGCCAAATACCATGACTGCGGTTCGTTTGCGGCAACAAAGGAGTGCGGGCATGAGAAAGGAGTTTTTCAACCGCAGGCGGAAGCCGAATGTACCCAAATGACAAACAGATTATAGCATGGAGGCATATAGAAATGAAGTCCTATTTTGAAGAACGCGGCGGAACGTATACGGAGATCAACGGGGTCTTGCTCCCGAACGTCGTTATGGATCCTCAGCCGGAAGGCGAGATTGGCATCTGGGGTTGGCGGCGGAAGATGTATCTCAAAGAACATAAGAAAGGCACTTACAACGCCATGCTGCTGAAAGGTACGCTGACGCAGCATCTGATCGACACGAACGAGGCAGCCCTTGACTATATGGATGCCCTTGTCAAACAGATGGCAGCAGCCGAAGGCGTAACGGAAGAATTGAAGCGGAAAGACCAAATGGCTTGGGTCGGGAGGATGAATAACATCCGGAACCGTGCCGAGGAAATCGTCAGAGCAGACCTGATATATGTATAGCAAAACATCCTTACAGCGCGCATCCATAGCGGTGCGCGTTCTTCATTTTTGGAGCGCAGCATCTCCTTATCGCTGCGTAGTTCCAAAGACATGACAAAGATGATCTCTCCTATTGGTAGAGGTGGCAAAATTGAAAATAAATACTACTCCCACACTTTTGAAATATATTATTTCGGCAGGAACAATTCGGGGGTAGAAGTTGCTTTTATAAGTGAGGGGGCTATGTTGTATCGACGCCGGAAAATGTAATAGAATACTGCTCCCACTTTCTCCGTACCCATCTTGGGTACGAATGGTGCGGTGCGCCATTGGCGCACCGTAGACGTCGGTTTTTACGGAAGATTCAATAATATGTAAACTACCCCCACCATTCTTTGTAACTGACTTCACTTTCGAGGATCAGATAGAATCGCACCGCCGCAGCGGGAACGGCACAGTAAGAAAAACAAATAGAGCGGCATTCTTCGGTCAGCCTTCGGGCTGGCTTTTCTTTTGCCGTTCGGAAAGGAGCTTTTGTATCGCACCGTCTGCGGACGGGAACGGAACAGTATCGACCGGGCAGGCATTGTCGTAGTGGGATGGCGACAAACGCTTGTCCGCATATCGCACCGTTTTGAACTTGTCGCCCACCGGGCGATAAGTGCCGCGGGAATGGAACCATCATGGAAATACAATATAACAGGAGGACACTCTATCGACGCATGAAACAAAACCATCACCGCCATGTATATGGCACCGGACGATCTTCACTTCGCGGATCGTTCTTTTTGTATCGCACCGCTTGTCGGGAAGTGAACGATATCGACCAATATTTTTATAGAAATGAGGATTTCAAACATGATAGACCATCTATCCAACAGCATCGTTGCACGGCACACATTCAACGCGATATTGAAGAAGGGAGGACTTTCGGCACAGCATGAAATTGTTTACCTACAGCAAGAAGATCGGGCGTACGACCTATACGGTCAACGCCTATACGAGCGATGTCGCAAAAGAATCGTTTGAAGATATTACGCTGCGGTTGATTTCTCGCGGGGATCGTGGTAGAATACCAATGCCGCAAACGAACCGTCAGTCCGAAAGGAGTGCGTAACATGCACGGACCGACGGAAATCAAATACACAGCATTGTATGAACGCCTTTCCCGCGACGACGAGTTGGCAGGCGATTCAAGCTCCATTCAGACGCAAAAGGTTCTTTTAGAGGACTACGCAAGACAGCACGGCTTTCTTCCCTTTGAGCATTATACCGACGACGGCTGGTCCGGCGGTAATTTCAATCGCCCGTCTTGGCAGCGCATGATCGCGGATATCGAATCCGGCAAGATCGGCACGGTGATCGTCAAGGATATGTCCCGCGTCGGCAGAGAGTATCTGCAGACCGGGTATTATACCGAGATCTATTTCCCGCAGCGCGACGTTCGCTTCATAGCCATCTCCAACAACATTGACAGCAACGATCGCAACAGCGGTGAAATCGCGCCGTTCCTGAATATCATGAACGAATGGATGGTGAGAGACACGAGCAAGAAGATCAAGGCGGTGTTCCGCAGCAAAGGCATGAGCGGCAAGCCCATCACGAGCCAGCCTGTCTATGGGTATCTCAAAGGCGAGGACGGCGGCTTTGTGATCGACGAGGAAGCCGCGCCGGTGGTACGGCAGATTTTCAGCCTGTGCCTTGCCGGGTACGGCCCGACGCAGATCGCCCGGAAGCTGACGGAACAGAACATCCCGACGCCGGGAACGCTGGAATACCGCAGGACAGGCAGCACACGCCGGTATTACCCGGACTACCCCTGCAAGTGGGCGACGAACACCGTCTGCCACATCTTGGAGCGCAAGGAATACCTGGGGCATACGGTGAACTTCAAGACCGAAAAGGTCTCCTACAAGGTCAAGAGCAGCGCCTTAAACCCAGAGGAAAAGCAAGTTATGTTTGAGAACACCCATGAGCCGATCCTTGACCGTGAAACGTGGGAACGGGTACAGGAGCTGCGCAAGCAGAGAAAACGCCCCAACCGTTACGGGGAAGTCGGCCTGTTCTCCGGCCTTCTGTTCTGCGCTGACTGCGGCAGCGTCCTCTACCAGCAGAGGTATCAGACGGATAAGCGGAAACAGGACTGCTATATCTGCGGCAACTACAAGAGGCGGACAACAGACTGCACGGCGCACTTTATCCGCACCGACCTTCTGACTGCCGGAGTGACCGAGAACATCCGCAAGATCACCAGTTACGCCGCAAAGCACGAAGCCCGGTTCCGCAAGCTCCTGATCGAGCAGAACGAGGACGGCGGCAAAAAGAAAAATGCCGCAAGGCGTAAAGAGTTGGAAGCCGCCGAGAAACGGATCACCGAGCTTTCTGCCATCTTTAAGCGGCTGTATGAGGACAGCGTAGCCGGACGAATCACGGATGAACGGTTTACAGAGCTGTCCGCCGACTATGAGGCGGAGCAAAAACAGCTCAAAGACCGCGCCGCCGAGCTGGAAGCGGAGCTTTCCAAAGCACAGGAGGCCACGGCCAACGCAGACCGCTTTATGAAGGTCATTCAAAAGTACACGGGCTTTGAAGAACTGACCCACACACTTCTGAGAGAATTTGTCGAAAAGATCGTCGTCCACGAGTGCTATCACGATGAAAACGGCATTCGCAGACAGGACGTCGATATCTACTACAATTTCGTCGGCAAGGTCGATTTGCCGGAGTGATGCCTGAACTATCCGGCGCAATGCGCAAGCGCCGGATGGGGACGGCAAAAAATTTTACACTTCTATTACTTCTTTACCTCACACAAGCTAAAAGCCAGGGCATGAAACAGCTCATGGCGGGCGGCGGCGTCGCCCTGATCGGCGTCGTCCTGGTTCCGCTGCTCTCCGGCCTGTTCGGATAATCCCGGACAGGATGCCAACAAACTACCCCGCCGTGTCCTCCCCGCAGGGAGGGCACGGCAAAGGAGGTGACGCCGATTGATAGGTGAATTGATAAACGAATGGCTGAAAGAATTGTTGGTCGGCGGAATCATCGACAATTTGGCCGGCCTCTTTGACAACGTAAACGACAAGGTGGCGGATATAGCCGGTCAGGTAGGGTCCAACCCGCAGGCGTGGAACGCGAGCATTTACAGCATGATACGAGCCCTGTCTGAGAATGTGATCGTCCCCATCGCCGGCGTGATTCTGGCTTTCGTCATGACGCTGGAGCTGATCCAGCTTGTAGCCGACAGAAACAATCTGCACGACGTGGACACCTGGATGTTCTTCAAGTGGATATTCAAAACGGCCTGCGCGGTGCTGATCGTGACCCACACGTGGACCATTGTCATGGGCGTGTTCGACGTGGCCCAGAGCGTGGTCAATCAGGCGTCCGGGCTTATCGTTTCGGACGTATCCCTCGACATCACAAGCGTCGTCGGCGACCTTGAAGCGCGGCTCAACGCCATGGATGTATGGTCGTTGCTGGGCCTATGGCTGCAAACCTCTATCGTGCATCTGACCATGTGGGCGCTGACCATCTGCATTTTCATCGTCGCATACGGAAGGATGATCGAGATTTACCTTGTGACCTCGATTGCACCGATCCCCATGGCTGCCATGATGGGCAAGGAATGGGGCGGCATGGGCCAGAACTATCTTCGCTCCCTGCTGGCGCTGGGCTTCCAGGGCTTCTTAATCATCGTCTGTGTAGCGATCTACGCGGTCCTGATAAAAAACATCGCGGTGGATGGCAGCATCACCAAAGCGATATGGACCTGCGTAGGCTACACGGTGCTGCTGTGCTTCACGCTGCTGAAAACCGGCAGTCTCAGCAAATCGATCTTTGCGGCCCATTGACGGAGGTGATGAAAAATGGCCTATGTACCTGTACCCAAGGACCTGACCTCGGTGAAAACGAAGGTCATGTTCAACCTGACCAAACGACAACTGATCTGTTTCGGAAGCGGAGCCGCTATCGGCATCCCGCTTTTCTTTTTGCTCAAGGCCCATGTCAGCGTCAGCGCGGCGGCCATCTGCATGGTGATCGTCATGCTGCCGTTCTTCCTGCTGGCCATGTATGAGAAAAACGGGCTCCCGCTGGAAAAGATCATCCGAAACATTCTGCGGGTGTACTTCCTTCGCCCGAAGCAGCGCCCGTACCAAACTGATAACTTCTACGCCGTGCTGGAACGGCAGGCAAATCTCGATAAGGAGGTATTTCGTATTGTCCACCCAAAGAAAGCTGACCCGCGCCGAGAAAAAGCAGATCGAGGCCGCCATCGCAAGAGCGAAACGGCAGGATAAGAAAAAGCTGTCGGCGCAGGACAGTATCCCATTTCAGCGTATGTTCCCGGACGGGATATGCAGGGTGAAAGACAACTATTACACCAAAACCATCCAGTTTCAGGACATCAACTATCAGCTCAATCAGAACGAGGACAAGACCGCCATCTTTGAAGCGTGGTGCGATTTCCTCAACTACTTCGACAGCTCCATTCGCTTTCAGCTCTCGTTTTTGAACCTGTCCGCCGCACAGGACAGCTTTTCCAAAAGCGTCTCCATCCCGCTGCGGCCGGACGGATTCGACGATCTTAGAAACGAGTACAGCGCCATGCTGCAAAACCAGCTTGCCAAGGGCAACAACGGCCTGATTAAGACCAAGTACCTGACCTTCGGCGTGGAGGCGGAAACGCTGCGGGCGGCCAAACCCCGTCTGGAACGTGTGGAGACGGACATTCTCAACAACTTCAAGCGCCTCGGCGTGGTCGCCCAGACCCTGAACGGCATGGAGCGCCTGCGCCTGCTGCACGGGATGTTCCACATGGACACCCAGGAGCCGTTCCGCTTTTCGTGGGACTGGCTGGCTCCCTCCGGCCTGTCCGTCAAGGACTTCATCGCCCCCAGCTCCTTTGAATTTGCGAAGGGCAACAGCTTCGGCATGGGCCGCAAGGTGGGCGCGGTCAGCTTTCTGCAAATCCTCGCCCCGGAGCTGAACGACCGTATGCTGGCGGACTTCCTCGATATGGAGAGCTCCCTCATTGTGAACATGCACGTTCAGTCCGTGGATCAGGTCAGCGCTATCAAGACCATCAAGCGCAAGATCACCGACCTGGACAAGATGAAGATCGAGGAACAGAAAAAGGCCGTGCGGTCCGGCTACGATATGGATATTATCCCGAGCGACCTGGCTACCTATGGCGGAGAAGCCAAGAAGCTGCTGCAAGACCTGCAAAGCCGAAATGAGCGCATGTTTCTCGTCACGTTCCTGGTGCTGAACACCGCGGATACCAGGCAGCAGCTTGACAACAACGTGTTTCAGGCGTCCAGCATCGCGCAGAAGTACAACTGCCAGCTCACCCGACTGGATTTTAGGCAGGAGGAAGGACTGATGTCCTCGCTCCCGCTGGGACTGAACCAGGTGGAGATACAGCGGGGGCTCACCACCTCCAGCACGGCCATCTTCGTGCCGTTTACCACCCAGGAGCTGTTTCAGTCCGGGAAGGAGGCCCTGTACTGCGGGCTGAACGCCCTGTCCAACAACCTCATCATGGTGGACCGAAAGCTACTGAAGAACCCCAACGGCCTGATCCTCGGCACTCCCGGCTCCGGCAAATCCTTTGCCGCCAAGCGGGAGATCGTCAACGTGATGCTGCTCACCGGCGATCATGTGATCGTCTGCGATCCCGAATCGGAATACGGCGCGCTGGTGCGCAGGCTGGGCGGCCAGGTCATCCGCATTTCGCCCACATCCACCGACTACATCAACCCCATGGACCTCAACCTCAATTACAGCGACGACGAAAACCCGCTTTCCCTCAAATCCGACTTCATCCTCAGCCTGTGCGAGCTGATCGTCGGCGGCAAGGACGGCCTCCAGCCTGTGGAAAAGACGATCATCGACCGATGCGTCCGGCTCATCTACCGGGATTACCTCAATGAGCCGAAGCCGGAGAACGTCCCAATTCTGGAGGACCTGTACAACGAGCTGCGGCGGCAGGAGGAAAAGGAGGCACAGTACATCGCCACAGCCCTGGAAATCTACGTGACGGGCTCCCTCAACGTATTCAATCATCGCACGAATGTGAACATCGACAACCGGCTTGTCTGCTACGACATCAAGGAGCTGGGCAAGCAGCTCAAGAAAATCGGGATGCTCATCGTGCAGGACCAGGTCTGGAACCGCGTCACCGTCAACAGGGCCGAGCGCGTGTCCACCCGGTACTACATCGACGAGTTCCATCTTCTCTTGAAGGAGGACCAAACGGCGGCGTACAGCATCGAAATCTGGAAGCGCTTTAGAAAATGGGGCGGCATCCCAACCGGAATCACCCAGAACGTGAAGGACTTGCTTTCAAGCCGCGAGGTGGAGAATATCTTTGAAAACAGCGACTATGTGTACATGCTCAACCAGGCGTCGGGGGACCGGCAGATATTGGCCAAGCAGCTCAACATTTCGCCCCATCAGCTCTCCTACGTCACTCATTCCGGCGAGGGCGAGGGGCTGCTGTTTTACGGCAGCGTGATCCTGCCCTTTATTGACCGTTTCCCGAAGGACACCGAGCTGTATAAGGTCATGACCACCAAGCTGGCCGAAGCAGCGGGAACCTGATTATCAACATGGAGGTATCTATCATGGAAAACAACACCAAGTACGTTATCATCTTTGACCATACGGACCCTGAGGAGGAGCTTTCCTTCAGCGATCTGAAAAAGGTGGTTCAGTTCATGGAGGAATCCGAGGTACTGACCAAAGCCTTTCAGGATATGGCGGAACAGGTGAACGCCGTGCCCCTTTCGGGCGGCCGCGCCGCGAAAAAGCAGCCGGATTTCTGCGGTCTGGCGGACGCGCTCATGGAGCTGACCGACAAAGCAGAGGAATACAGGAACAGGCTGGACAGCTTCATTCAGGAGGCGGACGCGCTTTTGGATACGCTGGGCGACCTGGATGCCTGCTGGGATGATGTGCGATGAGCAAGCGATCCCCCCGCCTGCAATTCACGGAGGAGGAACGGGCCGCCCCTGATCTGGAAAAGGCGATCCGCAAAGCGGAAAAGCGCATGGACAAGCTGGAAAAGGCAGAGGCTGCGATCCCGAAGAAAAAAGTGAAGCGGCGCGTCGTTGACCCGAAAACCGGGCGCGTGACGACGCGCCTTTCCTTTGAGGAAAAGAAGAAGCCGCCCTCCAAGCTGACCCATGCCCTTGAACTCGCCCCCGGCGAGACGGTCCTGGCCGCCGTCCATCGAGAGCTGCGGCAGTCCGAAAAGGACAACGTGGGCGTGGAGAGCGCGCACAAGCTGGAAGAAACCGCCGAGGGCGGCGCTCGACTGGCCCACTACGCCCACCACGAAAGCAGGCTGAAGCCCTATCGGACCGCCGCCCGCGCGGAGACCCGTGCGGACAAGGCAAACCTGAAGGCGCTGTACAAGGAGGTCGAGGCGCAGAACCCGCAGTTTTCCAGCAACCCCTATTCCCGCTGGCAGCAAAAGCGGGCGATCCGCAAGGAATACGCTGCGGCCAAAGCCGGCTCCGGCGTAAAAAACACCGTCAAAGCCTCCGAAACGACCGCAAAGGCGGCCAAGCGTGCCGCCGAGGATACCAAGAAGGCATCGGCCTTCGTTGCCCGCCACAAGAAGGGCTTTCTGATTGTGGGCGGGATCGCGGCGGCTGTTCTGCTGCTCTTTGCCGGCCTCTCCTCCTGCTCCGTGCTGATGCAGGGGACCACCGGCGGCGTGGGCGTGTCCACGTACCCGTCTGCGGACAGCGACATGCTGGCAGCGGAAGCCGCATACACAGGCATGGAAAACGAGCTGCGCGAATACCTCGACAGCTATGAGAGCACTCATGACTACGACGAATACCACTATGCGCTGGACGAAATCGAGCACGACCCCTATGTGCTGATCTCCGCGGTTACGGCGCTGTATGGCGGCGAGTGGACGATCAACGATGTGGGCGGCATCCTGCAATCGCTCTTTGACAAGCAGTACATCCTCACCGAGACCGTGACTACGGAAACGCGCTACCGAACGGAGACCCGCACGGGCTATTACACCTACACCGATCCCGATACCGGAAAGACCGTGACGGAGGAATACGAATACGAGGTCCAGGTCCCCTATACCTACTACATCTGCACCGTGGAGCTGGAAAACTTCAATCTCTCCCATGTTCCGGTCTATACCATGTCCCACTCCCAGCTCTCCATGTATGCGCTGTACATGTCCACCCTGGGCAACCGCCCGGACCTGTTTCCTTCCTCCGGCTATATCGGGAAATACATCACGAACCGGCCGGAGAAGTATGAGGTGCCGCCGGAAGCGCTGAACGATGAGACCTTCGCCGCCATGCTGGCGGAAGCGGAGAAATACCTGAACTTCCCCTATGTCTGGGGCGGCTCCTCTCCCTCCACGTCCTTCGACTGCTCCGGCTTCGTCAGCTATGTATGCAACAACTGCGGCGTGGGCTGGAACTTCGGGCGGCTGGGCGCATCCGGCCTGCTGGGTATCTGCACGCGGATTTCCGCTGCGGAGGCGCGCCCCGGCGACCTAATCTTCTTCGAGCGAACATACGACACCACCGGTGCATCCCATGTGGGTATCTATGTGGGGGACGGGATGATGCTCCATTGCGGCGATCCCATCCAGTACACCAGCATCAACACAAGCTACTGGCAAAGCCATTTTCTGAGCTTTGGCCGTCTGCCAAATCCATAAAGGAGGACGATCATTTGAACACAAAGGTCACGAAGCTGCGCGCGGAGCGCAGCAAAAACGAAGCGAAAATCGCAGATTTACAGGCACGGAACAAGCAGATCGACGAGCTGATTACGGAGCAGGAAAACACGGACATCATCGGCCTTGTCCGGGCAACGGGCATGACCCCGGATCAGCTTGCCGCCCTGTTTCGGAACATGAATCATACCGCAAAGGAGGATGCTGCATATGAGGAAGTCTAAACGCTGGCTGTCAGCGTGCCTGCTGACCCTGATCCTCTGCCTGGGCGTGTTCTGCACCCCGGCTATGGCGGATAATGCGACCCCTGCGCCGACCCAAACCCCGGAGCCGGAGAACGGCGTGGAAGTGACCGTTTCCGAGGACGGCGCCTACACCGTCTCCCTGGGTGATTGGGAGTGGACCTTCCGGGTGGAAGATCTGGCGGAGGCGCGGATCGGCACGGTTGTCAATGTCCATTCCTATCTGAATGTCCGCACCGGCGCGGGCACAAGCAATCAGATCATCGGGCATCTTTTGCCCGGCGCGCAGGTGAAGGTCCTGGGGGAATCGGGCGGCTGGTATCGCGTGACGGTCCCGGAAATCACGGGCTACGTCTGCGGCGATTACCTCCGTGTTTCGGATGCGGCAAATGGCGGCATGACCATGGACGAAAACACGCTGAAGCTCCTGCTCAGCGCCATGATCCAAAGCGGCAGGCCCAACGGCAGCGGCACCCTTGCCCTGACCCCGGACGGGAATCTGACGCTGCGGGACGACCTGGGGACCATGTTCGGCGCGGGAAAGCAGTTTCTCACCGTACAGACCAAATCCGGCAATTACTTCTACCTGATTATTGACCGCGACGCGGACGGCGATGAAAACGTCCACTTCCTCAACCAGGTGGACGAAGCCGACCTGATGGCTCTCATGGATGGAGATAATCAAACAGCCGCTCCCGCCTGCATCTGCAAGGACAAATGCACCGTGGGCCATATCAATACCGCCTGCCCGGTCTGCTCCGTCAACATGAGCGAGTGCCGCGGCAAAGAGCCCCTGCCCGAAACGACGCCGGACACGGGAAACACAGAGACCGACAAGGAGAAGTCGGGCGGCTCCGGCGCAGGGATTGTTCTCCTGCTCCTTGTTTTGATCGCCGGTGGCGGCGGCGCGCTGTATTATTTCAAGTTCCGCAACAAGAAGCCCAGCACCAAGGGCACGGATGATCTGGACGATTACGATTACGGCGAGTATGAGGACGATACGGAGTACGAAAACGAGGACGATCTCGCGGACGACGCAGACGCGGAGGAGGACAGCCTGTGATGACGTTCACCCAAAACCCGCTGGAGCGGTTCATGACACAGCCGCCCCGCCCCGGAAAGGAAGAACCGGTCCGCGCTCCCGCGCCCCGCGGCCACTTTTGCTACGGGTGCGGGCGCTATGGCCTGAACTGTA
>ERZ842401.4311-NODE-4311-length-16689-cov-45.773115_pt1 | contig 16689 bp, 11 predicted proteins | sample MGYA00521270_ERZ842401 | MGnify/ENA primary metagenome ERZ842401 (study PRJEB31892, sample SAMEA3878208) | bioreactor metagenome | biome: Moose rumen | place: Sweden | collected 2011-10 | study: EMG produced TPA metagenomics assembly of the PRJEB12797 data set...
CCGTAAAATTACCATCCTCGCCTTGCACTCGCGGCAGCATCGACAGCACATCGTCTGCCGTACCTACGTCCTTCAATAAAGAGTTCTGTATATCCACGGTCATTCCGCCCGTGGTCATCTTGTATTGAGGGCGAGAGCCTTTCACCACGACTTCGCCAAGCGTCTGCTCGTAGGGCAGCATCTGAATGTCGCCCACATTACCCTGCTTTGCTTGGGTGTATTGGGTCAGATAGCCCACGCTTGACACCTTCAGCAGTCCGTCATTACGGTCGGTCTCGACGATGAAAGATCCGTCGTCCTTGGTCACGACTCCCACGATGAAAGCGGAGTCGGCACGATTGAGCAGTACGACATTGACAAACGGCATGGGCTGTGATTGTTCGTCTATTACTCGGCCAGTGATGTTACCCTGTGCCATACAGAAATCTACTACGACTCCCAAAATAAATATAAATATGTATCTCATTCTGATTTTGTCATTTGTGATTCATAAAAATACTCCAAACATTTATTTAGAAGCCCGGGGGCTTTCTGCAAGCATTGACACAGGTTGTAATTTGCACCATGATAGAGATTCCGTTCATTATACCAAGCGCACTTCCCATTACAGATAGGAAGGAAGAAGCAAGATTTGCATAACGAATCGTTGTACCAGGCACAGCCTTCGTGGTATCTGTAGTATAATGTTTTGTTCTCTATATCAGGCTTATTTATATATCCAATTACTTTAGACATATCAGATACATCATTCCAGCATTTATAGATTTCTCCAGTGGGTCCTATAATATAGGAGTTAACACAGAGGGCGCAACAGGTTTTGGCAATCCTATGTATTGGATATATGTTGCCGTCGATAATTCCCTTATTATATAAGTCAAAGAGTAGATATGCGGTTTCCCAACGTCCAAAGGCGGGCTCCACCAAATTCGTCCTTTCTTCATTTTCAAGTCTAATGATGCCTGGATATACGACTATTCTTTTGCCTTTGTATTTATTCTTCAATTCTTCATTAATTTGAAAAAAATCATTGACATTATTTTTATCAATATTCACTCTGACATGAAGCTCTGTATTGGGCAACTTGCTTACTACTGTATCAATGTTATCTATGATACGATCATATGTCGGTGCATGATTTGCCTTCAAACTTCTCAATTTGTTGTGCCTCTCCTTTGTTCCATCCAATGTTATTTGCATAGAGTCTAAGGGATATTTCTGGAATAAACGAATAACATCATCATTAATCATATAGCCATTGGTAATCATGGAATGCCTCGTAATTTTTATCGACAATTCACTACTTATTCGATTTAGTATCTTTTCAATGACCTGATATGCCAATAATGGTTCTCCTCCATACCATGTTAATGTAAGTTCTTTTGCATATTCTGAATCCCTGATAAATGCTATCAAATTATTGATGGTATTATCATCCATTCGGCTAACTCTTTTGCCATTCTCAAAACAATAAGGACAATTGAAATTGCAATTCAGCGTTGGAACTAACACCAAGTTTAGTTTTGATTTGTCATGCTGAACAGACTGGGTAATGAATTGACATCTTGTTACGTAGTCATCATCATCATGTTCACCACAAACAATCCCCTCATGCTCCAAAATTTTCAATATATTATCTGGCAAATCATGTGGAATAGCATAATTCCCTTTTATTATGCTTTTGTTGAGAATGTCAAAAAGATCTTCAGACAACTCCATAAAAGAATTTGTTTTTGACGAATATGCCAAACATACTGATTTTGATGTCTTGAATAAATAACAATATCTTGAGACTACCTTTTTATCCATAATTACTGCAAATTTGAATTCTACCCAACACATCTATGGGGATTCCCCCCATAGATGTGTGTCAATAGGTATCAACCATTTATTGATTTTGATGGTTTGCTCGGAGTACTAGGCTTTCTAACATTCTCGTTCCCCCACCAACAGTTGCAATCAGTACAGCTCGATTCTATTGATGAGTTTAGAGAATTTATTCCACCTTTAATGTTGATAGCGTCATCTTCTGTAACGGAAGATTTTACAATACTTCTTATTTTCATACAGCACTCTTTTATGACAAACCCTTGATTGGTTTGGTAGGCTTTTGTGGAGTAGTCTCATTCTTGTTGCTAATGAAACAATCACAAACACATTCAACATTGTCAACACTTGAGTTCAAGCCACCTTTAATATTGGTTGCCTCTTCATTACTCAACATCTCATTGGGATGCAAAACTTTAATTTTCATCTTTTTATTATTTTTATTAACTACCTACTCATATAGCTTTTCGGTACACGCTCCTGTTATGCAGTCTGGTCTGCTTATACAGAGTTCCGGAGTCTGTTTTTATCTTAAATATCAAATATAGTTTTACAAAAGAACACAAAATGCGATAATTGCCACAGACAATAGTAACATTGCTACAATGGCAGTACCATATCGTATGAAAATGGGCGGTCTCTCCGTCATAATGTCACGAACTTTCTCGCTACGAAGTTCCACATTCTCTAAATCTTTCATCTTATCCATAATACTTCCTTTAATTCCCTAATTCTAGCTGGTTCTTAACAAGATTATAGTAGGCTCCACGTTTTGCTGTCAATGTTGCGTGATTGCCAGTTTCAACAACTCTTCCTTTATCCAAAACAATAATTTGGTCGGCATTCTTTACAGTACTCAATCGGTGTGCCACAATTACGACTGTCTTTCCTTTGTAGAACTTATCCAAGTTCTCTACTATCGCCCGTTCATTGCTTGCGTCCAACGAGTTGGTTGCTTCATCAAGGAATATGAACATCGGGTTCTTATACACTGCGCGGGCAATCAAAATCCGTTGTTTCTGGCCTTGACTGAGCCCCATGCCATCCCTGCCGATATTTGTATTGAACTTAAGGGGCAATGCCATTACAAAGTCTTTCACGTTTGCAATCTCTGCTGCCATCTCCAGCCTCTCTTGGTTTATCTCATCGTCATCAACGGCAATGTTCCTTGCTATAGATTCAGAGAATATGACTCCATCCTGCATAACCACACCACACTGGCGACGCCACCATTTTAAGTTATATTCCGTAATGTTGTGTTCTGCAATGGTTATCTCGCCATTCATAACTGGATAATAGCCCAGCATGAGTTTAATCAAGGTTGTTTTCCCACTTCCAGATGCCCCCACGATGGCTGTTATCTTTCCCTCTGGGATGTGAATACTGACATCCTCTATTGTCTTTGACAACGCATGAGGGTCATATTTGAAGTCAATATGAGAAAGCACAATATCATGACTCTCATCACCAAGCTCTGTCCTTATACGCCCCGCATCCTCTTCGTTATCTTTTTTATGGATTTCGTTGATACGTTCAAGACTTATTTTTACGTCCTGTATAGAGTATATGAAGTGCATAAGCTGCTCGATGGGGCTGTTCAACTGACCGATGATATATTGGACAGCCAGCATCATACCAAGCGTCAGACTGCCATTGATAACGGCAGTAGCTGAAACAACTGTGATGATAATGTTTTTCAACTCATTGATAAAGATGCTTCCAGCTTCCTGGGTCTGTTGGAGTTTCAGACTTTTCATCTGTACCTTAAACAAATCAGCCTGCACATCCTCCCATTCCCAACGGCGACGTTGCTCACAGTCTTGCAACTTGATTTCCTGCATGGAGGTCAGGAACTGATAAGTCTTATTGTTGTTGATGGCCTGCTGTTCGAACAACTCATAGTCAATCACTTTCCTGCGCCGCAAGAACAATGTCATCCATCCGCCATAGAGGAGACTTCCCAACAGGAAAATAAAGAAGATAAGCCTGTTATAAACCAACAGCACACAACTAAACACAGCAAAACTGATCATTGAAAAAGCCACACTTAACGTCTGTTGTGTCAAGAAACTGTTTACGCGTGAGTGGTCGCCGATTCGCTGCATCAGGTCACCCATCAATTTTGTGTCAAAAAACGACATTGGCAACTGGAGCAACTTGATAAAGAAATCGCTTACTAACGAAATGTTTATGCGCATGGATATATGCAGCAGAAGCCATCTCCTAATGAAATCAACAGATGTCCGACTAATGGTAATGACAAGTTGCCCTAACAATATTAACCAGATGAAGCCAATGTCATGGTTTTTAATGCCAATATCGACAATGTTCTGGGTAAGAAACGGCAAAGCAAGTTGCAAGAGACTCCCCACAAACAGGCCTAACAGAATCTGCAAGAAATACTTCCGATACTGATTGATATATCCTAACAGAAAGCCAAAAGACCTTTCTTCTTCCTTTATATCGTTACTCTCTTGTTCGTAAAACATTGGAGTTGGTTCAAGGAACATGGCAATACCTTTTTCTTCACCGTCTGATACCGTTTCTATCCAGTGACTTTTGAAGTCATCAATATTGTAAGTCACCAAACCTTTCCCTGGGTCTGCAATATAGAATTTCTTATTCTTTTTTACTTTATACAAAACGACGAAATGGTTCTGGTTCCAATGCAGGATACATGGCAATGTCGAAGCAGGCAGTTCTTCTATTGTTAAGCGCCCGCTAATGGCGTAGAATCCCATTTTGGCTGCCGCATCTCTTACACCAAGAAGGGACACCCCTTCTGTCGTAGCATGGCAAATATTCGATAGATAGGCCAGACTTATTTCTCTTCCATGATATGCACAAATCATTTGCAGGCATGCAATACCACATTCCATGCTGTCATGTTGTTTTATAAAATGGATTCTCTTCATTACCTTATAACTTATAGAATATTGATATAATTATTTCCCGGCCTCGAATGCGGTTGGTGGAGGCACGACGGATGAGGTCGCTGGCATTAACGTAGGAATAGGTGTCACTGTTGAACAGGTTGCAGAGTGAGAGGGTAAGGTCGATGTGGCGGGACTTGTAACTGGTCTTGATGTCAGCCAAAAAGAAGTTCTTGTAATGACCGTCGGTCAGGTCGTTGCGGTAGTATTCGGCAGTGAGGTCGAAGGTCAGGCGACAGATGGGAATGATTAGTGATAGGTCGTGCTTCCAGTTGCTGATGTCAGAGGTGGCGGCAGACTGCTTCATCTTCATCTGACTATGGCTGAATGTGATGCCGTAGCGCAGGTGCATGTCCTTCCAGAAAGAGAAGTCGATGCCAGTTCGGGCGTTTAACATCTGACTGTCATATTCGGTCGGTTGTTCATTCTGCAACATTGTGGAGTGGCTGTTCACGTAGAACGCACGGAGATTGATGACACCGTTCCACAGATTGATGCCCTTGCTGGCTATCAGGTTGGCTTGCCATGAGTCGGACTTGGTTTCCTGCTCAGTAGCAGAGAGGATAATATAGTCACCCACGAACTGGCGGGTAGCCATATAGGGCGAAGTGGTGAATGAGCGTGAGACGGTGAGGATGGAGTGCAGTGCTTTCAGCGCGTCGTTGTAGGCAACGCCCCCACGGACGGACTGCGTATGGCTGTGACGATAGCCCGTCCAACCCTGATTGATGTACTGGAAGTCCTGCAATATCAAGGCACGATAGAAACGGCTTGGGTCTGACGGCTCCACCGAGGAATAGGCAGCGAGGGAGAGCCGCAAGCGGGGTGTGACATACCAGCGGATGCTGAGGTCTGGCGCAAAGAGCATCTGGTGATTGCCATTGTCCTCGCTGTATTTCTCGTAGAAATATTCGGTGGTGGGTGTGAGTTCGATGTTGATGTCGCGCGTCTTGTAGGTCAGTCTTGGCTCCACATAGAAACGGACGAATGTGAAACGACTGTCATCTGCCAACAACCCTAGGGTATCAGGCAGACCTATGGCATCTGATCCCAGCCGATGCAGGGCCGCATTGAAACCCGCTTTCAGCGACAGACTGAACTTGCCGAGTTTCGTACCACCCATAGCGTATGTGTTAGTGCTATACTGCTGTTGGCTGATGTGCTGGTACAGGCTGTCTACAGCCAACGACTGTGGACGGCTGACGATGCGGTTGTCTGAGTAGAACGACACGAGGCTGTTGCCATACTTACGGATGATGTAGAGGTTGTCCTTGATGTCGTATTCAGGCTTGCGAGCGAACTGGCTATGACGGGCTGTTCCATATTCATTGAGCCATTGGCGGCTCCAAGTGAAATCGCCTGAAAGTGAGTTCTTCAGATACTGGCTGGCAGAATTCTTTTCATACTTTACGAGGCCGTAGAGTTCGTTGTCCTTGCGCAGATAGTCCTTGCGGTTGTTGATGGTTCGTGTGCCGTCTGGTAGGAAATACTCTGTCAGCCGATCACCTTGTGCCGTCTGGCAGTCGTTGTTGTAGATGATCTGCACGTTCACCTGTGATGATTCATTAATCCGCTTCATGGTGTTGGCTGTGACAGCATGGCTACGGTTGAACAGGGTGCGGCGTTCGGCAAGGCTCGGTGTGGTGGGCGGGGCTAGACTGATGTAGTCGCCCCGACTTTCCATGTCATCGAGGCTAAACAGACTGGTCGTTTCCTTGCTGATGTTCTGGCCCGTGTTGTTGGTCTTGTAGGTGAGCATGGTCTGGAAATCCGACTTTAGCCGAAGCCCGAAGCCTTCCAGTTTCCACAGCCCCGTGTCGTGACTGATGCCCGCCCCGCCGTTGAGCGAAGTCACCCAACGGCTCTTGGCTCCCTCCTTCATACGGATGTTTACCGCAGCATCGTCGGTATAGGTAAAATCTTCCAATACACGGATGGGCTGGTGATTCCGCATCACCTGTACTGAGCCGACATCACCCTGCGGCAGTGAGTTGGTGGCCACGCCGTATTTGCCGCCCAGCATATCCAATCCTTCAATGTAGAACTTGCTGATGGGCTTGCCCTCGTACATGATTTGTCCGTTTTGTTTGTTCACCTCGAAGCCAGGGATGCGTGCCAGCACATCGCCGATGCTTCGGTCGTTTTGGTCGGCAAAGGTGGCAACATTGTAGGTCAGCGTATCCCCGTGTTCACGTACCTTGCTCGCCTTGACGGTCACTTCCTTCAGGGCAACAGCTTCTTCCCGCATCACAATTCGCAACGGTTTCTCGGTGGTAGGATTGTCAATGCGCTGCTTCTTGAAGCCAAGCATAGAGACTTCCAGATAACCATCGGCGGCAGCATCCAGCGAGAATAAGCCTCTGACATCAGTCTTGCCGAAACGAATCATCTTACCCGTTCCGCTTTGGCGCAGTTGCACAATAGCACCCGCCAGCGGTTCGCCGTTGGCATCGGTGACCGTCCCCGTTATCCGCATCTGTGCCATTGCCATTAGCGGGAGTAGGTTGCATATTATTATAATAAGGTGTCGCTTCATTCCCTATTACTCCAACTCGATATACGGTTTTGCCTGTACCACCTTTCCTGTATATGGGATTGTGCGAGGGCGGTTTTTGTATTTCAAGAACTTAGCCCTGTCCATCTTGTAGTATTTGCTGCCAGCCCAGTTGTAGAACGTGACAGGGGATAAGCCCTCCGTCCTGATGCTGACAGCCGTAAACTTGATGAAGTCATCATCGGCAACGGCTTTCAGTATCAGTCCTGGCAGTCCTCCGAGTTTCCACGGGCCAAGGCTGACAGGAATTTCTTCCGTGAACCACACTTTCCACTCCCTGCCACGAAACTTAGTCGTGGCAAGGTTGCACTCCATCCCCATGATGGTCTCAACAGAATCCGTATTGATAGACCACTCCTGTGTGGGGATGCCTTCTTCGTAAGTGTTGTAGGCACTGGCGAAATTGCTGTAAAGGGACAACTTGCCCGTTGATAGGTCTTGGTACAACAATTCTCGGCTGATAGTACTAGCCTTGAGCCGCTTAGACCTATCGGAACTTCTGTCGTTTGCCTCCAAGAACTCTTGCAGGGCTATCTTTCTCGTTACCTCACTGGTGAAGTCTAGACTGTCAGTCCTGTTCTGGAAGAAACTGAAAAACTGATTGGCGGTCTTGCCAACCCGCAGAATGTATGAATCATCATGCTCAGCTTGCCAGCAGTCATAACGGACTTCGAGGATGGCTGGTTCTATTACATGTTGCCCTTGCGCAATGACACTTATTGGGAAAAGGTGCATTAAGATAATAAACAAAAATGCTTTCATCGATTTTTTGTCTTTTTAGAGCCTGCGTTCTGCCATAGCAGGACGCAGGCTATTACATTAATGTGAACAAGCGGCTTCGTATTTTCTTGCCCACTCATCCCATTGCTCGTCAGTCCAATCGGCTCCATTCGCATTAGCATTCGCTACCAGCAAATCAATTTCTGCCTGGCATCCGCCAATGATGGAGGACTGCTCGTCTTTTGTCATTTTTTCCATTGTCGATTCAAAAGTGATAATGGTTATACCTACTCTATTAGCTTTTCGGCTTCCGCTCCTTTTATGCAGATCGGTCTGTCTCATTTATTCCGGAATTATGTTGAGTCTGAATCTAATCAATATCAAACGTGCCACAGAAGGTATACCCGTCATGCACTATGACCAAAGTGTATGTCCCACTAAGGTAAGCCCAAAGGTCGACAGTTTGATTATCTGTACTGCTAAAATCCAATATACCTTGTGAAACGACTTCCTCATTCTCATTTAATATATAGTATGTGTATACTTCACCAGAAGAGTCCTGCATAACTAATTGTTGGCACTCTGCATTATAGGACACACTCAACGAGAGATTGTAGTTCGCAGGTGATTTTGATGGCTTGGGATTCCCATCAAGTTTTGGCGTGTGCTTATAATATAAGTACACGGGTGAAACACTTTGTGTGGCAGCCCACACACTTACGCTTTGCATTACGAAGGCAAACAAAATTGCCATAAAACAGATTTTCTTTTTCATAACTACGATAATTTAATGTTTTAATTCTGGTGCAAAATTACTCATTAAATGAGTTGCATGGAAATAATTTGTGTTTCATGGTGTTTCTATTATGTGTTAAATTATGTTACCCCCCCCATTTTAACAATAGTATCATATTGGAAGCCAAATATTTATGCTTTTATAAGAAACAATGTTTCTTTTGTTTCACGTTAAATAGATGAGAAACGCCAAGAAACACTAATGAATGTAAAAACCTTCTTTTACTCATCTTTTTTATGTATCTTTGCACCCGAATTAATAATAGAAGAATATGAATAAGTTTTTGGTTCATTGTATCTGGTCACTCCTTGCTGTACTAACTACAGCCTGTTCCAAACAAACTGTCTTGGATGATCTGGAACATATCAAAAACGTGGGAAATGAAGATCCACGAACAGCGCTTGTCATGTTGGATTCTTTGGAATTTGAAATACGAGAAAGCAATGATTATGTCAGGTCTAAATATGATTTGCTACGCATACGCTTGAATGACAAAGCAGACAACACCCCCAACTCTGATATTATAATAAAAAGGCTTATCGGATATTTTGAAAGAGAAGGCTCTCAATCTGAGAAACAAGAGGTTTTCTATTATGCAGGTAGTGTATATCGGGACTTACAAGATACCCCGCAGGCATTAGAGTATTTCTTCAAATCTTTAGATTTTGCACATAACAACAAAGATTGTGATTCAATTATGATGCGAAACACGTACTCAAACCTGAATTACTTGCAGTATAGGGTTCAGAATTATGACGATGCTGTCAGCATGGCAAAGAATGAACTTAGCATATGTAAACTGTTAAATTCCGACTGTGTGTTACCATATCTTCACTTAGGTTCTGCTTACCTTGCTTTGGATAGCTCCAAGCAGGCAAGAAATGCTTTTAATTTGGCATATGAACAGATAAAAACATCTAAAGACATTTCCAAACATCAGAATTCCCTTGTCTATTTATTGTGCGACTACTCTGAATTAGGAGAAATACAAAAAGCAAAGGAATGTTTATCATTGATTGAGATTAATCCTTTGGTAGATTTTTCATCTTTCGCTTGTATGGCTTTCGCGCAATATTATGAATCTTCAAACCAGAATGATTCTGCTACAATATATTGCAAGCGCATTCTCGAAGATGGGACAGACATATATAATATGTATGATGCAGCAAAACTTCTTTATCGAATCGGTAAAAAGACGGGAAATAGGGAAGAGGCAGGTCGATATGCAGATATTTATATGCAGTTGAGTGATTCGTTGGATTTCGGGAAGAGGCAGGAACTTGCTGCAACAGTAAACAATGAATATCAATACCATCTGGATCAAAAGAAAGAGCAAACTCTAAAGGATGAAAGAGAACGGTACAAGAACACACTCACCATTGTTGTCATGGCAACAATATTATTAGCAAGTATCGCTTACATTCTATATGTAAGAAGGCGTAATAAACATTTAAAGGAGGTGGTAACACTTTCTGCAGAACTGCAGCGAGTTTCCAATGATGACAAGCAACTCCGGGCAGACATCGCAAGGAAAGAGCAAGAACTGAAACAGTCAAAGAAGTCCTTAGCGGAATCTACGGACGAACTAGCAAATGTCAAACGGGAACTTCTGCGTGTAAATGTTGAACTATCAGAGTATGGAGAAGCCCTAAAAGACAAAGAACAACAATTGGCAGAGAGAATGGATCAAAACAAGACATTCATAAAACTGTTACACCAGTCAGAATTGGAGGGAAAGGCCGAGGATGTTATCTATGCCATCCGCCAATCTTCAACTGGCAAGAAGAATATGAAATCAGCCGACTGGAAACAACTCTACCAAGCCGTTGATGAATTATATCCGCTATTCAAGGATAGGCTACTCAAAGAGTTAGGGACATTCACAGAGCAGCAGATGCAAGTTTGTTACCTAATGCGAATAGGTCTGTCAAAGCCTCAGATTCAGAATATGACAAACCTCTCTCGTGTAACTGTTTGGCGATGGGTAAAAAAATACGATTGGGTGCTGATACCAGACGATGAAGCGGAAATGGCAGAATAGAATGGAACATTCTTTTCCCCAAAACTATTTGTATTCTTTTGGAGAAACACCATATTCCTTGGTAAAACTCTTGGTGAAGTAAGATGCACTGCAAAAGCCTACCTGATACATGACTTCAGAAACGGTGAATCTGTCTTGTTTCAATAGTACTGCGGCTCTCTGCAATCTCTGCTTGCGGATGAAGCTTACAGGAGTTTCGCCCGTGAGTTGCTTCAATTTTCGATAAAGTTGCTTCTGATCCATGCATAACAGATCACAGAGTTTTGTAACGTTAAATTCTTCAGATTGCATATTGGAGTTAATCAGGCTGACAACACGTTCCATAAGTTCCTCATCGTTTGTCAAAGTTGTCTCTTCATTTGGTACTGATGTCAGGGTCCCTATACGTATGTTCTGCTCAATGGCCTTGCGCTTGTTAAGAAGCTGAACGATATGCAACTGTAGCTTACGAAGGTCGAAAGGCTTTGGCATAAACACATCAGCACCACTGCGTATGCTCTTCAGTTCTGTATTGGTGTCATCCTTTGCTGTCAGCATGATGATAGGAACCAACTCTGAAGAATGATTATGACGTATACGGTGGCATAGTTCTGTGCCATCAATACCAGGCATCATCTGGTCAGTAATAACAATGTCTGGAGCTTTTGCCTCTATTGTGTTCATGGCATCTTCCCCACTCTGTGCCGTAAGACACTGATAGGAAGATTCCAATGCGGTTGTCAGGAAATCAAGTATTTCGCGGTTGTCGTCTACAATCAAAATGACAGGTTTCTCAGAAACATCAGATGCATCTTCCACTACAACGGCAGGAGCCAAACCAAGAGGCAGTGTGAAAGTAACCTTCAAACCATCTTTGTTCTCTGCCTTTACCTCGCCACCATGCAGTTCCACATACTTCTTGACAACTGACAACCCTATGCCTGAACCCTCTTGGGCATTCTGTCCTATATAGTATCGATTAAAGAGCTTTGGCAGATCATTATTGGGTACGCCAGGCCCATTGTCACTGACTGACACGATGGCTTCTGATTTCTGATTCTCAACATGGACCACGATCTTACCTTTCCCATTCTCTACATATTTCAATGCATTTGACAGGATATTACGGATTACCATCTGTATCTTCACCGCATCAATATCCATCAGTAAGTGATCAGGAGGCATCTCTCTGATGATGCTTATTTCACGTTCTTCGGCTGATGCAGCAAACTCGTCAATACAACCAGAAACGACACTACACAGGTCTACATGCGAAGGAAGCACTTGGTTCTCGCCTTCTGCCTCCAACTGCTTGAAGTCAAGGATACGACGTATCAGTTCGTTCAGGCGCAAGGCATTGCCGTGAATGGATTTAAGACCGTCCCTGAGCTTGGCATTCGAAGTCTCTGACAGAAGTTTTGACAATGGTGCAATAATCAGACTCAATGGTGTCTTCAGTTCATGCGACATGTCAACGAAGAAGTCCATCTTTTGCTGGGTCAGAGACATCACGCGTTCCCGTTCACGCTGTTCAAAAAACAACTGTTCGCGCCGTTTATAGCGGTTCACAATCAGCCAAACCCCTAATGCAAGAACCAGCAGATAGAGCATCCATGCCCACCATCTGAAGTACCAAGGATACGGAACCTTAAGAGTGTATTCTGTCACTGACTCATCGGCATGTTCCACATCTGTTGTCAAATAAAGCTTATATTCTCCACCCGAAAGATGGGACAGCCAGATTCTGTTCGAACCGTTTGGCAGCGAATGCCATTCACCATTACTGCCTATCTTGTACCAGAAAACCTCTGCATTCTTTCGGTTGTATACAAACGTCGCCAAATCAAGAACGATGTCCTCACGACCACTCAGTTCAATAATACTGTCAAATCTGGGAACACAACCCTCGACAGCATAGCCGCCAACCATTACCGAGGAAAGAAGCACCTTTGAAGGAGTTATTGTCACGGGCTGACCTTGGAGGGCCTGCTTGCATATCACATCCTCGCCACCCCATATAATCACATCATCCGCAGGCACATATATACCAGCCGTAAATCCATAGTCGGGTTTATTGAAGGGATGAACAGAACCGTCTGACGTATTGACATAGAAAAGTCCATCCGAAGTTGACATCCAAAGACGGCTATTCTCATAGACGAAGGCCTGTATCATGCCATCCTTGATAAAGAACGCAGTTTCTTCCTTGATGTCTTTCTTAGTATCGTAACTGTACAAATGACCCTGCACATCAAGCCAGATGATGCCATCGGCAAGTATCATGTTGTCAATAAACATCTTCTGCTTAAGCCTGACTTCCATTGTGTTCGTATTAATAGAAGCCAGTCCCTGACTGGTATATGCCCACAGGATGCCTTTATCATCAGGAATGAATCTGTAGATAGTGCTAACTATCTCGTCCTGATTCCTGAATAGGCTTTCTTTCATCGTAAATGTGCCGCCAGATGACAGCAAGTCTTTCTTGTCAACTACATAAAGCCCTCCCATATAGGTTGCTATCCACAGCCGTCCGACTACATCCTCGTAGATGTCGTATGCCCAGTTGGCATTTCTCCCTTTCAGGTCTGTCAGTGTGAAGTATTCGAACTCTTCCCGTGTCGAGTCATATCTGGCGATACTGGCATCCGTTGCAATCCAGATGTCCTTGTCGCGATCCTCATAGATACACCTGATGATGCTTTTCTTCAGGCCACTACCGACCTTGAACCATTTGGCACTGGTTGGTGTCATGTGCAGGAGGCCATTGTCACCACCCAACCATCGTCCTCCGCTTGAATCAACAAGAATCCGGCTAAAGACATTTCCGTCGCTTGAATGGGTTATTGAAGGAAGGGATATGGTTTCGAAAATGTTTCCTGACTGAGTGATGGCTACGCCTCTGTCTGTAGCTATCCAGATAATGTCACCATCACAGAATATCTGGTGAATGGTATTGCTGGGCAATCCGTTTCTTGGCGATGAAGCGTCATGTCCTATTGTCTGGATGTTGCCTGAATTGGGATTGAGAATTTTCAATCCAAATTCAGAAGCCAGGAGGATCTCACCTGAAGGAAAAGGGACAATCTGATTGAAGGTACTACCAGAAGTGAAGGTTTTGGTTTCCCCAGTTGTCTTATTCCGACAAAGCAGATGATGTTCCGTTCCTATCCAAAGATTGTCTGAGGGCTTGTCATACCATGCAGTATAGACATTGTCGTTAATCCCTGCATCCTGGATCCGATTATGAGAATCCAAATAGGCGAGCCCATTGTAATGAGCCATATACATATAATCATCTACAGGTTCAAACGAGAAGATGATGTCGTTCTTGCCACCAGGCAGGTCATAATGCTGCCAAGCATGCTTTTTTATGTCAAGGCAGAACAAACCCTGTGACTTTGTGCCGACATATAGTATCCCATTATGACATGCCAAAGAGCGTACTTCACCTGTGGCAGGAACATCTTCGAATGGTGAGACGAACTTTTCTGTCTTCAGACTGATCCATCCAAGGCCATTGTCACTACCTAAACAAAGCATGTCATCATCCATTGCCACCATTGCATGATAGTTTCCCTCATAGAGCCGTCGGATATTATAGCCGTCGTATGCGAACAAACCGCGTCTGGTTGCAAACCACATCATACCCTGACTGTCTTTGTAGATACGCTCCACTACGTTGGCCTCGTAGGGAAGACTGATCTTGTCAAACTGCATCATTCCCGCTGGCGCGCCCATTCCCGCTGACGCGCCGACCCGTAGCCTTTCCCGTAGCCTTTGTCTGACCTCAGAGGCATGTGAAGCAAGCGGCAACAGTATGAGTACTGTTGCTACTAACAATCTCCAAATACTATGTCGGACACCAATCATGCTGCAAAAATACGAAAATTATCAGAAAGTCCATGCTTTCTGCCAGACGATTTTGGGTTTTTCACCCTCAAAACGTAGTGGCAGCCATATATAGCGTGAGTCTGGAAGGTCTGTTTTCTTCCAGCGGTCGAAGAGTGCCACATATAAGTCCGGATGCCCGATAACAGGCTGAACGTATGTACTCTGCCCATAAAACGTCTTGTCCGCATCCTCACCTACACAGGGATTACCCAAAGGAGTCCATTCTCCCAACATGGAATCAGCCACAGCAACATCGGCTACATTCGGATCCCATCCAGAGCAGCCAGATGTAAGCAGATAGTATTTCCCATGATGTTTGAATACAGCAGGAGCCTCACGATATTTCTTCTCGAAGTTCCGTGTGAAGGTCTTAGTAGGCTTCAGATAGTCGTCAGTCAATAGATGAATATACATTGTTGCATTGTCTTCTGACGAACATATCTGATATGCTTTTCCGTCGTCATCGACAAACAGTGTCTGGTCGCGGCTCATTTCTCCGTTAGGTCTGAAACTATCCAAATAGGTGAATGGCCCCGTAGGAGTGTCTGATACTGCCACCCCTGCACTGGCTTTGGAATAGTCAGCACTGTCGATGTGCATCCACATGACAAATTTTCCAGTCTTCGCATTATAAATTACTTTAGGGCGCTCTACAACTTTTGAGGTGTGAAGGTCATGAAGGGCATTAGTCTTCTCGGCACTCAGTGCAAGCCCCTCGAAGTGCCAATCCAGCAGGTCTTTTGAAGAATAGCAGCTGACCCCAGTGACATCTGTACGATAGCACTCCCATGTAGCCCATTCAGGCAAGATGGTCTCGCCTTGCTTGTATTCACCATACCAATAATAGGTACCATTATGATAGAGCAGTCCGCCACCATGCGCATTGATAGCATTTCCCTCGTCGTCCAGCCACACTTCCCCCGGACTGAACACATTGCTACTTTGTGCATTGCATGTTAAAGAGAGTCCAGCCAGAAGGACTATGATGATTCTCATTTTCATAAGCGTATAGGTTTTAAGGAGGGGAGGTTCTTGCAGCCTCCCCTCAGAATAAGCAACCATTGTTAATGATGAAGCAGGTAAGCTTACTCTACGTATGCATCTAAGGCAACAGTAGGCGTACCGTTTTCAAAGCAGCCTTTATTGTAACCTTCGTTGTATCCTGCGAGTGCCTGTGGCTCCCAGTAGAAGATGCCTGCAAGATTGTCAGTAGCCTTACCCTTGCTCATCAATGTTGAGATGCATTGCTTACAGGTCTCTGCCAGATTGTAGTCCATACCAATCTCGCAAACCATCACAGGAACATTGTACTTCTGATAGAGTGATTTGATGTTGTTGACACAGGCATCAACCATTGCGGCCCAGGTATCCTCCTCAGGATAAAGAGACATGCCTATCATATCGAACTTACCGCCATTGGCTTTCAGGTTGTCGAAGACGTTGGTGTAATACCAGAGGTTGTCACCACTGTCCAAATGTACGATAACCTTGGCATCGGAGAAAATAGCCTTTACAGCATCATATCCGGCAGCCTCCAGTTCTGCGAAATTACTTCCATTGTCAAGATTGCCTAATGGCCACATCATACCCCAGCGAGTCTCGTTGCCTATCTGCACCCACTCAGGTTCGATGCTATATTGTTTCAGTAGCGATAACATCTCTGTGACGTGAGCTGCAATAGCGGTCTTTGCCTCGCTGAGTGAATACTCTGCCCAAGCTGCTGGTATATCCTGGTGACCAGGGTCAGCCCAAGTGTCGCTGAAATGGAAGTCAATCATCAGTCTCAGGCCAAGTGCATTGGCGCGGCGTGCCTTTACCAGCACATCACTGATGTTATTCCATCCCTCTGCGGGATTTACCCAAACACGCAGACGGATGGAGTTAACGCCACAGTCTTCCTTCAGGAGTTTCATACACTCAGTGGCCACGCCTTTCTTGTTGGTGAAAGTCA